>Ga0136643_10006956_pt1 | contig 16287 bp, 10 predicted proteins | sample TergutLab28metaG_FD_96883 | JGI IMG/M metagenome (GOLD analysis project Ga0136643, IMG submission 96883) | Labiotermes labralis P1 segment gut microbial communities from Petit-Saut dam, French Guiana - Lab288 P1 (version 3) (version 3) | ecosystem: Host-associated > Arthropoda: Insects >... | reverse complement strand
TTGTGATGATACGTTATCAAGATAACTAGAGATTTCGCATGTTACTTGACTCCTTGTACAGTACCTTGCATAATGCAAAAGCATAACAAAGTTCCTTTTTTTTTAAATAAATATCTGAGAATTTAAAAAAAAAGGAATTTAAACTTCTCGACGTTCTACACACACACACACACACACACACACACGTGCATGTGTTACCACTGCAAAATTGTACACAAAATAGTTTAACATTAAAGAATAAAATAATAAAATGTTGGTTCAATCGCTTATCAATATTAATAAAAACGGTAGGAAATATATATAGAAGTTCAGCACTTTAGACCATGTTTCGTTAATAGGCTCAAAAACCGTTAGATTCGTACAGAATTTCAAGAAAGCCCGTTCATTCGTTCCCGAGTTGCTATAGACTAACTGACAGTTGGACAGACCGACTAAGACGGCGAAATTAATAGACGAGTATCTGCAAAGTATCCATCCCTCGTAATGCATCACAGTGTCACTTTGTTTTTATGACCGATAAAAACTTCCTTAATTTGGTCACGACTGCAATATTTTAGGTTCAAACACCCGTGTTCTTAAACATTCAGTTCTTCTGGAACTTTAGGTCAATTAAAATTTTAAAAAGGTATAAAAAAAAGGAAAGGATGAAATAGAAAAATGAAAGAAAAAGCTAAAAGATTCGGAATTACAAATCTAACACCAGTCAGACGGTCCTTTCTTGCACATAACGTAATAATTTCTCAATTAGTCATGAAACAGCACGCCTTTTATGGAACAAGCTATTTCCTATTCCGTGCGCAAGAGGTGTTTAGCAGGAATATTAAAGTAAAAAATTAAAAATAAAGAAATGATTTTATGAAAAGAGTAAAGAATAAACGATAACGAAATGAAAGTACATAGTTACAAATTAAAAATTAATCGAAAATTAAAAGTGAGGGAAGAATAAAATTAAAATTATCTGAGCTATATGTAACGAAACGAAACGACAAGGGGTGGAGGAAACAAATGGATAAAAAGGAATTAAAGAAACATAATTGTAATTTCAAGAACATAAAAGAATTTAATAAAGGAACCGCATAAGAATGTATGTCGGCATTCATTCTTCGAAATGCGTTTTAAAGAAGCAAGCTTGATATAAATAAAAACAGATATTTGTTGTTATGTGTGAGGTATGTGAGCGAAGAACAAACATTAAGTCGATAAAACAATATGCAGATGTAATAATATGCTGAGCAAAGACAGAAGTGCTGAATACAAGTATGTTCAACTTGTGACGAGGACATCTTACTCTGATGGTTTAAATACATATTTGTAAAGAAATTTAACACACATATGTAAGCTATTTGAGAAAATATCCACTCTCTCTAACGGAATGGCACTGGAGAAGTGTCTGTCCTCTTTCGTGTTTTAGTCTCTGTAAAATCACATAAAATATTTATGAGGTGACTGCAATAGTTTCGAAGGTTGCGTTCCTTAACGTAATTTTTTTGCAGTCCGCAGGTTTTTTGTTTATTTATAAAAAGAGTAAACAAAGCAATATGTGTTTCATTTACCACCCTTATTTGCATACATACATACATACTAACATACATACATACATACATACATACAAACAAACATACATACTCGTACATGCAAACATACATACTCGTACATACATACTTACAAACATATATACACGCATACATACTGGCATACATACATACATACTAACATACATACATACATACATTCAAACATACTTACTAAACATACATATATACATACATTCATACATATATAAACATACATACTAACATACATATACACTAACATACATACATACATACATACATACATACATACATACATACATACTAACATACATAACTACATACATACACACATACATACACACATGCATATATACATACATACATATATACACACAAAAACATACATACGTACGTACGTACGTACATACATACGTACGTACATACATACATACATAACTACATACATACACACATGCATATATACATACATACATACATATATACACACAAACACATATATACACACAAACACATACATACATACACACATACACACATACATACATACATACATACATACATACATACATACACACGCACACATACACACACACACATACTTACATACACACATACATACATACATACATACATACATACATACATACATACATACATACATACATACATACACTGCACACACGTACACATGCAGTCTACACAGTTAAGATGACAGTATTCAGTTGGTGCCCACTCCTCGCGTTACCGTTACCAACTTCTGTGGCGTCGCCGCACCAGAGCAAGAGTTAATCTAGCTGAAACCCCCGTCGATGACGCCAGATGTTATGCCGCACCTGAAAGCCGAGAACTTAATTCCAAGCCGTGGCCGTATGCAGCGTAGAGTCCGTCTGTATATCAAGCTGCCTGCAGGGTATCTTCACCACCCTGTGGTCTGCTGAGGTTTACTCAAACACAATTCCGTTAGGAAGAGTATTGAAGCTGACGAGTAAGGCCTAATTCTTTACATAAATTGTCACTGACCTCTTAATCTGGAAAAACAGAATAAACCTCGAAACAAATTAGGCGCGATAACTTGCCCATGTACCTAAAATCCAAATCGTAACCGCCAGCTTATGATATAAGATTTTACCCGCTGAATCTCGGTACCCGTCACCTGTATGATAAAATTTTCGTGGCTTCTTGATAAAGGGTTGTGCAGTTTTCTTATCGGACCGAAACGTAACCACAATAAATTGTACTGCACTCATAATATACACGACGTAGGCCTACGTGTATTTGTTCAAATGAAGAAGAACTGACTGATTGGATCATACCTTGTAACACTTGTAGTATCTTATGACCGTGTAGTAAGAGTATGTAAACGAATTTAGCCTTATCTTTCTCCATATGTATAGGCAATTACGATCGAAACCGCAATTCTGCCTCAATTATGCTCCAGAATTCCAGAATTCTTTAATCATTCGTGTGAAAAGCGCCTGCTACGAACTCTTTCAGCACCGCTAGTATTTAAACCTATAATGCAACACAGATTTCTTTTGACTCATTTTAGTAAATATCCCATGATCACAATCTAGCTGTTTTGGATCCCTTTAATATTATGAGCCTGCATTTGTGTTGATCTTGTTAAGTCACTTTTTTGCAGGAGATGGGCATTTATTTAACTCATAAAATATTCCTTCTTTGTCTATCCCAACATTAAAGGACGAGCTCTCTAATGATGCAAACTTCCGGTGGCTTCTATCAAGGCCTCCAATGCAGCATAATATAAGCTAAGGGTAAAAGGGAGAAAAGCGCTGCCTTTGGCTTGAAGAATAAAAGTCTGTTCACGGCAAGGATCACAGCTCGGTTCTGTCGAGTAAATGAGGAAGAAAGCCACAGAATGGAGGGTGCGGATGGAGTCTGAATCACGCTGCACTGACGTCATAATTACTTGTGTTGCCGCGCGCCAGAGCGCAAAACCTCAAACGGCTGCCCGCAGTGAGAAGGAAAGTGTAGGCGTTAAAGCCTCACAAATTTTGTAATTAGAGACGTCTAAATGAAGCTCAATGATCTGTTATTTAAATTAACTCCACCTTAATGCTGAACTAACTACATTCTGATTTCAATTAAGTGTCACTAATCTTCAAATTAAAATGAAAAACTTCACCGATGCCATGAAAAGTGTAACGTGCCATGAGTGGTATAAGGTATGATTACACTAATTATCGACTTTAACTCCCACATACCAAAGCACAAATTCCTACCAAAATGATGACATCTACTTTGGGTTAGTAAAGTTTAGGTACCAAAACTTCTAGGTATATTAATATTTGGATTGAACCTTTTACCATCAGAATTTATCATTTTTTGCCCTTTTAATTTCGCGTTGTTTAGTGTCAACAGATGTCTGTTTTACAAACAGAATGTAAAACATCACTGAATATTACATACATTGCTTTGTATAAATTTTCCTTTCTTCTAGTTCCTTTTTATATTTATCCTGTCGTGAAATATTCCAATGAAGGTAACATTTAATTAAATTTCTATCTATGCTTAAGTCATGTGCGATATTTTTCTTGGACATTTTTGAAAGATCGATAAGAATCTATGAGGAAGTCGATACAGAACAATTTGTTTTTTGGCGCTCTTCATGGCTACACACAATAATCACAGTGATTTTACGGAACGGAATATTGTATGAAATGGTACTACACACAAAGTATATTGTCACTGTGAATTTAAAATTTCAGAAAATTATGCCTCTTGGAGGATTTTTTTAAAGACATACACCATGCAGACGTTCCGGATCTCTAAACAGGTCGGCGTGTTTTGATATCTCCAACTAAAACACCGAAACATCAAATTAGGTGCGACATTGTTATGAATGTTTTTGCACACACGGTCCTAGAATCAAGTGGTGCGTAGGCCTATATGTCAGCATTCACTGCATGGTGTAAATCAGGAAAACAATACCAATTAGTGTGCAGTGTAGACGAACGCGTGTCTTAAAACACAATCAAAATATGTAAATATTTAATTGCGTTTTATATATAAAAAATTTTATTGTGATTTAAAGCATCTGTAAAGTAGATAACAGGCCACTGATTTTCATGGCTAAGAAGAAGAAGTTCTAGATTATGATGAGGATGATAATGAGTAGATTATAATTACGATGATTATGATGAGAATGATTATGACGACGACGATAACAACATTATTAACTGAAACCAGTAACCAAAATTGTGGTTTGAAATGTTAGCTTTTCCAGTTTGTGCAGAAGGGGATTTACGGCACCATAAGTTTAGAAGTTTGTATTTTTCTTCATTCCCCCTACGATTATTGCAGGACGGCGCCTTAAATAAGACTTGACCGATACTCTTCCATAGGTCCAAGTTTTTGGTGGACGAAGTGGCCCTTCTACAGGTCTTTCTCGGAGAACTTCGGTCTTTCTATGTAAATTCTCTTTTCTCTGATACTCCACATTAATATCGCCCATCTACCACGACGTCGTGTAACCTAGATAGTCGACGGTGTCGCTGTATGTACCACAATTATCATCAGCTCATGTTATCAGTAAGCTTTAGTGTATGTTCCTTCCTTGATGTGAGAAAGCAAATTTCATAATTAAACAAATTTAAATAGTGTGTTTTATATGCTAGTATTGACGTGTTTGATGTCAGATTCTGCTTTAGGAAAGGAAATAGTTCAAGACTGTAGCCTGTAGCTTCAAGCAACATAACACAACACGTCGGAAACACGTGGCCAATACGTGAAGACGGAGCCCCAGATATCCTGGAAATGTTCCGTGCTATGATCTGAACTGCCCCCTCAGAACTTCACAATCTCTGCAGCCATTTGCGTGCAGATTGCAACAGATCTGCGATATGATTTAAGTTTGTCAACTTGCTGCTCACAGAGCAACTTAGTGAGCACATTACCAAGTAACTGTTGACTTTCTGTTGACCCAGTTCTCTTATATGATTGCTATAGCAGCCGTGCGTAAACCAAGTGAATTCAGACAGAAACGACAGTAAACAAACATTATTTATTTAATACTTGTTTTCTTTAACATGTAGTTTCTTTATTTAATTATGTTATTATATAAGCAGTTTTCTACTTCATTCATTGCTTAATCAAATTTCTCAGTTATTCAATCCCCTGGCTTTTTATGTTGTTGTTTAATTATTTACGTAAACTAAAGTGTCAAACAATTTCTTATTTATTCATTAAATATTCCATAAATCATATTTTTCTTCTTCATTTTTTTGTTTTCATATATTTTTTCGATTATTTAATCCCTTAGTGTTCAAGTGCATCTTTATTTATTTACTTATTTAATTATTATTAATATATAGTTAACCTAATTAAAAATCAAACTTTTTAAATGACTAAATTCATTAATTGGACAATTTGTTGTTTAATTGAATAGTTCGTCGTCGCTATCATCATCATCATAATCATCATGTATTTATCACGGAGTTGGGCCACTTGATGACCAATTTCGGTCTCACGCATCCAGAACTCTCTTCAATTGACTTCCATGTTTCCTTATGCCTTTTGATATGTCCTTTTTTATTATCCTGTGTAACCTGTTACAAGCCATTCTGTTCACATGTCTATTACATTTCTCCTGCAGTCCTGTATTTTGTCCTAAACAGGGGCTGTATTGAATTCCTCTGCAATCTATGTATTTCTCATGTTTAATCTTGCTGTCGTTCTTCTTCTTTCGGCTCTTGCTTGAATGGTCCAATTTTCACTACCCTATAACGAAGCTGGTATATATAGTGTATTGTATAATTTTATTCTTCTTGTCTTAAAGTTTTCTGTTATCTAAACACATTGTTTATAATGCCTCTTATTTTCAAAATAATTAAAATAGCCTATACCTTTATTACTTTAATTTATTTGTTGGTGTGTGTTTAGTGACACTATATCAAGACATACACTTGTGCAGGTAATTGTGCAGTCACATAATGTTGTAAATTGTATCCTATTGTGAACACGACCATATCGTACCACGCAGGGTACATCAGGTGTCTTTTCTCATACATCGAGTATAGTACAATATTTTCTCTGTATACAAAACTTTCGTTTCTAAGCACTTTCTTTTGACTACGTATGTTGTAGTGAAAGGACACCTAACGCCAATAGTACTCTTATTAGCCAGTACCGTATACGATAGGGACGTACTTAAGTCTTTTGTTACTCGTATAAGCTATCGAGAACTCCATTGCGAATATTCGAAGTTAATTGTCCCTACAACCTCCGTAAAAAAATCAAAATCATTCCCAGTCCCCCAAAATCTGTCGTTGGGTTTTTATATCTAAATCATATGTCCAGCCAGGCCAATCCAGATTTTATTTACGGACCTGAACCTCAATATCATGATGAATGTGCATTTGTTCACACCCACAACATATGATGAAATACTATGACATAATTATGCAAGTTTCCATCCTCCCTGTTCCTAAATTATATACACCCCACCATATCTCACTTTATGTTACTGTAACTCAGTATAAGGAAACCAGTTTAAATAACACACTAGCTCAAGCATTCCTATAGCTACGTCTTTTTCATGGTGTATCACTTCAATCCTCGACAGCAAAATTGACTATTCCTAAATTCCTGTTTATGTAAAGCCCTGAAATAGGCTACGAAATTTTATTCCTATTTACTTTCTGTCCATTCATCCAACCACATATAGCAATACAAGCTCTTCTGTGCCCTGGTCTCCCTCAAAAACTCCTCCATTCTTCTCTATCCCCACATTTTCTCCTCCATCCTTGTATTCCTGGAAGCAGTTATTTTCACTTCTAAGCAATTCACCCTACTCTCTTCTCATTCGTCTCTACATTTTTCAAGTGACAAAAAACAAACTATCCTTAAAATACATGCCCAATTACTCTAAAATTGCAAGTCCAGCCCAACCAAATCGGGGTAAGGGCAGCATTTTCCAGTCTACAATTGCAGACACCGATCTTCCAATTAACGACAAACGTTTGAATGTTTGTGGTTTTACTTCGAAGCCTCCTATCCGCTTTATTGTGCGTGCTTTAGAGTCACGGACAAACTAGTTTTAATGTGCTGAGTGCAGTAACTCATACGTATCAATGTAACAGTCTTGATCGAGAAGTGACGCGCAGATCTCTGTTCGCCCACTGTCATTATGCTAGCAATAAATCCTACGAATTGGGCAAATAACGTCGCGATTAACATTGTCATCATAAACACCATCAAGCAAATAGATGAGACGGCTGTTTTAAGGTACTTAACTTTACCCCTCTCGCACATAAGTAGTCGCGACAGTAACAGATGCAGAAGACTTACTGATTCAGGTGAAATATTTGTGTTTATTTCGACGTCGTAATTTCGTAATTTCCAAACGAATCAGGCACGATTTTCACACCATGGTCACGCTCACACGCCTGGGTGCAACGGGACATGGACTACAATCGCTTGCTTTGTCGTAATCATCACCGGACATTACAATGCTAGACACAAAGGGTAAACTCTAGGGGTCAAAGTCCATAACTTGGTGAGTTAACATTCATTTCGACTGGTGCTTCAGGACCACAATAAGAACGATTGTACGGACCATGTAGCACACGGCATAATGACGTCACATAGAATAGTGGAGCCCGCAAACCATTGGATGAGTACGTATTGTGCCACCCGCACCAGAGTCCATCGAACCGACAGCGTGCTACTGTTTACCGAGTTGCCAGTAGCCGTCATTGTTGTGCCGCATGCCATAATTGCGGTTAATTGCTATTATGCGAGACCGTGGAATGTTCAATTATGAGAATGTTATTAGCTGCACTGTTACTCCCACCCCTCTATCTGTCCTCCCAACGTCACCACACAATATGACGAACCCAAATTACATTTCCCGCAGTCAACTGTGAAATATTAAGTCCTTTGAATCCCTCAAGATTTGTGACAATGATAAATTATATTATACTGTTTTATAATGTATAGTTATTGTCTTAGACAAGCGTCCTCTGTATATCCTTCAGATAAAATTGTATTACACAACAGAGATTCTAATTCGAATTCCATTCTCTTTGGTCTTTGTGTTGATTTAAATTGAAACTTGTTTCATTTACTTTCTATTAAAATCACTAACGACTTGGGCTATAGCCTGAGAAACTACAGGATAAAGACTAGTTCAAGATAAAAGTGTACCTATCATAACTAGGATATATTACTGACGACTGGGTTCTCAGCCTGCCATCACATTACGGGAGAGAATCTTCTTCCGGAATGCTGCGTTGCTTTGGCGGTAATTTAACATATCCCAGCATTCTGACGGGACGACGGGATACGTAAAGTTATCCGCTACACCGCGTAACATCCAGAAGACCGGAATCTTCAATAATTAGCGCTCTGGAAAATTTTTCACTGTTGAGAAGAGGTTTGAAGTTACGGTTTATTACCTACTACTTCACTTATCATGTACACGAAAATTACACTCGTCTTTGTGTGATGCAAAATGCTGAAGATTTGGTGTATGTCTATGTGTCTGAACATATAAAAGACAGTTTGGGCTTTTCATATGTAATAAAGCAAAGGTAAAGCAATCCGTGTAGATACCTGGACAGACCCTGAGTTTTCCAGGAGGAGGAGATGCCCAGATTTCAAGACAATCGGCACATGAGGGTAGTAGTTTCAGCCCTAAGTATCGAACGTCCTTGCCCCTCACGAAATATTCCCGGTACCAATTTCTGTTAGAGGTTGAGTCGATCCCATGGCCATAACGCTAGCGGAAGGATTACGTCAAATAAAACTTCCAGTGACATAATCGTGAATCGAACCCGCGACCTTACACAGCAGTGCCTCGACCGACTCGCTAACGCGTGCCACCCCATGCGTAATAAATGACTAAATAAAATTGAGTCTGAAAAGATAGATGAAAAACAGCGTGGAAAAAATTGCATAAAAGAAGCTTCGTTAGTTTCAATCTTTAACCCATTAAGAAAAGAAATTATGTATGAAGTGGGAAATGTATGATGTAAGCCAGGAGGAAACAAGAGCTGTATTGTACATAAGACTATTGCTGTGTAGGTTGTGGCTTCTGCTGTCAATCTACAATTTGCTCTAAACGCAAGCTTTCTTCGGAAAATCTCAGCGGAAAAAACATTCAGGAAAAATAAGATTAAGTAGGAAACCACTATAAACTGTACTAGGATAAATGAAGAATGTGAAAGTATGGCCTGGATTCAACCCTTTCATGATAAATTTCAGTGGTGGTTGAATTGACACAGAGATAGACCTGTGGTTTTCGAATAACTTAGGAAGGGTCTTTGCAAAATTTAAAACTGGAAAGAGAGTTCAAAAAACAGAGCTGCCTGGGAGAAGTTAATTAAGATGAAAAAAAGTCCGCAATGGACTCTAGTGCCATCTAAGGAGGAGGAGAAAGAGGATGAGGAGAAAGAGGAGGAGGAGAAAGAGGAGGAGTAGAAAGAGGAGGAGGAGAAAGAGGAGGAGGAGAAGGAGAAGTAGAAGAAGAAAAAGGAGAAGAAAAATCTTGATATCATTAGGGATTTTAAGGTTTTGAAACAAGTTCCTGTTCTGGCTCTTAGTTAATTCATTCATACACAAGTAACAAACGAACGATATTTTGTATTACAAACAGGGATGTCATTTTCATTGAACCTAACAAAAAAGATTGAGGTTTCAAAGTAAGAAACATTCATTATGCCGGTGAGTTATAAAGTTTACCAGAATTCAGTCAAAATACCGGTCATTGGTTTTTACTTGTAGACTTAGATTTTGGGGCATTAAACTTCCTACGCCTACCGAAACACCAGTTGCAGCAAAATAAATCACATTGATACATGCAATTTCCTTAAACTTCTACAGAAACAGAGGCCAGTGCAATTTGACTGAAAATGTTTGATATTTCTTGAGACCTGCCTGGCTCGTCCAGAATGACTCTGGTCCATGATGTTAGTTAATTAGTTCTTTGGAAGAAAAGAAGAAATATTCTGAACAGAAATGTAACTAGAATTCCGAGACTAAATCTTCTCCTAACTCATGAAAATATGTTATTTACTTGTTTTCACAGAAGCTCTAATTTGCCAAATATTTTAAGAATTTATTTCCTACTTCTCTGATTATTTCTGAATCCGATGACAAAATATGAACATCTCTAGACCACTCTTTTTACACGTGACTATTGTCTTTTCTCTGTTTACGTTTATAGCATATCTTTAATTTTATTAACTTCAATATATTTAGCCTGAATCTAAAATGAAAATTTGTGCAGATTTTATTGAGACTTCTTAACAGCCTACGTAAAGGCAAATTTGAAAACAAATTGTGATTAATTTATCTTTGTTATAAAATGGCCTGTGTATCAGGCAATATATTTTTATCAATTGCAGACTTTCCTTAATTTAACACACTTACTTATTCAAACACTACCAACGAAAAGATGTAAATGTAATACAATAATAATGATAATTTATAATATGTAATTTGTATTTTTGGAAACCAAATTTCACAACACTTCCCTATTCCTTTCTTTCTTCCTTTTTTATTTCCCGTCCTTGATCCTAATAAGTTTTATATACACCAGCGAACTGCTAAGTGAGGTTTAAATCCGTACTGTAAACACACGACACTTTTCACGGCATCCTACACATCCCGCAGGAAACAAATGAGTGTGAGGGAATACCAAAATCACTAAGTTCACTGCAGATATTGCATTTAACCTGTGGAGACACTTCAGCAAAGAAGCATTTTACACACCCCACAGCGTAAAGAATATATGTTGTTCTGCGCTTCTACTTGAACTCGTGACACTGTAAAGTCCCACCTAGCCTATCCTCCGTACATGTCATGACCCAGAATTTGTGGGCGAGAATATGTCACAGCAGGGGTCCTGCTCCTGCTGCTCGCAGGTGAAATAGTGATCAGGTATATGATCCTGCCCTCTGCATTTCATTGTAATATGATCTTAAAGGAAAAAGAAAACACTGTAAATTGAAAGAGAAAGCACTTGATTGCAGTCTATGGAGAACTCGCTTTGAAAAACCTACGGAACTCTCGAGAGACACACTGCAGAAACTGCACAAGTAACGTAATCTCCGTGTTTTGGTAGTTTGGTGCAAATTGTGGCACAATGGAATCGGATAGCTTGTACAGTTATTCATGGCAATCACAAAATATTTATTTTGTATTATTTGGTAATTGTCAGACTTGAAGTTTTACGAAATTTTTGTTTAATCTGTCACGGAGCATTCATGTTGATTTTTGTTATGTGAGAAACAACGAGGTTTAATGGGCTCTGAGTTTTTCAAGTGACAACAATATTGGCTCCTTAATGGAAAGAGTTATTTGTGTTGTTACATGAAGTTCATAGAAAGAATGCTATACAGTAATATGTACATGTCGCTAAGGTGGAGGCTGCAAATTTTAGCTACGACCGGTGATTAGGCGCCTAAATAATATGGCTTGCTACAGAGGGTAAAGCTATACAGCTATAGCTGTTGAATAAATAAAGCGTTGTTTGAAAATATACTTAGATAAGAGAAACTTAATAAAAGCGGGATTTACAAAACGGAAGTGTGAGGGTGTGGATTGAATGTACCGTTCTCAGGATACGAACCAACGCTCGTTAGTCATAAGAAAGGTAGTAAAAACTTTGACTTCTGTAAAAGGCAAGAAATCCACTATTAATTACTTGATGAACACAATTTTTATAGCCTATGTTACTTTGTTACGATATTTAAATTTTCAAATTTTTAAATTTCCTTTTATTTACCTTTTGCTCCAATTTTTACCGCAATCCAGTCACAAAACGTAAAAAAAGAGCATTTATTATTATGTTTGAACTTCGACATTCATCTCCTTCATAGCACATAATAGATAATTTTTCTTTATTTCAAACCTACAGTACACATAGCAGCAATTATCTGCTTATTCTTATTGTCGCCACATTATATTTATGCTGTTTTCTTGCACAGAACAGAACACATCTGATCAAATTTGTAAAACCCTAACTGTGGGAGAAATGTTTCAGACGGAAAGCTATCGCTGAAACAGAGTGCGCATGTGCAGGAAATGTCTAATTATTATCATTGCTATGAGAAGCAGGCAGTGAAGACTCCAATATTAAAGGCGCCATCTGGCAGCAGCGAGCGGCATAACAAGTAGGCCCTGCCTGGCCACGGCTTTCGAATTACAAATGACATGAGATTCTGATGAGCGAGTTGCTTCTAGCTGTCAGTGCTGTAGTACCATAATGTGCAGTTACTAATACGAGTTGTCTGTCTAAACTAGACGTAAAATTCCCATACAAAGGCACTGCTTACCCTCCTCCAGATGTTATAACATGCCGCCTGTAATTTTGGTACACGAATTTGCAATACCCTGTAAAGAGGTTAAGTGTCACTATTCTAAGTTCTCTTTGTTATTTCTTTCTAAGTATCACGTCAATATTCAGGTTCTGTATGATTATGCCACAAAATCACAACTTTCCTCCCAAAATTGTTACAAGGTGCCTCTTCAAGCGCGGAATATTTAAACAAAGACTCCTAAAGTGAGACTTGTTTTCTGTTTTCTCAATAAGACTTGTTTACGTCTGTAGTTTCTAAAGTACTGATTTCGAATCTAGAAAGAGCGTATAACAGAGGGAATTTTTGGAGAAATATGCAAAAATGTTTATCACATCACCCCATTTGTTTACAAAACAGTATCTTGCTACTATGGAAAAATGTTGTAGTGAATGTCTTTTTTTTTTTTTTTACTTTTTTCAAGGTAATGTAAAACGTGGGAAATAGGAATACACCTATAAATATAGTGTTTAAAGTACGGACGAATAAATTAGCCATGTTATTAAACCTCCTTTAAACACTATTAAATTGCATCGCTTTAAATTGCACCCCTACCTTTCAAATTACGGAGGGACAATTTTAATAAAAAATATTATGAGGCATAAGAGCCAATTAATTTAAAAGAAAATAAAAGATTTAAAGTTATTTACATTCCTGTATTTATATTTTTATAGTAAGTGTTTCATAATGGCTTCTTAAGACCAACCTAAGAGAAATTTATTTTTAAAACAAAGGCAAATTCTTGTCAATAAATAAAATTTGTGTTGAAATGCTTGTATTTGAATAAAAAACATGCACTGGCTTCCTACAAATGTAATTCACTAATTTGGTTACTCGTCCATAATCTCGTAAAATGTGCAAAAAAACAGGTGCATTTCCTGCTGAGTTGGATAAATATGACGTATTCGGAATGAGGGAAAGGGAAATATTTCGCTCTGCCATGACACTCTTACAGAAAAATAGCCGAAGTTAACTTTATTATAACAAGTTTCCTGCCGCCCTGCATTTAGAGGAAATCAAACTTCTTTGTTGCAATAGGACTCTTTACGTACATTTTTGCGGTAACCACCTCCTTCTTGGCCAAAGGTATATCTGGTCAGCCGTAATGAAGATTTAGGAATAGAGACCTGAGTTTTTTACTCCAGTTCTCCTCAACAACAACCAAACTACATAGGAAGAACAAAAAACGAACCTTTAGTGCCCCGGACCAACTACAGAGAACAATTTTTCTACATCCAGCACAAAACAAAAAATCTGTTTCTCGGCAGTAAAGTGGTATTATCTTTCATTTAGTTTACGTACAGAGGCGCCAACTTGTGGACAGACAGATGGCTGAAAAGGTTTTCCTTATCTTTTCTCCATTAACAAACTGGAACGACTTTCAACCTTCTTTAGTACACAACCGTAGTTTCCGTCTGTTCTGCCAAAGCGCACGCTAGTGTTATTCTACACAGTCTTTCCAAAACTCCTAGAAATGTTTTAAGCCAAATACCTCATCCCACAAAACACACTTACTCTACTCTCGAGAACAGACGACGAACATTCAGAGCTGCACAGAAATGTGAGCAATGGTACAGATCACATCTAAATCGCCTACTATCAATTTCAGTAACATTACGATGGCACTTATCACTGGTCTCTTACCGTCTCACGAGGTATTTGAAATAACAGCATAATGGTGAACTGTTTGTCTGTCCAAGTTGATAGTAGCGGTGATGCTTGTTCAACTCTAAAGCTTGTACAGCGTCGAAAATAGAATGATTTTTAATGATTGGAAAATTATGTGGACGATATTTGTCGCGGCCTACATCACAAAGTTATAGCATTCGGAAAGAAAGATTCTTTAGATTTGGGTAAAACAGATATACAGGTCCAAATCCAGACTGCTTCGAGAATAAGGTTGTTGAACTCAAAATACATATCACAGTACGGAATTACCACCAACTTAAAAAATATATGACTTAACCTTTTGGCGCTGGAATTATTTTTTTAATTTTAGCACACCCTGTATATAAAATGTGAATAATACAGGAATCAAATACATTAGAATTATGAAACAAACTGCATTTTTAAGAGAAAAAAACGGAGAGTATATAACATGTTTAAAATATTCAGTACCTATATTTGTTGAATAAATATATAAAATGCAAGTTTAGAGGTTAGCGGTGCGGTACGACCACTATAGTTGACATTAGGCGTCTAAAGGTTAATCTAATAAACTAATTTTATACTCTTATTTCATGTGATAAGGAGGACTTGAATTGTACAAATAGTCCGTGTAACTCTTGCGCTGCCTTTGCAACATATATTGCTAACATACAGCTTGCTCAAGTGCACAATAACTTCCATAATAAAATTTTATACCATCTGTTATTTCCCATGTAGGAAAAAAGTAGGCATTTTCTCAATGACACCAGGAACCAAAAAGATGCAACAAAATTTCTTTTATTGATTCTTTTAAGTTTGCTCTACATGTTTCGGGCGACAGTTTCGCTCATCTTCAGGAGCACTTTGACTGTATATAGAGCTTTTTGGAACAGTGTACCGACTCTGCTGTCTGCTGCCGACCGGTGACACAGATTGGATAGAACTGGTCCTGGTTTAACCAGTACCATCCAATCTGTGTCACCGGTCGGCAGAAGACAGCAGAGTTGGTACATTGTTCCAAAAAGTTCTATATACAGTCCAAGTGCTCCTGAAGATGGGCAAAACTGTCGCCCGAAACATGTAGAACAAGCTTAAAAGAATCAATAAAACAAATTTTGCTGCATCTTGTTGGTTGGTGATATCATTGTACTAGCGATGCACGGTCACACAAACGTCAAGGAATTATCTTGTCCACTCTTCTCCTAAAAATGAAACGACATTCCTTTCACACTCCCTAACCATTTAATGAATTTTCACGAAGCGTTGTACGAAAAATGTAACTACAAAATATCCCAACGTCGTAGTACTAGCAATCAGTAATAACAGCCTTGCGGAATTTATGCTTGTTAGGAGGAAGTGAGAGTAGTGCGACATATTTGTGGAGTGTAAAACGGTGCATGATGATGTGCCTTGGAAAAAGCATGGAGTTTTAAATACAGTTTCAAAAAATGTGAAATAAGGCGAAAATATTATTTAGCTTTCAGTTTGATAACACAAACTAACGAAAAGGAGAACAACTATATTGACCTTAATATTTTTGTATGTGGCACGTATGGGTGAGGAGAGGGGGGTGTATAGGGTGTTGCTGGGGAAACCGGAGGGAAGGAGACCACTGGGAAGACCTAGGCGTAGATGGGTGTATAATATTAGGATGGATCTCCAGGAGGTGGAATGTGGGTATATGGACTGGATTGGGCTGGCCCAGGATAGAGACAGGTGGCGGACGCTTGTGAGTGCGGTAATGAACCTTCGGGTTCCGTGAA
>Ga0136643_10006953_pt1 | contig 16288 bp, 11 predicted proteins | sample TergutLab28metaG_FD_96883 | JGI IMG/M metagenome (GOLD analysis project Ga0136643, IMG submission 96883) | Labiotermes labralis P1 segment gut microbial communities from Petit-Saut dam, French Guiana - Lab288 P1 (version 3) (version 3) | ecosystem: Host-associated > Arthropoda: Insects >... | reverse complement strand
TGTGTGTTCTAAAGTTTCATCTTGAGAATTGTTGACCTATTAATTAATTGTAAATAGTAACATAATTTTGTACAACTGAAATGTATGTTTAAATTAGTATATATTGTTAACCTTTTGACTACCATTGATTCTACAGTGGCAGCATTTTATTTTATCCTATTTTAGACTGCTTGTATCTATTGTAATGTATTGCAGTACAGCGTTAATTGCAATTGACACGTTTTATATCCTGTGGGTTACAACCCCTTTCTGGATCAGATGAACAAAAATAAATATGAATATGAACAGAACATTAATGTCACCATATAATCAATTTCAGGTTATAGTAATGAATCTTAAAGCATCAATATGTTGATTTGCAAAGTAACATGGATCTCAGCATCATCATCCACTAATATGCAAGAGAATATAGTTCTTGTCTGTCAACATGCTTCACTGATATAGAAAATGGGAATGGTTAAATTTTTGCTCTGACATGGGCAGCAGCAAGTTGTTTTTCTCTTTTCCGAAGCATCCCAACTTCTGGAGCCTACCCAGTGTCATGAGAATGGAAACCATGGTTTGTTTGTGGGGGTAAAATGGACGGGGCATGAAGCCAATAACTCACTTGAATATAGTGCTGAGATTAAGAGTGAGTGAAACTAAACCTCCACTCCCCCTTACGCCTTCATGGTGCAAACAAGGACAACTTTACCTTTACTTTACACATTAAACTATATGGGGCAACTTTTTATCTCAGTTATAGTATTTCTAATGCCTTTCCAAGGTATATCTCCTGATACTTAGAATGTGATTTCATGTTTCCAGCTCTTAACTGTGTCAGTCAGTTTGAGAGAAAGACTTCAGAGTGCAAGATAACCAGTTCTTCATCGGAACTGGAAGAACGTGATTCTGCTGGGGATCACCAGGCACCTTGCAAACTACCTAACAAAGTGAGGTTTGCTAGTAATTTTCTTTCTGTCAACCAACTACGTCCATGAAATAGAATCCTTGATGAGCCAGTTAGCACTCAGCTGATTAAGAAATTGCTCATCCTTCAAGATGCCTGAAGGTTGAGTCCAACTCTGGTACCTGTACTCTACCACCTCAATATAGTCCATGCCATTCATCACACGTAACTTAAGGTCCATTTTCGTACATGTATCATACCTCTCTCCATTCCTAGATAGCTCCAAAATTGTGCATGTTGTCTTCCTCTCCTTCTTGTCCTTGATTTATCCAACTGCATTATATTTATTGTTGACAATAGTATTTTTTTAATTTACACTGTCTGATGAAAAAAAACTTATATCTTAGGAGTTTTATCATTGTTATTGTTTAGGTGAGGTGATAAATAGAATATGGGAAATGTACATGGAAAATCTGTGCGTGTGTGTGTGTGTGTGTGTGTGTTTGTTTGTTTGTTTGTTTGTGGCTTATTTAACAAGTGTTAATTGCTAGAGTGATTATGGGAATATCAGTTGCAAAGCATGTGGCAGGAATTATAGTTTGGCCCAGTTTTAGATAATCCTTGGCATTTGCCTTGATTGACAAAACTCAGGATAGTTGGTGTCCTATTTGAGATTGACAGTGGGAAGCCCTTGAGTACAAGTAAGTAGAATTAACACTTATATCAACTTGCCCTGCATGAAATCATATAATGAACGTCTTTCAGTAAGCTTTTGTTACACTCTTGTCAGTAAAACGTCTGCCAGTGTTACTTTATTGACTAAGGTGTAATAGAACTGTTTGTAATTTATTAGCACAAATTTGGCTAGGATCTTCAAAAGAAAGGCAGTGCAGCTTGGGAGCTGTGCTTTGTACTAAAATGTGAATTGGGAAGGATCAGAGATGTGGTCAACATTTTAATTTTGTAAGTATTAGAGTGGGACATCTGGAAAAAATATTAGCACCTACATGTGCACTGATATCTATACCAGTTTTACAGTGGGCTCTTACAGCAATAAAGAATATCATTGAGTAATATGTGGATGTACAGGAATTGATATTTTTATGAAGGTGAAGAGTCATATTGTTGTTTCCTGTTTTATGACACTGTGTAGCCTTATAGGTGGTTATAGAATTGTAGAGGAAACTGTTTCTTTCATATTCAGTGTAGGAGATCTGAAACCAAGTCTCATGTGAGGCCTAGATATTGCCAACTAGAGTGTTGTTTAGATACATAACCTGTCAGCCTAATGAGGGTTTCCTTTCTCTTCCATGCTCTTCATTTTTCTGATAAAATCAGGTTTCCATTATCTAATTATATTTACATATTCTTTCTGCAGGGAGAAGTTCAATTGCAAGTGTGCTATGATAAGCAGGCCCATATACTATATGTCATAGTGAAGAGAGCAAGGAACTTACGTACATATGAGAATATTCCTCCTGATCCTCTGATTAAAGTGTATCTTCTGCCAGGAAGGGTGTAAGTGCCTGTCTTCAGTACTGTAAAATATAATTGTATCTCCTGTACCAGCCTGCAATTCTCATTGTTACATACTATTGCCATGCAGTAAGGTATTTACATAACCCTCAGAGGGCAGAGTCCTCAATACCACTTTGTTGCTGTGGACTTCATTACCTTGGAATAGAAGTCAACTTTTTTTTTCTAAGTTTGAGATCATACTGAAATTATGTAGTTTAATTCATCACAGAAACTTCTTCAACAGTCTATGTCAGAAATAGTCACGTGAGGTCAGGTCCAAATGTGTGGCTCCTGAAACTCTGGATGGGTGATGATCAGGTTACTCTCCCTGCTTTAGGGAATAAATGTAGTTGGAGACAGCTTTTCCTTGGTGTAGTGGGATTTCACAGCCAAATTAAAGAAATTTTTCTTTATCAGTGACAAAAGATTTTCATTCATTTACTTTTTTCACATTTATTTGATCTCAGCAATTTAAAAAGTTATGTAAAGATATACATTTACCTTGCTACCAAACTCAGTAGAATAACCTTATATTCTAAGAATTCCTGCTGTCTGCAGGGTTTATTTTCAAAAAGAGTTGCCTAGAACTACAAATACCATCAAAAATTCTTACCTCTCTTGTCCTTTATTTGTCATCAGAGCATCATAATATTAGTTGTCTATTTTGCCACTAAACACAGATAGAGTTGTATAAATTTTCTACACTAATTGTGACGTATTTTGCTTAACTTAAATATTAACCAACCTTTGTGTGGGATAGGAACCTGGTTGCCATGGACCAGTTTCAATAATGTTGGGCATGGAACATCTCATAATCATCCTCAAACCACTTTCAAAATGCTAGTTTCCTATTTTATTTTCTTTTGAAAAATAGCTGCCCCCCAAAACATGCACACGCACACCATCTTTTATTATATAATAGATTCTAATTCCATAAAGTGAAACCACATGAATGGAGGTTTCTGTTTCCTCTTTCGTACATCATGCAATAACATGATCACATTTCTTTCACTACAGACATGAGCTTACCCAGAGTGCATGATGTCATATCCCTTGGACCAGTTTTGATCATATTTGGGATGACACGTTTTGTTATCGTGCTAGAACTACTGCCAATATTCAAAGCTGCTCAATTTATTTTCTGATGAGTTATGACTGCCACAGGCACACTCACACAGACACAGACATGTCTTCTTTTGCTGTAGTGATACTTGGACTGTAATTTTTGTACTGTGGACCTCTCATGCTCACCAATTATCCAGACAGTGTTTTCCTTCCTAGTCTCAGCTGCCCTTGCACCTACTGCAGACAGCTGGTAATGTCTTTGACATTTAGTGGGTATCCTACTCTGCAGTTCCCAAAATAAATGATTCTTACTTTACCGTTAGTAATCCCAGAGAGGCACAGAGTGTAGCACAGAATTCTGTTGTCAGTGGGGATATCAGTCATATCCTACCAGCAGGATGGTGAGAGTAAGCAGACTGCCTCTCCCAGGTGAAGAAATGCTATGTCATGTGAAACGAAGAGAGGCACAGAAAATGACCTAACAAGTTAATGAAAAAACTTGTGACAATTATTTTTCATGTGGTAGATCAGTTTTCATAATTTGAGCATCTAAGTATTCCCGGAGTTTTATTCACATAGTATATGTGTCAGTATCCTGATTATGAATTGGATCTTACTGTAAAGTACTATCACACAATACAGAAAGTTCAGCTATAAACTGAACTGTTTATTGTGTTTGGAGCATTACCCAAAGAAATCACCACAGTTGTATGTTTCTCTACAGCAGTGTTACAATTTCTTTCTTGTTTCATTCTTTCTTTCTTTCTTAGTCTGACCTCTTTCTACCTACTCATTATAGGTTTACAGGATTATTGTTGCTCTTGATCACATTCATTGACACATAACAGTTCATCAGGACTCCTCTGGATGAGGGATTGGCCCATCACACAGACATCTACCTGACAACACACAACATTCACAACAGAGAGACATTCATGCCCCTGTCGGAATTGGAACCCGCAATTCCAGCAAGCGAGTGGCCGCAGACCCATGCCTTTGACCACATGGCCACTGGGATTGCCCATTTACAACCTCTATGAGATTGTAATGTGAAGGATGTTTTTAATGTAGCACCTTAAGCCACAAAATAACTTGCATATTATTGTTCTATTACAGATTAACTTTATGTCAGTATTACAATGAAATGCTCCATTTGTAGAAATGGAAGCCTATAGGATATTACTTTAACCTGTGACTGTTTAGCTGTGTATGACCTGATATGCTAAGATTCCATTAACGTATTTGTGTATCCTGTGTATTTTTTAGTATGGAGAACCAGCGTCGGACACGTTATTTCTCAAAGACTTGTGATCCTGAGTGGAATACAACAATGGTATATGAGAATGTTTCACCAGAAGAACTGAGTACACGCTACCTGGAGGTGACAGCCTGGAATTATGAAGGGTACAACAGAAACCATGCTCTTGGTGGTGTGTTACTGAATCTTGCAGGTAAGAAGGTGTATGTATATCCATTTATATTACACATATTACTTGAATACAGAAAAATCGATGAGTCACAAAAATTCAACATAGTATACAAAGGTTGTAGAATTACAACTGTATTTTTCATCCAAAATGTTTTGGCCCATAAGGCCATCTTCATGGGGAGTAATTATGAAATATAGCTAGGAAATACCCCAGAGTGTACATATATACATCTAAAGTTACTAACCAAAATATACAGTGATGTAAAATTTTAGTGTAAAATTTATATAAGATATGCTGGTTAACTTTCTAAAATACCTTTCTACATTCTCCATTTTTTGGCTTGGAACTGTGTCAAAGAATGTATACCGTAAATCCCAAAGACATAAAATGCATTTAATTAAAAGTCTAATTATCTTGTATAAAAGTTTGTGTAGTACCACTATTCCATATGTGTGAGCATACAGAATTCTAATATTGTAATATATACTGTACCAGAGTAAATATTTCTTGACAGCTTTCTGTGCATAATTCCAAAGCAGCTTGAATAGCATGAGCATTATATTGTGTATTACCATATTAATTGATTTATCCTCAGATCCAAGTGTGGTGGATGAGGAAGCGCACTGGTATCCTCTTCACGACAATCCATTGCTTCAAGCTTCTTTAAACAGCCATGACTCAGGTACATCCTTACAATAATTACTTTAATATAAGATAACTGGTCCATGTTACCTTCACTTAGTCAAGATGTCTTTGGAGTATTATCATAAAGAAACCTTCCAAAAAATATGCACTCTCCATGAATATGGTTTGTCCTCACAATATCTTCAAATGAGATAGCCCTGTCTCAGAAGTTTGGTTGGGATGTGTCTTTTGTATTAAGCTTTATCCATTTCTTATGGTATTTTGTCATTATTCTATGGGTGATAGAATAACTGCACTTATGTATCAGGTAAGAAAAGACAGTTTTCATGTAATATGCTGACATAACATTTTGTGTTGGTGTGGAAGATAATAAACTCATTCTGTGAGTGTAGGAACTTTAGGTGATGTCTAATCATAAGTTATGCAAATCTGTTGAAAGAAACAAGTGGTAAAGATAAAACAATCGCTGTACAAAGGGTTCCAGGAGGTTGAGGCTCCCAGATTTCAAGACAGTCAGCACATGAAGGTGTTAAGGTTGTCAGTCATATGCACTGGCCCCCACAGAAAATTTTCTCATTTCTGATGCGGGCTGAATGAGTTGACCCCTAGGCCATAGTGCAGCCAGAAATATTATGTCAAAGAAAAATTCCAAATACACCACCGAGAATCGAGCCTGCAACCTTCTAGCTTGTAGAGCAGTGCCTGAACCATCTACGGGACCATGTGCACCTGTTGAAAGATACAAGTTGCCCTATATTACATTCCACATATTTCTTGATGCAGGAAATGATATTATACCTGTGTCGATTTTACACATAATGTCTATATTGACTTATTCAAGGAGTGGAGGAACATCAGGAAGTTTTTAAACCTTCCCGGTAGTGTTACCCAGTCTAACCAATTGTACTGGGTCACTGTGTGTACTGGAACCCAGCTGGGTACTTCATATTAGTCTCTTGTGATCTTTAAGTGGCTTATGTTGATAAACTATTTAAATACCCAAAGGCAATAAACTACCTGGAAAATACCAAGTCAAACTTGCAGGGTAGCTGTACAGCCTTCCACTGTGACCAAGTGTCAGACTTGTTTTCTAACTTGAGATTAAGTCTCTCCACATCAAACTTTTGTGCTGCTTGTTTACTTACCGCCAGTCTTTCCAAAACTTTTGCAACCACCAGATAGTGGTCAATATCAGAGTCAGCCCCCCTGAAAGACTGTACATCGAGTATACTTGAACACCATCTCTTTTCTGTCTATACATGATCAATCTGACTGTGAATTTACCTATTAGGAGAGGGCCAGTTGTATTTATGAATGCTTTGGTGTTTGAACATCATGCTCTTAACAGCTAGGCTGTTTAATGAGTCAAAGTTTACTACTTTAACACCATTATCATTACTATCCTGATGTAAACGGTCATTACCAGTTGTTGGTTTGAAAATATCCTCTCACCCCAATTTTATATCACAATCTCCTAAAAGAATTTTCACACACGACTTAGGAAAATGGTCAAAAACCTGCTCTAATTCTTCAAAAAACTGTCCTTTGAGTTGCCACTTGTCTCTTCAGTTGGTGCTTGCGCATTCAGAACAATGTTATTACACCAGTGGCCTCTTAGCATCATATATGACATACTGTCACTAACAAACTATACTCTTTTAACTGCTGATGCAATTCTGTGCTGTACAAAAAATACTGTTCCCAATTGATGATATTTGTTTCTGTTTCCATAGAAAAAAGTATAATCTCCTCCTCCTACATTGCCTTCTTTTTCCCACCTAACATCCTATACACTCACTAAATCTAATTTATACCTCGCTAATTCCCTGGCTACTGTTGTAAGTGGCCCTAACCTATGCAGTCTCATCACGATCCTAGTGTCAAATTTCATGTCCCTTTTCAATTGCTTAGGTTGTACCACAGGATCAGTCCAAGTCCAAGGCAATTGTGAATGTTTCATAATATGGTACTTTTTTATGGTGAGGAGTTGTGCACCTCACCCAACCCCCAGGCTTGAGTTTCAACCCTTGTCGGCTGTCCACGACTGTTTATTCAATATTTTGGCAGCTGCCCTCCATGTTGGAGGCCACTCCTCCATCCGCAACCTGACAGCGTGCCATGCCATGGTGACAGGGACCCACATATGGTTTAGGAGATTACTTGTTTCATTAATGGCTGTGACTGGCAAAATAAATTATATTAACTTGCAGATCAGGATAGTTTTTAAACTGTAGATAGGTGCTGACACTTTGGGACAACTGGTGTACTTGCTTCCCATAATGTGATAACTGTGAAATGATCATGTATGATTTGTAATTGATACAAGAAATTTTCACATAAGCATTGTAACTTCCCTCCTTCCCCATTTTGATTATGGTAATGCTTGGGTCCTGTGTAGGCATCTGGTGTTCACAACAACATTTTGCAATTGTACATGACATATAATCCTTTAATGTACAGTGGTTACTCTAAGTACCCTCTGTTTTAACAATACAAAATTCTGCATGTTATCCATAAGGTTCATTGATGTGTTGTATATGATTCTTAAACAAACAGAATTAATTTCCCTAAACAACAGCAAACAGTTGGTCTTTGTGCAGTGTGTTTTCTGTGAAACAGGGATTAAATATTATTTAGATGAAATCCAGTCTTCAGGAGGATAAAATGTATGCACCACAGCCAGGTATTACTGTATACCCCAGTGTTGCTTTTGTTCTGTTAATGTCTCCAGTCAGCGAGAAAGGGCGGGGCAGTAACAACCGTGTGCCCATCTTCCCAACTGCCACAATGTCAGCAAATGTGTTCAGTACCCACGGCTGTCATGGGGCAATCTGCTCCATTTTATAGCATCTTGCCTCCTCACTTGTTTGCTGGCCTTTTCAACTTTGTGTCACCAGTAAGTGTTGTAGCATGTCACTGTGTATCCTGTCATAATTGTGTCCATGGAAATATTGGTAGCAGGTTGCATTTGTTACTGACATGCATTCAATGTGACATTAAATCAAAGACAACTCATACTGTAAGATTTCAGTTTCTCACAGCAGTGACTATGAGCACTTTGAGGACTTTTTCTCCGTGGGAAAGTGATGCCAGGTAGTCACATCCCAGGACATAGTAAATCTTGGACTCCTGATGTGTGTGTGTGTGCGCGCGCACGCGCGCATGCATGGGTGGGTGCGTGCATGCGTGTGTGTGTGTGTGGTTTCATCTTACCATAAACCAGCCAGTGTGCATTTTTTAACTATTTGTAACTGTACCTCTGACCTGCATGTCACACAGAATGTAATAATTGACATTAATGTTACCATTTGTGTATGTCTCTGTTTTGCTTTATTGTGCAATTTCTCCCTCTCCTTTCAGTGTTGTTATGATAAGCCTAAGTTCACAAAACTGTAATGTATGGGTGTTCGAAAAATGCAGTTTATCTCATTTTCACAACTTAAATAAACAGGCAGTTTTCTGTTCATACATCAGTATACCCAAATGTTGCACAGACATTTTTGTTCTGTTTGTCAGCTGATATAAATCAGCTTTAGATATGCAACAGCTGTTTGTTCACATCTGTGTGTTTATCGTACAATAAATGTAAAGTACTTAATTTGGGAAGCTTAGAAAGATTAAGGTTTACTTCTAGCTATTACGCCTTACTATACTCATTTAAGAGTGTAGTGTGTCATATGGTAGTTTATTGATTTGCTGAAAATATAAAGGAACTTGTGCTGAATTTTTTTTTCTATTAAATTCTATTAGTGTTGGATATGGTGAGCTTTAGTAGCACATGTGAAAAATTTGAGTGTTGATGGTATCATTGTGAACATCTGAAACTGTATGTTATGGATGTTTCACAAGTGCAGTGTTATGAATTGTACACAAGTCTACATATTTTAGATTTTTAACATAGGGTTGTGATAAGGGGCCCAGAAACATTGCCCTGAAATTAGTGATTGCATGTTGTTGGTCTCTCCATTCTTTCATTACACTATTGGAGTAATCTTGTTGATTGCTGTTCCTCTAAAGTAAAAAATGGCTGGATAGCTCATATGGTGTGTCTATTCTTTCACCACACTATGTAATGCTAATGTGGCCGACTGTCGCTATAAGCATAATAACTGGGTGTTGTTGCTGCTCCTGTAAAGTTGTAATGATTTGAAGTTTTGTATGATATAGTGTTTATGCAGCTGCATGAAACATCTAGTGATTATATCACTTGACAGGAAGAGCAACCAGAATCAACATTTCATGCAGTGTATTGTCCCTACAAAAAGACAGTGATTGGGTGTTTCATATGATCTTTCATTCTTGTATTACATTAGACATAGTGTTCGTGCAGCTGACTGTCCCTGAATAATAATAATAATAATAGCATGTTTCATATAATCTGCCGCTTCTTGCACAGCACTATGTAGTGTACATGCCAAGGTCTTTGTAATGTGACCTTCTTTGCAAGTCTTGTATGGTCTGTTGAGTCTTGCACTGTGCTCTACAGAGAGTTCTATGAGGAGCTGGTCAGTTTTTATGAGCTTATTCTGAAGGTCATAAGGGGCAAAGAAGCCTGTAAGCCATAAGCTGATTTGGCACTGTTGTCATCCAGTTAAGCAAGCAGTAAACTCACTCAAACTGAGTGGTTGTATCATCTGCTTTAACCATAATCAAGTTAAGTAACCTTGTAGCAAGCTGGCACTGCTGTAATCATTGAGTTTTCGGTCTGCTTGTAAGTACAGCTGGCACAGTTCTGGTTTTTTTGTTTGGGTGCAAAAGTGTTATTTGAAATTCTTCTAACCTACACAAACCAGGATATGCCACAGTGCATTTGGATACTATTTTACTAATGGTTTTGCCTTACACCCCTATATCCTGAACTTGTCGCCATTATGAACTTGACTGCATGGTAGAGAGGTGAGAGATTAGAGCCATATGTTTGTTGCATAAGGTTCGTTCACATAATAAAACCAACAAATGCGCTAATATTAAAATTATATTTTATACACAATTTGTCATATCTCCAGTGTGTTTTAATCTGCCTTGATCATCCTCAGGGAGTTACTGAACATCATTAAAGCATATATAAAAATATAGATGGGTTGTTAAATACATTAAAATTTGTGCATAAAATGTCTGTGGATATTATAAAATACGTTTGTGGTAATGTGTAGAACTAGTCCACAAGTTATGGATGTTGTTTTTTTTTTGTATATTTTTATAGTGGTTCATATCAAGGAGATGTCAAGTTTATGTTTTGATTGGTTATTTCATGTTTTTGAAATATGCATGTCACAACAAAAGATACTAAGGTGCTATAGGCAGTTGCACTCTCCACAATGCAACTTTTCTTGTGTCTTGAAAGGTTAGAGACTTTCAAAACCCACTTCCAACAGAAGGCCACCAAAAATGCTGTTCTTTCTCTATGTTTTCTTGTTCATTTCAACTCAGAACTACCGACCACTTTGCCATTAAATACTGCCAGCTATGACAATCTAACCATAAATTGTATATAAGATTTGGGGTTTCCATGGCAGTGATTATGGGGATCCAGGTCTTCTGGGACATGATGCTGTGTGGTTTGGCGAGTGGAACACAAGACCTAAATCCTGAGCACAAAATGTATTGTGAGGTACATCACCGATTTTAAATTAAAACTCAAGGAAATGCTGAGAATTTCTGAAACTGCACAGCATTATACAAGAACAGATTGTTCATTACTTGCAACATCTAATTTATTCTGTGGTTGCATAATTTTTGTTCCTGAAAGGTGCAATGTTCCGTATCTATTTTGTTCAGGTATTTCTAGAGTACACATCATAGAATCATTCTTAATCATCTTGTGGTTGTATATAACAAATATCTATTTGATTTATATTTTGATTACAGGATTTCTTCATCAAAGAAGCCTATATTTATGAATTCTACAAGCACTGTTAACCTACCACTACACCTCTATACTTCAGAAGCTACGTTTGTTTACTGTAAAACATTGCTTTGACTGACAGATGTCAGTTGTAGCAATTTAACAGTATTTTTGGAAAGCTTTAGCCTGTTACAAAAATTTGTTATTTCACGTGTTCTGGATTGCATTTTCTTTCTATGCATTGCTGCAGTTTTAAATATATGTGCCTCCTGAATGACACTGCTATGTCACATGTAGTTCTTTTGCATATATAAATGTACAACAAAGGAAGATAGATACTTCTCAACATGACACGAGGTTGAAATTCAGAGGTAAGTGATGGATTTTTCCATTTAACAAAATTTTAAATAAGTTGCAACTAATATGTTCGCTTTGCTGCATGAAAATACTTTCTGCCGTGGTTACGGGGCCAGGATTTCCTTCCCTCAGAATTGTCAAGCCCGCAAATATGTTTCACATATGACATATTTTATATCCTGCAATTATGCTGTGTCTTATATTGTTAGTGACATGCTCTGTGATATGCAGTTTCTTTTATGGTATTTATGATTACACTGCTGTACAAATCTTATTAAACCATGATCGCACAATAATTGTGACTTGTGACAATTATGGAAAAACCTGAACCTTTGAATCAGAAATGATTATTATTTAGTGTGTGCACATAGTATGTTAAGAAAAATCAGAATGGGTGACAAAAACATAAACATAAAACATTAATTTTGTAAGGATATCTGGTCACAATATCTATTATACACATATCTCCACTACAGAAACAGCATTTGTTTTTAAGGTTTACCTGTTAGGAGGGATATATCTTAGATTTCAATACATGTGTTGTAGTCTACAATAAGAATCCCACCACCAGTTAATATTCAGACAATTATGAATTTCTGACATTGAGTGAAAAGCATGTTCTCATGGTGAACTTATATATTAGTGCTGCAGTAAGTGCTAAGTTTTGTGAACACTGTTTCTGGTGAAATGCTGGTTCCTTATGTATTAAGCAAGAACAAAATATGTGCTCTGAAATGGACCTCAAGATATTCATATGAAGTTCTGCCCTACTGTGCCACAAGAATACAATTGCCTCCAACTGATAAAATATATTGATTTTAATGCAGATAAGTCCTTGGGATTCTTAAACCATTTTATGGAATGAACACTTGCATGGCTGCCAAAGTGGAGAGTGAATGGTTCTGTAGTTGTTTCATTCTGTCCAGTCAAATTTCTATATGTAGTTACTTCCACTAATAAGAGCTGGGTGTCACACTCTTACTATATGTGCATTCTTCCTTCAGTTATATTACTTGTTAGGTCAAGAAAACTATCTTATTTATGCATATATACATCAGCATTTTCTTAAACTGCATAGTGGCTAATGAGAGAAATCTCTGGTATTATTACTGTACTGATATGTGAACAAGATGTAACTTGTTTGTGTGATATAACCCATAGTGTGAATGATGTCTTTTGCTGAGACTGGGAAAATTATGTACTGTATCTCTACTGACTTGGAAGGTGTTGTCTTAACAGGGATCTAAGTTGCGCTTTAACATTTAAATTCCATCTCCTCTTTCTCTTTTCACCCAAATATTACTACCTCATGTACCATTTGTTCCCATATTCTGACACTGTAATATTGCAGATGAGTGCAACATAACAAGAGAAGGAAGAAAGAAATATGCTTTATGATCTTGACTTGAGTGACACTATTTCATTTAGCCAAAGCATTATATAATGTGTGTATTACATATGATAATATAAGGAAAATTCTTCTTGTGAACTGATAAGTTACATTTATAACTTATAATTTTAAAGTGAAAATATTAAGTCCTTTTGATACTATGATGACAAAGGCCTACATGTGAGCTTTGTATTTAGAAAACAATCTATGGAAACTCAGACGTATGTAGTTTTATGTGGCAATCAAAATTTACAAGTAGGAAATTAATGACTATGGTTATTAACATGACTGCTCTTCAGTGAGAGCCATCCTTAAGTACACAATCTTTGTAGACCAGATATTAGCTCCAAGGTTTCAGTATAAGCCAAATGCCAACTGTTAGTAAGTAACAAATTATATGCATGGAATCTTAAAATACCAATGAACAAATTTTTAATACAGTCTAGTATTCCTATAGAATGTGTATGAGACTGTTTGTGATACTTTAATATTTACTATTATACAGTTACTGTTTATGAGATTTCTCAAAGCATTATAGTACAATAACTGTTCTATAGATGTGTAACATTTCTGTTTGTATGATGAAAACTGCAAAGTTGGTACCTTCATGAGAGGCTTATGGTCTGGGTGGGACATAGATTTTGTGTGATATATGCAACAAATGCATTTATGGTTTTATATACAGTAGTGAATTATGTATAATAATGCTGTTGTTAATTAAACTTGTGGCTTATCCAGAAAAGCACATGAAATGTTACAGACTAGACTCCTCAGATAGTAGAATGTGCGTGATTTCAGGCTTCCACCTCGAAATAGCAGAGAAGTGTGCCCTTCTGGGTTATTACGCAGCTAGTAGTTGTAATTTCTTACCGAAGTTTCGGTACATTGGACCCGGTGGTTTGTCCCGAAACGTCTGTAAGAAATGACTACTCACTACATAATAACCCAGGAAAGCGCAGTTCTCAAACAGCATTCCTTTAGCTAATCAATAAATTTGCCGTATGATACGGACCGAGAACAGGCATTATTCTGACCATGACAGCCCGCCGCTGTTTGCCATCCACCAATGACTCCTACTCACACCTACCCACCACAAGTGTTTCTACGGTTTACTTTAATATTATTCTCCCATTTATGACTCATCTTCAACGTAATTCCTTCCCTACGTGACTTTGACCAAAAATACGCTTGCATTTTTTCTTTCTATTGCCCCACACATTTAACGCTACCTGCATACTACCATTTGCAGCGGCGACTGAATACGTACATCGATACCAGCGCTCCTTTGGCCTCTAACCGATTATATAGCGTAATCCGTGCTGTACACAAGTTCGCTTTCTCTCTAATCCGTGGTTGGAGTGAGAAGCCAGACCGTGCATGTAATACCTTTTGTGATGAACCGTCATGCAGAGTGCAGCAGAGGTGATAGCATGGATCAGTACACAGATCGTCTAGGATCAGAAACAGGTGACCGATGTTACATATGTGATCCGTGGTGGTAGAAGTCTTCCCTTCTGCTGGAAAAGGTTTAGCATAGTACAATGGATCAAAATTGCGATAGGCCTTTTCCTAAATTTGAGGTATGTTACCGTTACCGTTGTCTTGGCGCTTGAAACAGGAAGGTATGACTTGAGAATATGCATTTATTTATTAAAGTTTGCACTAATGATAAACGTCTGATGCAGACCGTCTACTGTGGTGTATGTTTCAGCATAGGTATCGATGAACTAAATCAATAACATTAATATTGATGATCTGTAACGTAGTTCAGTTTGCGCTATATGTTTCAGTCATGCAAAGTGGCGAGAACATATAATAGAAATTGGCATATGCAGATTACAACATGACTCACTTGACCACCAAAGCTTTGGTGTTGCATGCATATTTTGTAATTCGCTATTATTTGATGGCAAATTGTGTATGCAGTTGGTTTGTTAACCCTTATATCTATTTGATAAATGTGTAATGAATGAAGGAGAACAAGTAATGGGTGGGTCCCCCCCCCCCACTGCCCATTGTAAGAAAGTTTGTAGTATTTCCAGATTAAGACTTGTGCCTCTGCTAGAACCAGTTTGTAAGTTAAGAAAGACTTCTCGACACCCACAGATGAAATCGGCGCATGTTTGAATTTCGTAATGTATAAACATTCAAGGACAGGACTATAAGTTTGATCAGTGCTTTGAGAAGAGTGTAGAATTCACTGCAATGCTGCCTCCTTATGTCTCACTCTTTCAGGGGTTGTCATCGGTTGTTCTTGAACATTTTCAGCAAGAGCCACTGAATCATGCAGTGGTTTTGGGGTTTCCTAATCCTGTTCTTGTAACTATAAAAAATTAAATGTCTGATTTTGCACTATTATCCTTTACAGTCTGCAGCTTCTGTGTAACACTGCCACATACTGTTTCTCCAGTTAACATTGATTCATAAGCAGTTGTTATTGATGAGCGCCATGACGGACAGTTGTGTCAGGATAGATACAATATTTAAGAGTGGACAATCCACTGCAGTGGTAATACGTACCTGAATTTGAGTCCTGTGATTACATATGCCAACGGAAAACTATCTTGGAAGTATGTTGTGAGCATACTTTAAGTAAATGTCATGACTGCCAACATACACACACACACACAAAGTAAAGCAAATGTCATGACTGATTATTGTCGCCAACATCCACACACACACAAAGCAAAGGCAAAAGCTTCATTTGTAGATTAGAAGGTGTATGTCATTCATTATATCAGTGGGAAATATGGTGAAGTTTATGGACATTATACAAAATTGTTGTGATGACTGTCAGCATGGTTTGCATTTTATATACTGTATTTCGGAGTTAGCCAAGGGCATTGTGTGCAGTACATATTTCAGCTTTCGATAACCAGGTGCCACCATTGCCAGTATAGTCGCAGTCATGCCCTTGTACTTAGATTCTAGGTAATATTTTTGCAATGTTGAGTTCGGTGGTACTAATTGGTTGCGGTATTTTTTCTAAGAATGTTTGAAATTTAACTTCCCATCACATTAAAATGTGTATTTTTTATAAGAGCTGTGTAGAAGTCTGAATATAACTGGTTCCCCCCCCCCCACCAATAGTGTGTGTTAGTAAAGCCTGCTTCATATTTACATTCCCCCCCCCCCCCCCCCCCCCCCCC
>Ga0136643_10006949_pt1 | contig 16297 bp, 11 predicted proteins | sample TergutLab28metaG_FD_96883 | JGI IMG/M metagenome (GOLD analysis project Ga0136643, IMG submission 96883) | Labiotermes labralis P1 segment gut microbial communities from Petit-Saut dam, French Guiana - Lab288 P1 (version 3) (version 3) | ecosystem: Host-associated > Arthropoda: Insects >... | reverse complement strand
TTACAGTGTTACAGTGTTAAGTACCGGCTCAGAACGGAGACCTGTCAGGCCGTAAAACGGTGTATGTCGTGTTCGATCGTCTAGTGGTATCGTTACTGAGATGTGACATTCAACACTAGTTTTTAATACTTCATGCAGAAGTGTGTGTGTGACGTGTGCGGTGCCTTGCTTTGCCTCTGTCCCGATGTTCCTTCCACTCATTACGGCCTCTTGTGCTCTGCTCCTAGTGGGAGAAGTGTTTAATAAGGGCAGACGACTGTCACCCCGTTAGTTTACAGCTCACTGATGGGCGAGATATTTGATTGGATAAGGCGTCGTGATCGGACGCCTGATTGGGTAATTGGGAGGCATCGCTATCCCGCTGTGATCCGAACGCCGAACTAAGGGGCCTAAATGAGACGCCTGACGTTATTGACAAGCCAGGCAGGCTCTACCGCTGGGAGGGGGGGGGGAGAGATCCGTAAATACGGGCTGATTCGTAATCTGTAATGGCATAAATTGCGAGATTCGCTTCCCTATCTTTTTGGTGTTGTGTGATGGGGCGGGATTTATAGTTCCGTATTTTAGGAAATAAAAAAGTGTGTGTACTTTACCATGCCCCCGTGTCTTCTGTACAACTTACTTTGTTGGTATTATTGTTCGGTTTGATACTGGACAGATCTGTGATGCAGTCAGTGTGCCTCAATTTTCTATTGTTGGCAACGAACGGTAGTCCCCTGTGATCCCGTGTGTATTTAGTTATTACCTCTCATCGTATTAAACTGCACAAACAAGCTGATCTTTTTTTTTAACAGTTGCGAATTATGGAACATAATTGAGTAACGTTTTTCTTTGATGTTCACTTTTTTAATTTAACTGTTCCTCTTTGTTTTAATTAATTTTGTCTGGTCAATACATGTCATGGGATGTTCTGTGGTACCGGACATTTATTTATTGCCGTTTTTATCTTGCAGTTCCTTGTTTTCCCTTTTACCTAAGCCATATACCATGATGATGATATTAATATGGAAGGCGAGGACAGAAATTATGTCACTTATAATTGGAGCATTAGGAACAATTAAGATCAGAACCTTTATTTGCTCCCAGGCCATCCGTTGCCCATAGAGCTACATATAACACTGCTTTGAACTCTTGTTGAGATCTGGACTTAACGGAAGTTCGACACCTAATAACTAATAGGCGAGAATTAATTTTTAATAATAATAATAATATCTTTACTATTGCTGTCGCCGCCATTCGACATGCACATGCCTTGTTCTCATATAAAGAGGAATGGTGGGAGCTGATGTAGCATTACTTCTGTTTAAAGCGATGATAGATACTCAAAGAATTTAGTGGCACAAACCTGTGACTGCTTATTGTCTAGGTTTTTATCTGTAGTGTTCTTCCTTTTATATGGGAAGGAATGTTTCGGGAGAAATGGGAAAGAATTAACTTCTTTCCTCTGTGTTTTAATATTTTAATTGAGTAGTTAAAGAAAAGGAAACTGAGCATGGATGGAAAGAAACAATACACAAGCAAACAGAAAGGGCACAAGGGGCAAGCTACATAAGGAACAGAAAGGGCACAAGAAGAAAAACTAGCAGACCCACAGATCTAATTGTATGTTGTGGGAATTGTTAGTTCTTACAGAGAGGGTTGCTGATGCCTCGGGCATCCCATCCCAAGGGGTGGCAAAATTAATATTTTAAATGGAAAAGGATTGTATTATGCTCTTAGCAGATTTTAAATTGTTGTGACGGAAAGTGAAATTCAAAAAGTAGTTGTGAATTTTGGAGTTCGTAATTTATGTCTGGGGTGGCCATTGTTATTTTTCGCCTCGAGCTTCAAAAAACCTAGCTGCGCCGCGCAGCGCCGCGCCGGTGTGTGCATAGGAGGTGTGGATATAAAGAGGAAAGAAGCAGAATCACAGTCTATACACAACTTTATCGCACATGTAAGAAAAAGTTGTGTATAGACTGTGATCCTGCTTCTTTTCCGGTCTATATACATATATTTTGAACACTGGCATGTCCTGTCTAAAGATTATATCTTATAAAGAGGATGGTGTGCAGTCATCAGGGGCGTCTTTTTCTGATTAAGTTTAAAAAGCTGGGGCGTTCATTAGTGAACGGACTGCAAGTTACCTTGTTGCAAATCAGTGCAGTGGTTTTGTTCTTTTGTTGTAGGTAAGTGGACAGTAGTGCATGGCAGTCGGACCAGTCGCTTTACGTCTGTATTACACCAGCACTTACCGCACCTCAAGACGCTAGATACGTGAGTTAATAATTTCGTTACTGTTAGAAACACTTCACGGCGCTCGTGTGAGACCAGCCTCCTGTTCAGTGGTTGTGTGGGGCTTTTCTCCCTGGGGTAAAGAGACCTTGCTTGAAGCTAACCACGCGTCTGCGTCCAGTCCCGAGTGTAAGAATTAGTAGAGGTACACCTCCAGGACCCCCATATGCATTTTTTGCTTGTGGAGTTGTAGCGTTGTTTACCTGCCGAGTTGTCTCCGGTTTTTCCAGAAGTACCCTTCGCATCCCGCGTGTACATCCGGTGGCGTTGATTACTCTGCGTAGTGTAACTTGTTGCCAGTTACTGGTGTTGAGCTGGATTTTGTATTTTATTTCTCTTTCGATCGAAGTTGTACCTTCTGCACTGACCGATAACATACTTGCAGAACAGAGGAAATTACGTTAAATACTAGACTGTTTCAAGGTATGGTGGCATCACCAGACCAACCGAGGTGACGGCGGTAAAAGAAGGCACGTAGACTGACTCTTATCTGACTGTAATAACCTTCGTCAGCAAATATAAATTAGTTTTATAACACGGTTAATAGCGGAACAGGAGTACACGCCTTTCTAAAAAAAATTGCAGCCCCGCAACGGACAGTAACACAAGTGATGCAGCAACCAGCGAGCATCACATCGTCGCAGTCAGACACTGCCAACTGCATGAAGCGAGCAAGTTCGTAAAAGCATACGGTGATCAGAATTGTACCTACAGAGAAAATGTGCCACCTCTCCACATTGTAGTCAGTAAACGTTTAATGGATACGAAGTGTTACTTGTACAAATTCTACAAGACACGAGACTGTAGAACATCCCCCTGTGTTTGCTGTGGGCGTGACACCGACGTAGCGCATCGTCACTCGATGAACTTGCAAGGTACCGACTCTCGTCTTTAATTATAGCAGTAGTTGTCCGGAATTCCAAGTATTATAGACATTCTTCATAGATGGAAAGTGTGCATCGCTTTGTGTATGAAGCATGTGCTGGGGGTACTTTTCAGAAGAGTCGTTATTAGTGCTTCTTGTATAATATATTATTTAATCTAAACAAGCACATTCCCACGGGCATTATCTGCAGAGGGAAACACTGTCATCAGCTGAAATCCTTTCCATATAAGCCTGTCTCTCCGAAACCTACATTATACACAGAGAACATCCACTTCGCACACGCATATGCATACATCATGGCATCTAACACTCAGTCATCTCCGTGTTGACGCTGTTGCAGACGCCTTCCCCCCCTCTTCCACCACCCTTTCCACGTCACTTCTCTCAACTCTCTGCATTTGCAAGTCAGATGTCCCGTCCGCCCGTAATTTTACCAGCAGCAACTCTTGCTTCTCTTCTAGGCTTTGCAAATCGAGGAGGATGATTTTAGAGTGGAAATGAGCCTTGTTTTAAATATCGACTTCGTTCGTTGTAAAGGGCTTACCGCAGTTGTATGGGGCTAATTGGAAAGTAGTAATATAGTTACTGTAAATGTAGTTTGCTTGATCCTCGACTTCTTTAAGGATTTTCCTTAGAAGTTAGCTGCGAAAATTTTACATGATTGTTCCTTGTTTCCTGCATCTGTTGCGTTGAAAATGTGATTACGTTTGCGTGAATGCGTTGTGTAGAAGTGCGTTGTCACGGCTGTGATTAACTTTAGTGTTATTTGATTAAGACATTGTCGGTCATGCCTTCTTAGTACTCTCATCTTCAGTTCTACTCGCTTCTTCGTTGGCATATATTCAGGTCGGCATGTTTGTCCCGCAGCGTCAACCATAAGTTTAAGTAAGTCCTCGTGAAACACATCGATTTTCCGTTACTTAAGTCGAAGGCAAATTAAAGCGTCACCGCTTACGTGTTCCATTCTTCGAACCTCATTAAACCAGAAGATGCAGTTTTATAAGCAAGTCAGAAGAACTGGAGTGTTCATGCAGTTTGAGACTGTTGGCTGGGCCCTCTAGCCTGTTTATTGATCATGTTTCGCAGTGGGATTCGGAAAGTAACGTAGTTTGTAAACATTTTCCGAATGTTGCGACGTGGCTTACCTCGTTTATGTGTGAAAGTGATTTAAGTCGTGTTATCGACTGCTGATCCGATGAGGATTCACAGATTATGCGACAGTCGTTTGCTGAACTCATAGGTTTTAATTAACCCAGTCATTCGAAACAGATCGTATGCTTAAGTCACAGAAGATTTGAAACTGCACATTGTGTTTCGTAGTGCCGTCAAGTGTTTGGGCTTGACCAGTGACCTGGTAACCGCGGCTCGTATCCTTTGCACTAAGTTAGTTGTTCGAAGCACACAGCATAATCCCGTTGCGGTCGTACGTAACGTAATGTGGCTGTCTTATGGGCAGTTGTAGTACTAGTAATTGCTCGTTGCGACTGATACATTCTGGATAGCTGAGACGTCGAATCGAGATTGATAAGCCAGACAGGCATGAACGGACTGGCGAAGAGAGAGCGAGACAGACTTCCTGGCGTATGTTTAGGAATTCGCTGTTGCAAAGAGTTCCCGGTGCATTTCGTAGCTCAGAATTGAGGTCAGAAAAGCAGGGCGGTATAAATCGCTCATGCAATACGTTGCTTTGGACGGTCTTGGCCTTTTGTAATGCCGTCTTGACTGTCATTTACGAGTAAAAGAAGCAAACACAAGCTTATACTCGCATGCTGTATGTCATGTTATCTTCCGTCTCCCTTCATGCCATCCTGTTGCAGTTCCTTTTCCTTCATAGAGCATTTTAGTTTTATTTTCTCGCCGTCATTTTTTTTGTCCATTTTTCTGAAGACCCAGTTCTGTTGTGTCCCTCGGTCGGTGTGTTTCAGAGTGTAGCAGCACCTTTAGCTTCCCTGGCCTTGCCTGTTGTTCTTCCGTGGCAGCCGTTCTTGCCTTCCGTTATTTCCGTAGCAACAACATTTCTTTTCCTGCCTCATTGTACTTTTCCGTTTCTTTCCTTGGAATGCCCATGTACATTTCAATTCCATTTCCATAAGCGCACCTTTTGTGTTCCGTTTCGTTACTTTTACGGAGTAATTTCATTGTTTCTCGTAATTCCTCGATCGACTTCCAATGTCTTCCTCTTTTTCACCGTCGGTCCTCCTCTCCTTTCCGTTCTGTTTTTGTCTTTCTCTTCCATACAACTGATACTCCCTTTCTATTCGTTGATGCTTTTTGTGCCGTAAAGTTTTCGTTTTATTTCCTTTCGTCATGAAATTTTGTGGTCCTGTCTTCCTCTGTGGCGTTAATTCCTGCGAAATGCCTGTAGATGTCCTGCTGACTGACCGACTGCCTCTTTATTTTCCAGTGAAAGTAGCATGACTACGATTTGGTAATGGTTGTAAATGTGTGTGAAATATGACTCATTGGCCCTACCAGCTTGTACCCTTAAGGTTATCCTGCATCGAATTAACCTGGACGTGCGTATGAACAGATACTGCGCAAGGTAACATGCGTAATTTAGTGTCACTGCAGGTGACCTTGCGGCTCGAAACACGTAGGGCCAAGTGTCACTACAGGTGACCTTGCGGGCCGAAACAGCGTAGGTCCAAATGTCACTTCAGGTGGCGTTGGAGGCCGAAATACGTAGGGCCAAGTGTCACTAAGGTGACTTTGCAGGCCGAAACACGTAGGTCCAAATTCACTTCAGGTGACAGAGGCTGATTCTTGTATGTCCAAATGTCACTGCAGGTGACCGTGCCGGCCGAAACACGTAGGGCCAAGTGTCACTGCAGGTGACGTTTCGGACCGAAACACGTGTCACTAAATGTGATCTTTTGGGCCGAAACACGTAGGGCCAAGTGTGACTACAGTTGACCTTGCAGGCCGAAACACATAGGTCCAAATGTCACTTCAGGTGACGGAGGCTGAAACGCGTAGGGCCAAGTGTCAGTACAGGTGGGGGCCGAAACACGTAGGTTCAAATGTCACTGCAGGTGACGTTCGAGGCCGAAACACGTAGGGCCAGTACGTGTTGCATAGTGTTACAGTTTTTGGTAATCGAAAGGGCATTGTGTTGAACTGTGACTGATAATAAAATATTGTGGGTCCCAACGTGCAGATGCTTCCGTTTCGACGTTTTGCTTGAAGTGAAGATGGGCCAGCAACTTTAACGGTGCGAAGATGCGCCACTCGTCTGTTAATCGTGATTGGATTTTGGTAGAAATTTCTTTTGAGTATTTGTGTTATTTGTGCCTGATTTGTTCCTTCGGACCGGACCGTATTGACTGCCTGACGGACTGCATGCGTCTCGTTTCGTAGTGAAGCACGTTTTTAAGGCCAGTGCCATATACTGGCTGCTGCATGTTTCGGCCAGGGCGTGTATAAACCTGCGAGGGTTGAACGTTGTATCGCGTATCATTAGACGTGTGTGTTGTATGTAGCCTGCCCCTTCCGACCCAAGTAAAATTAAATAACTGCAGTGAATGATGGTTGATTAGGTGGGTTGGTAGGTTGGTAGGTAGGTAGGTTGGTTGGTAGGCAGGCAGGCAGATGTATCGTGTGGCCTGATTTGTCAAGTGGAATTAACACAGTTCAGCCGGATTTGGATATAACGCGGGAATTAATGCTTGTTTGCATTCGAGCGTCCTTCAGTTTTGGGCACGTGGCCTGTAGGCGCGCGATTTTTATAATGGGAGCTTGCTAACAGAGTTTGTGCAAAGGAAATAATTAATACCCTTTTTGGGGGTGAAGAATGAATTGCCTGCTTATTTGGAAAATTTAAAGGGGAATTTTGGGAAGTTGTTTCTGCTGTTGGTTATCAGTACACATTGATGTCTGCAGTATTTCACGCATATCCTATTACCATTTGCGTTTGGCAGAGGGAGAATTTACATGAATTAGATTTCTTTTTGTAACTCGGAAGAAACGGAGAGCTGTTCCATATTTCATAAACCGCAACAAAATATATGCCAGTGTTTCATCGGGGAATTACACGTATCTACGAAGAAAACGTTTTTCATGGAATGTCTGCGGTTTATAGATCCGCTTTTCGGCTCTCTTTTAACTCCCACTAGTTATGATGTTATAAAAAATAAAAAAAAAGGGGAGGGGGAAGTCTCCTGTTACTGTTTGAAAGGTTGTGGTCTCTCTCTCTCTCTCTCTCTCTCTCTCTCTCACTTGCTCTTGCTTAACGCTGTGTAATGAAATAACACAGTCGGTCTTACATACCGGTTTTTTAAATCCTGTAATGAGTTCCTGTGTCTCTGTGTCGATTGATTTGATTGGTTGCACGATCATCGTTCGAGACCTGCGATCTTCACGTCTTGCATGGACCGCGGTTGTGTTCTTCGAGTCGTTCGTTTCGTGATGAAATGAAAAGTGGTACCACGTTTCTGGAAATAAGAAGTGACTTAGCTTCTACTAGCAGTGCAAACTTTGAGTATAAGTGGAACTTTATGCCGAAGTTACCGGTCTCGGATCCCGATCCGTGTGTTCAGCCCTGCAGTAGTGTGTGCCCTTATTTTGCGGTTACAGACGAGTTTAACGTTCATCTCACTCGAGTTTTGATGGTTGTCAAACAGGATTGCAGCATTGTCGATTATTTTTATCTCACCATTAAAGTGTCATTCCTAATATTTTGATTCATGTTTGTCATATTCCCGCAAATATGCGTGCTACACTGTACAGTCTTGATAAAAATTAATGTACTTTCCGGTTCTGTTAGCACCTTTACCTCCACCCAACTGCTACTGAAAGGTCATTTCAAAGACACTTTTTAGTACGGCAGCATGCTTGTAAAACGTTGCTACTAATGACATTTCCTTTTCACGTACATAATGTTTATATTCCCCAGGACCCGTTGGTATGTATTCGTGTTTGTAAATGTGTTTCATGATGTTAAGGTTTGGGAAGATTGTACTGCGTATCTTACCCCTTACACCCCAATTACTGTTGGTTTTATGACGTATTGTTCCAGTGTATTCATTAGTTTCTGTCTTAATAAGTGTTCTGGTCTGCTCATTGTTCTTTCTTTAACGATCTTGTTATGAATTTTGTGGCTTTGAGTTGCTCTCTTCCTTTGTTCACTTGTTCCGTGTGAATTGAATAGGAAACTTTTCAGTTATAAACACCAATTACTGTTGTTATGTGAGGAATGGGATTTCTTCTTTTGGTTCCGTTCGGGAATTCTGATGTGTGTTCCTGCGCGAGCCGAAGTCATTATGTGGAAGACGGCTTCAGAGGAACACAAGAACGCCATTATTTATGGTGGGTTTGTTATTTAGCGGTAGCGTATCAAGTAGAATGCGACGAGGTAGGAGGAAACTTTATGCAACGAGTTGTGGAAGATGGGAGGACTCTCGTGATTCATTTCAAGGTGTTGTCACTCGGTATTTGTACTGCACTTGTGACATTCAGTTAACTACTTACCAGGCGTACCCCTTCCCGGCCTCAAAACAGCGTGTCTCTCCCGTCACACATTTTCCAAGTCATTAATCCTTAGATTTCTGAATGTCACTTTTTCATGTAAGCGTGACGGATCATCATCATTAAATGATTCAGTGACTTGCAGGCATTTCGGCAACCAACACAAATAGTGTCGTGCCTGGTGCCGGTGCAAGAACAAATAAACCGTAAGTGTAGATCTTGGCAGTGCTAAATTCATCGTCCTGTGCTATCTTGTTAAAAATGTGTATAGTAATCCAAGTGCAAATATGACGATATCTAGCGTCCGGTTTCCGAGAGGTCGAAGGCGTGGGTCTGCAGGCGCTCGCTTGCCGGAATTGCAGGTTAGAATCCCACGGGGGGCATGAATGCCTGTCTGTTATGGGTGTTGAGTGTTGTCAGAGGTCTCTATGTCGGGCCGATCCCTCTTTCAGAGGCGTCCTACCGAGTGTGTGTGTGTCACTGTGATCAGTTGTAGCTGTAACCCTCTGTACCTACATTGAATAGATAGAAATATATCAGTTTAAGGAAGAAGGAAAGGAAAGAAAAATGAAAGAACAAACAAACGAACTGGCTAGCTTCCACTTCGTGGCAGTACCGAAGTCGTTTGTAGTACTGTAAACCCTTGTTGCCGGAGTTCGTACTCAAAGACATCAGCAAGTGCGGATCTTGTTACTGCCGAAGGCATTATAAGTGACTCTGATTTTCAGTCCTTCTGCTAAGTAGTACCTTACCCACGTAGAAACGACCGCAAGCAGAGATCCTGACAGTAGACACCGTACCTTAAATTAGGCTACGGTCGTGTTTCTTCTCGTTGTATGCAGTTGCACTCACAGTCGGTCCTCGATATTCCATGAAGGTGGGAAACATCATGAAGGAAATGGAACGGAAATGTGGCGCTGAGGATTTCGGTTTTCAGTCCATACGTGCTCGCCTTACTTCTATTGAGAAATATAATGCGCGTCGCGGGTATTTGAGTTGGGACGAGGAGCGTCACACGACAAACATTTTACACTTGTACATTCATGAACCCTGCGTAAGTCGGAGAGTTCGTTCCTTTCGATTTCTATTTTCGTGTTAGTTCCTCAAACAACAAGGCGAAAAGAAGTGAATCGTTCCTGCATTTGGGATTCAATTCCTTGTTAAGTTTCATCCGTGTCTCTTTATGCGGTTTCTTATGCATTTTCTTTTGCCGACTTTACGAACACATGGATGGAAATAAAGTTAGACGCTTGGTATTCTGAGTAAATATTTTCCTTCCATTTGCATCGCTGAAGTTACCTGTTATGTCTGGGAGTGGAACGACATTCTTAAAGAAGCCGGTAAATATATTCTTCACAGTATTTTTGCCATTGCCATTTGTTCTAATTAATGGGGCGCTGTTCTCGTAAGCAGTCTTTTATTGGTCGGTACTTTACAATGTTTTTCTTTGTCTTTGTTTTCTATTCTTCGACGATTATCTCCACTATTGCCTTGCATATTCATTCGTCTCGTTTCGTTCAAGGAAGCAAGCAAGCAAGCAAGCAAGCTGTGTATTTCGTTGGATTTCTGATAATCTGTCCCCTTCAGTACGTGAACATCATTCTAGAAGCCCGCATCTTATTTTATCGCATTCGGCTTGCACATTTTCACATCCATTCGTCCGACAGAATTCGTAAATGCTCTATAAAATAATTTCCATGTAACCACATATTCTCTACAGTCATTTTCAGATGCTTCGTATATGTAACTACAGAATATTCACAGGCAGTCTGTAAACTTCGTATGTGTAACCACAGACTATCCACAGGCATGTGAGTAAACTTCGTATATGTAACCACAGAATATCCACAGGCATGTGAGTAAACTTCGTATATGTAACCACAGACTATCCACAGGCATGTGAGTAAACTTCGTATATGTAACCACAGAATATCCACAGGCATGTGAGTAAACTTCGTATATGTAACCACAGAATATCCGCCGGCATGTGAGTAAACTGCGTATATGTAACCATAGAATATCCACAGGCATGTGAGTAAACTTCGTATGTGTAACCACAGAATATCCACAGGCATGTGAGTAAACTTCGCATGTGTAACCACAGAATATCCACATGCATGCGAGTAAACGTCGTATGTGTAACCACAGAATATCCACAGGCTTGTGAGTAAACTTCGCATTTGTAACCACACAATATCCACAGTCATGTCTGTAAACTTCGTATATGTAACCACAGAATATCCGCCGGCATGTGAGTAAACTTCGTGTATGTAATCACAGAATATTCACAGGCATGCAAGTAAACTTCGCATATGTAACCACAGAATATCCACAGACATGTCTGTAAACTTCGTATATGTAACCACAGAATATCCGCCAGCATGTGAGTAAACTTCGTATATGTAACCACAGAATATCCGCCAGCATGTGAGTAAACTTCATGTATGTAACTACAGAATATTCACAGGCATGCGAGTAAACTTCGTATGTGTAACCACAGAATATCCACAGGCATGTGAGTAAACTTCGTACATGTAACGACAGAATATCCACAGACATGTCTGTAAACTTTTTATGTGTAAACACAGAATATCCCCAGGCACGTCTGTAAACTTCATATGTGTAAACACAGAATATCCGCCGGCATGTGAGTAAACTTCGTATATGTAACCACAGAATGTCCACAGGCATGTGAGTAAACTTCGTATATGTAACCACAGAATATCCACAGACATGTCTGTAAACTTCATATGTGTAACCACAGAATATCCACTGACATGTGAGTAAACTTCGTATGTGTAACCACAGAATATCCACAGACATGTCTGTGAACTTCGTATCTGTAACCACGGAATATCCACAGGCATGTCTGTAAACTTCGTTATGTAACCACAGAATATCCGCAGGCATGTCTGTACAGTTTATAGCAGCGTACCCGTGTAATTTCCACAAGCATGTTTATAAACTTAATATCTTTGTAACCATAGAATCACCATACGCGTATTTATACACTTGGTATCTGTGAAACCATACGATCTCCACAGGCATGACTATACAGTTTATATCAACGTAACCGTATAATTTCCACAAGCATGTTTATAAATTTTACGTCTGTGTAACCATAGAATCTCCATAAACATGTTTATAAGCTTCATATTTCTGTAACTGTATAATCTCCATGTGCATGTCTATAAACGTTATACCTGTGTAACCGTATAATCTCCACCGGCATGTCTGTAAGTTTATATTAGCGTATCCATGTAATCTCCACGAGCATTGCTGTTAGCTCTATATATTTACGTAACGGTTAGATTTCCACGGAGAATTTTTTAATTTTTCGTTTCTCTCAACACAAAAGGAAATTCGAGATATGCAAAAACTTGTCTGTTGTCTATTTAGAATGGCTTGAAACGTTGAGATGCTCGATTGCTATTGCATTTTACCGTGGCAATGTGCCTTTCGAAAGGCCCAAGTAAACCAACCGGGAGGGATTCAGTTGAACAGTACTCGTTATATAGTGTAGTTGATGCTAATTTACTGGACGAAAATATAAATATCCTAAGGAGAAACACAGAAGATTTATTAGTCGCTAAGGATGAGGCTGGTCTAGAGGTAACTGTGTAGAAAGCATTAAGTTTACGTTCATTCCTGGTCAACAGAATGCAGGACAAAACAAAACAAGATGATGTCTAATTAGTTCTTTGAAACTGTGGCCAAGTCCATATATTTGTTGACTATACAAGCAAATCGGAATGGATATGTGAAGAAACCAAGAGCAGTTTAAATTTGGGGAATGCCTGGTACTGTTCGATCCAGAATTTTTGGTCGTCTCGTTTGCTCTCTGTGCCTGTGGATATTCTGTGTTTACACATACGAAGTTTACAGACATGCCTTTGGATATTCTGTGGTTACATATACGAACTATAATTTTGCATTTGGTATGGGTGTGAAACATGTTCGCTCGGTTTGGGGGTAGAAGATAGACTTTAGTTTTGAGCAGAGGAAGTAGGACGAAGCTGGATAAAATGGCGCAATGAAAATATTTACGATTGGTTCTCTTACCAGGTAATACTAGGATGATGAAGTATGAGGAGATGAATGTCGCGTGGCATACATGGGGGATAAGGAACATGCATGTAGGGTTTTTGTGAGGAAACCTGAAACAAAAGGACCACGTGGAAGATGTTGGCTTGAGTGGGAACATAATATTAAGATGAAGAATTATGAATGTGAGGCCGAGGATTTGTTTCATCAAGCACAAGATATGGACAGATGTCGAGATGGTGCTGAAACTTCGGGCATTGTAAAATGCGGAAACTACTTGATTAGCCGAACTCTGTGTTTCGTAGAGTTAATACACGCAAGGCTTCGTAGGTACGGCACTGAGGTTTTGTTAATGGCAAAGGGCTGGGTTATCGAACTGAGTCCAGGCATTGAGTTCCCTTAACTCATACCTGATGTAGGCGTTCGTGTTTATAATTTTTGTTAATGGACCGTCGTTGCCTCAGAAGATACCAACTGTGATATTGCGACTGTCAGCATACACGTATTAATCGCAGGCCAGCTGATTTTGTGTTACGTTCTGTAAGAGCGTGCGGCGTGTTGCGTCAGGTTTCATTAAGGGTACTTTGTGACGTAAGAATTTGATGTATGTTTGTCCGTGCATCGTAGTATAAGAGTAGAGAAGGAAACCAACTAGATACTACTGAATGCTTTATTGCACTTATAATCTGCTCAACATGTTTCGGCCACTTATTTGCCCATCATCAGGAGCTCGAGGGCAGCAGGCTATGCGTCCCGGACGCATAGCCTGCTGCCCTGCCCCTGACCGCCGACCACCAGCAACAAAGGCTTTACACACCATATGCGGCAGTAACACAAGTGTAGTCTCGAGGTCCTGATGATGGGCATATAAGTGCCCGAAACATGTTGAGCAGATTGTAAGTCAATAAAGCATTCAGTAGCATCTGGTTGGTTTTCTTCTCTACGCTTTGTGACGTATCTTTTTATTTATAGGAACATGCAATTTGGCGAGATGTAAAAGTAATTTTTCATAGTCTGTCTTATATTCGCACGGTATGTAAGCTTTTGTGTGTGTGTGTGTGTGTGTGTGTGTCGAGTGACGCAGATGACAATATGAAGCTCCAAAGAGCTGACAATCTGGTGAAACAAGGACGCACTCGCACATGTCTAATAGTGTGTTTTTAGTTGCGTAATGCTTAAAAGAGGCTACAGCAACTCACAGAGCGTTCATGAAGGCGTTTAATCTTAGCAATTGACCAACTTAATGCGCAAATTCTTGTTTTATAATAAGTTTATTATATTCCTCTACATGTTTCTAGCACTGTGTGCTCGTCACCAGGGTGCACCGGACGGCCATCTACAGGTGTGATGATACTAGATGCTGTATAATACAGTTTTGACCTCATGATGATGAGCACATAGTGCTCGAAACATGTAGAGGAATATAATAAACTTATTATAAAACAAGAATTTGTGCATTAAATGCATGAATTACTGAGATTATACTGAGATGCACGGTCAGTGAAACATCAAAAAAATATGAAGACGTTTATCTTGGCTTTGTTCTTGTCATATATGTGTGTATGTGTATTTCATAGTTTGTCAGGGAAAATGGGGACTTAGGAAATGTGCGTCTGCTTTATTTCCATATCTCATCTGCAGAACCGCCCGAATGCGAGTGGGGGAGGGGGGAGAGAGAAAAAGGTGGCAAAGTTAGTTACGTGTGAAACAGTGGAACTGCGGTTCGACAGTCGTGTAGCAGTTTTGTGTTCTTTGTCGTTTGAGAGCAAGATGTGGACTTCGTTCGGCAGCTCCAAAGAGAGATCTTTGCGGAGAATTGTTGGCATCGTGCTGTTAAGTTGACACTGAAGTCTAATGCTGTGTTATCCTGATGCGCGGTGTAGGGTGCTTGTGTCTGACTGATGAATGTCGCGGGTTCATGTTCTGTGTGGTAGCTTTTATGTATGCCCGTGTTCTCGACGTCTGTTCTATTGTGTGTCTGAGAGCTCTTGAGGCGGGGGGGGGGGGTCTTATGCCGAAGAATCCTACCAAATGTGTTACCAAGAATCTGCAGAGGTGCATTTTACTACGAGTATAATAGGATGACGCTGAATGCTTTTTGTTTGTCACCCCTATGAAGTGCAGTACACTAATGCAGTAGTTCAGTCTGTCACTGCACACAGTTCTTCATTACACCGTAAAATTGTTGGTGTTTATGCTTCAGTAGACTTAGGGCATTCCGAGCGAGGGAACGCGGGGTCTGGTGACAACCAAAAACGATAGCTCCATTCCAGGTCGGTCGGTAGTGAAAATGATGCTAGGCGTTTGCCGTTAAAGATACTTCACTGTTTTCTGACTTCATGAGTGAGGTGCAGGGGGATTAGGAGGAGTGAGTTCTATAAGCGACACGTCGGGTCTGCGGATGTTAATTTACTGAGCGCGAGTACCATAAAGTAGCACGCATATGTGTGAGGCGCTAGTAAGAAAGTTACTTCGGATGGAAAGAAACGATTAGGAACCTTAAAATTTGGTGGTGCTCCATCTTGTAGTAAGTGCAGTTCTCTGAATTTTGCCCCAGTGGGAAACAGTGGATAACCCAAAATTATCACCGTTCATTGTTTCGCATCTTCTAATTTATATTCACCCTGTAGTTACGAAAATGAATGCTACAATACCGTAGCGCACGAGAGTACGTTGCACTTATCCAGACTAGTGCACTATACACTTCTTTACAATGTTATTTACCGAAAGTAGTCATAATATCGTCGTCCCATCGAAATTTCAATTAGTTTGTCTCGTCGTCCGAGGACATGTTCAACTTATATTGTGTTATTTTGGATCTTTCTCCCCGTCCTTCCCAGGTGGTCTAAATTCCGACTTTATGCGTTGCGTTATAACCGAAACTGCCAGCTTCATTTAAGTGGAAATATTTTCCTGACGCATGTTTTCAGACACTCAGAGCGCTAAATTGTCCACAAAAGTTAGTGTATAGCTGTTAGGTGAGAATTATACTCCTCTCTCGGTTTCCATGTAACTATTCCCTAAACGACACTTTATTTATATACGACCGAACTCGTAACTTCCCAAGCACCAGTTTTTACATGTACCATTTGACGTGCTTCAGCTCATTCCATCTGTGTAATGAGAATTCAAATTAGACATCGAAAAAAAAAAAAAGAAGCACTTCTTCATAGTATGGGAATTGAGGCAGAGCAGGGCTGGTGGCCAAGGCGCTGCGGTTGGTTGGACGACATTCCGTTTTCTCTCTCTATATACTTCTGATCCCTTCTTATCCAGTCTTTTCTCCAGGCCTTTTAGGCCTTCGCTCTTTCATCTTGTCACCGAAAATACACCAGCATTTATTATTCATAAGTTTTCACTTCTCTTCGACCTTTCGTATTACACTCATTATTTGACCCTCTTCGTCCCGAACGTTTCAGTAAAGTCCGATTGTCTTTGTTTTTTTACACAAAACTAGATTAACGAACATTACGTTGTTAACTACACGACTTCATATAGACACTGGTGCTAGTTTCGGAATGTATGCGGATGATAAAGATGGACAGAAGACCTTTTCCAGCTATTGAATTGCATTTTGAAGGTGTATTATTTTAAGCGTTGTGTATTGTCTTCGTAACTGTGAATTGCTAT
>Ga0136643_10006947_pt1 | contig 16298 bp, 13 predicted proteins | sample TergutLab28metaG_FD_96883 | JGI IMG/M metagenome (GOLD analysis project Ga0136643, IMG submission 96883) | Labiotermes labralis P1 segment gut microbial communities from Petit-Saut dam, French Guiana - Lab288 P1 (version 3) (version 3) | ecosystem: Host-associated > Arthropoda: Insects >... | reverse complement strand
AGAGACTGACTACAGGTGGGACGCCTGCCGCATTACCAATGGAAGTCACATTGAACCATAACTATCCGAGGTAAAACTCGGTGTGTTTTGCTACATTTTGACAGTTCAAAACGTTGTGTATGTTCTCTGTATAAATTTCTATACACTTTCAAAGTTGTAAAGCTCTTTTTGAAACACCCTGTATATTTATGGGTTCCTGATGCTTCTCAGAATAAACATAGATTATACTTCTTTGAGGTAATACACCATTACAACATCAGTTACACAAAGTGCACCAAGAGTTTATCTTGCTAGAAAGGATAGGTACTTAAGCAGACTGTGTTCTGCTACAGTGTGTATACCTGAATATAAGTTGATAATTCTTCTTAAATTCGCCATTTGAAACCTGAGGTACCTTATAACTGCACATGAAGTTAAACACATTCTGTGAACAGTGGGAATATTTTTAGGTGAATAAAGGCAGCTGCACAGCTGCTGCAGCAATTACATACATCAGTTTGTATGTTTGTTTCCATTATTGATATACTGACAGCTCATTTCAAGACATTACTAAAACGGGAAGTTACTGAAGTTAAAATATTCTGTACAAACCTGGGTGATTGTACTGAAAGTAAAGGTGCATCTAAAAATAACAGAATCAGTATGCTGCAGTTATGATGTTAATTTTGAATTAGTGTAATTAAACATGCAGAAGAAACCAACAACTGCACTGCAGTATGGGAATTCTGCACCACGAAACAATGTACACTGGATGACACAAAAGAACCATTAATGAAGGGAGAAAATGCAACTCAAAAAGCATTTTGTAGACTCAGGTAGGGGTATTTCAGTGCACTGATAAAAATGTTATGGACAGACAATATGAAGACACTGAAGTGACTACATCCCTTTAGATTCTGGAGGTAGGGCAGGGGGGGATGTCAGAGCCAGTAAGACTTATGCATCCTAACATGTTAGCTATTCATCAGAAATTACATCAGCACAAAAGCTGTCCACAGACTACCTAAAAAAAATAACAGCACACCAATGCCATAAAATAAATCTGAATTGAAAACATGATTACTTCTTAGGACAAATGGGTAATACAGAGGAAACCCCAGCTTTCATGAGATGCAAACCAACACTACAAATGACACAAAGGGCTCAAAATCAGTACTTGTCCAAACACGACATGAAAAACTGAGAATAATGTGATGCTTTCAGATACAGTCAGTGAGAGGAAACTGATATAATTTGCTGCTATTCTGAAGAGAAAGAATTTTCCAAAAGAAAAACTTCCTTTAGGGGATACATTTAAATGTAATAAAGGTGGATGACAGAAGAACTCATGAGTGAATGGGTGAGAAGTCTGGAATCAAAGATTAGGTGCTCTTCTATAGAAAATGAATGCTGATTTTAGATATTCTCAAGTCACTTAGAATGCTGATGTTAGATATCCTCAAGTCACTTAACAGCAAAAATGAAAATTCTAATTAAAATATGTACCTAATGATCATAACAGAAGGCATGACCTCTCAGTGACCAATCTCAATGTGGTCCTTGACAAACCATTCAGAGATGGACTGTGTCAACGCCTACACAGAGAATTGCTGCTGTCTGGGAAGTATCCACTAACACCAGCTGCAAGCATAAGACCATTCAAGACTGCTTCGAGTGACATTTCACCTGAAACCACTGTCAGTGTGTCTGAAAAGTGCTATATGTCAGACAGCATGAATCAAACAGAAAGTGATGCCCTGTGGGTGAAAGATAAAAAAAAAAAACTCTTCTACAGATGAAAGTGCTGACAGTAGCTTGTTAAATAAGTGATATTTGTAACCATTTATAGCAATAATATACAAATATTTTAACTGTGATGCCTATTTAGGTATAGAATATTAATTGTGTCAATACTATATGCCGTAAAAACCTGACTAACAGGAATGTATCTTCCTGAAAACTTGAGATTGTGGAGTAGTCACTCTTACATGCATGATCGTGGTGTATAAATTTATTAATGGAAGACATCCCATTGTGTTCCATAAATTATCATTATAACAGAGAAAGAGTACAACACAGCCATTAGTTATGTTGGACTGTTTTCTTTGTTATACTGATAATATATATTTACCTTCAGTTCTGAAAGTAACACATTCTGTATTACAGGAACCAGTAGTTGTACTACAGAAGATTAAAAAGCCTGCTGAAGCCAAACAAAGAAAACCTCGAAAGAAACATATATTCACAGATAATTTTGGTTAGTATTAGTATCGAAATATATTACATGAAAAAGATATATGTTATAAAAGAATTAATGATAAGAGATACAGTTATACAATTTATTGTATCTTATCTTGTTTAGTGCACTGTGATCCTTTGTGTAACCAAGAATCTTTAAGCCATTCAGACAAAAGTTATGGATGCCACTCACATCAGTTCAGGCCACATACAGCGAGATTGTCAGTGGTCTCAACAAACTAGGAACCTATAACATTACAATTGCTCTTCAGTACTGCTCCATTATATAAGTGAAGAGCTACTATGGAGTGAACTTGTGCATCATGCAGCAATTGACCGAAATCCTTTGCCTTCGTAACTGTACTGTCATGTTACTTCTTGTCTCTCAATGTCATATTTAAATTTCAGGATATTACAGTCCCAAACAGGAAATTGTTCATATAGTAAGACAGACAGTTTTCTGGTCAAAAGAGAATGGAATAACAACACTAAGTACTCATTAGTCTGATGGCATAGGCACCATGCATAAAGTCGCTTCACAGGAACTTGTGTACAATTTACTGGATCAATATCGAAGGCTTTTAATTTGTCAAGACTGCTGCCAGTATGAATTTGTGCAGCCTGAGAAAATGCAGGGCGCATCTGCATTTCAGGTAGCTCTCATGTCATTGTGGTGTATTAACAATGTGTTGTTCATGCTTCATGTTAAATAGAAGAAAACAAGTTCTATGTGTGCCAAATTGTTAACATTTAAAACATGTAGTATGAATAACTGACATTTCATTAGAACGCAAATCAATCAGACGGTCAACTGCGGCCAAATCAGCAGCAACTCTACAACGCTTAAAGGAACGTACTGAAGAAGGACGCAGGCGCAAAGGTCGGCGGGCAAGAGCTCAGGATGACTGGAGACCCACTCAAGAGGACCTGCTGGAAGAAGCCAAAATTACTGAACAGGAGAACCTTAAGTCTCTAGGTAATTATACACAGTGTGCATTGAAGCATGTTAGCCAGGTTTTACCCCAAAGACCCAAGTATTATTAGAATTACCTCTACCTACTTACTTACTTACTCAACGGAGCAGAGTCCTTCTTGAGAACTAACCGGTTATCGGCTAGTCAAGAAATTCCCTGTATTGTATGGAACCTGATGGTTCATTACTGCATTCACAAGAAACAGTACTGTAATCCCTTTAAGACTCTGTATCATATAGGTATATCATCACTAGCCCAGTGATTTAACCAGCTAAGTACTCATTCTTTGGCCTGGACTGTCGTACAATAAGATATCCTGAAATTGCTCAGTTAACCCTTTCATGTTGGAATGGGAATTCAAATGGCTTCCATTACATTGCATGTTACTGGTAATAGCTGACTTGGCATTTTAACCTCCAAAGTGTGCAACAACTGTGGTGAATGTTTAGTACAAGAGGGTTAAAATACCTTTTTTAAAAAAATACTGTATATGCTCCTGATGACCAAAGAAGGTTATTGAAACTTACACAAATCCACCAAGTATTGAAGTTGAAAAATGCTGCTGACCATGTACAGACTACATTGTTACCAATTTAAAGAGCAGTTATGTGAACTGCCAGTTCAATGAACTGATATTTAGTAAAATTTGGTGTTTCAAGTGGGGTCAAACCTAAGAACGAATATTCTTAATTCCAACACACAGAGAAATACCAGAAGCTAGAGATGGAAAAGAAAAAGACAAGGACAGTGAAGAAGACATTTCAGGGACCAATAATCCGTTACCATTCTATGTCTATGCCCATAATTGAGGTGCTGCATCAGGACCAACAAGAAAGTCCAATTACAGTGGACGAAGGTGATGATGAACGGGAGAAACAGGAACCTGCGGCTGTTCCAGAGACTGCTGAAACTTGGTAATTCACGCGGTTTCATGTAACATTCAGTTGACACCATTGTATATAATACAGCTGTGAAGTGCATAAACCTTTATTATTCCATTTAATTTTACTGAATCCTGATGTTACCAGAGCATGTAATTTAATTGCCCATTACCTGCTACATTTTAGTATGTTAAGCCAGCATGAAGCATGCAGTTGTACTGTTCCGCACTGTTAGATCCAAAAACATTACCTATGTCGCCACATGTTCCAAGTACTAACATACCCTCCAGGCTAATTTCTTTGTAAACATTAAAATCATTATTTCATGTTTTACTGTTATTTTGCTATTCTGTTCTACTGCAACTTGCATCCTTGCAATGGGCACAAAAAATAAAGCTCTGAAATAATGCATAATAGGTGTGAAGAAAAGGGTGGAACTGAATAGGAATGAATTTGGGGTTGATCCAGCAGACATATGGGACAGACGCCTGCATATAGAGAGGCTGGACCTCAAAGGGGCTGAATAAAGTCAGATCCTGCTGTAAGGTTTCACAGAATTTTACTCTGGCTGGACCTCTGTTACAGCAGTGAAAAGGAAAACCAGATGGAAACTGAGCAAGAAGCTAGCAAGAAAGAAGAGGAGAAGAACAGAGAAGTGGAAAGTACTACATATGATGGCCATTGTGAGAGAACTTTTATCACATTCCTTGATGCGCAAGTGTTTCGGAATGTGTTCCCACAGACTCAGCCAAAACCACCACCAAGAAATATCTGTCCCATCACAAGGTACTATATTTCTCATGTCACTTAAAATCTCACAATAACCTTTCAAAAGAAGGAAAAATGTTTTTGAAAAATGTGTTCAAGGCTCACATTATGTGCATAGGCACACACGTATGCCCATGTTTGTACAGATGTGATAATCTTAATAGTTTCTTAATTATTCCACAAGACTGCAGCACACAAAGTTGCAACAGAGGAACCTTTTAATGTTCTCATGTTATCTGCAAATTATAAAATTATTTATCCCCAAGAATCTACCTGTTCCTAACTACTTGGTGCTAAGGAGATACATAACATATGAATAAAGGAATGTCTTCCTCCATTACTTATTACTTTTGCCATCAATATAATGCATCTGCAGTTAATGGACATAAAGGTTGCAAGGATAGGCATGTAAAGTATTAATTTGGAAATTGCTACATGCTTTGAAATGTATTACAACTTTTATCCTTGTTTAAGGTGATCACAAAATACAGCATAGTGTAAATACAGGCAGTGTTGTTTATCAAACAGCAACACAACTTACCAGGCAGTGTTTTGAGGGCTGATCCAGAAATAGCTAGACTGATGCTGTGATACTAAAAATACTGTGCGTACCTTGATGACAGACTAATCTCTAGAGAGTACATCCCTTCTGCTTAAATACATTTATTCCAGGGGCTATTCCACTACTGTAAGCATCTCTCATACTCAGTTTGGAAGATGTGTAGGAGTTCCTGCATTGTTCCAAGTTTGATCATGTCAGCATATCCAAATCATTCACCTTTCAAGACATTTCGAATTCAGAGCAAGTTACAATGTTTCTAAAGAAATTTTGTCTCCTTCATAATCAAGCAAATCAGAGACTCCAAACAAGTGGTGTTACTTCTGCTCCACTGTCAGCAGCCATAGGACAAACTTTGTTGATACGTCTCATGCCCAAGTCTTTAGTTAAAATTGCCTGGCACAAATTAAAAGAAAGTCTTTGTTCCTCACCTTCTTCTGCTCTCACCAAATCATGACACTTTTGCTGTCATTTCATTTCTACTCACTGAAAGACATCCAGAATGCTTATCACTTTCTCCCACAGATCTATGGATGTGCACCAGTCAAAAATTTGTGTATGGCTCTGGACTTCTCCTAAAAGTTGGTCTTAACCATATCATGAGTTGTGCTCCTGTTTTCTTGAGTTCTGCACAGCGTATGAAAGACGCATTGATCTGTACTCGTGGACATCGCAAATACAATGCATGACACAAACACTGCTGTTTACTTGTGATGACTGCATGTAATTGAATGGCTGCAGTGAGCTCTCGCTTAATTGGAGCACATGGGAACATGTTCTGACACACTCAGCAAGGTCCCATTTTAGTGTGATGCAGAGTAACAGGGAAATGAACTCGGTTCAGATATTGTTTGATTGAGCCTCATATAATACTCATCTTTATTATCCACAGTTCATTACTACTCACAGTAACTGTCATTTCACATGCACGTTAGAAACTTGATTTATGTGTAATGAAGGTACACTGCATGCCATGAAGGCATGTAGGGGAGTGGACAAATATCTCTACTCATTCTTAACCTCAGCAAGAGAGACAAGTGGTCAGCTTATGCCCTGTTCAGTTTACTCCCATAAGAAGCACCCCAATACCCTTTGGACAACCAGCTTGGTGAGCCCCACAGACAGTGCATATGCTTTGGAGAAGACAGAAAATCTCCAACCCTTGCCAGAAATCAAGTCATAATTCCTCGGTCACACAGCTCATACGTAGCCTATCCACTATACTCATTACAATAGCGTGGTTCCCAATATGTGTAATAAATTTTGTAATACTTACTGTATTACAGATACTAAACATTTGGAGTGTACTGATTTAAAGTAACATTCAAGTCTGCTTGTGAGGTACCTGTATATTCTTATAGCATTATCTTGAATTTTTTGCAGACTACAGGCTCGATATTTTGATCCTGTTACACAACTACCTTATAGCAATTTGCAAGCATTCCGTATCCTTCGTGAGGCCTATTATCAACAATTAGAGGGACGTGGAGATCGAAGTAATCCTGAGGTTGCTCGTTGGATTGAATGGCGACAAAAGATGAAGGAACTCAAGTCTGCCATTGTGCAGCAAATCAGTAAGAGCATTCGTCTTGAACCTGCACCTGTTCCTGTCACATCACAATGATTCTGGAAGAAAGAGTATGATAAATGTTAAACTTTTTAACTTTTTTTACATTAATGTAATTGCCTGTATAAATAAAGAACATTTCACATTTTCTCACCATCTGAACCAATTTGTAAATTGCAGTTGCTACAATTAATGTATTTCATGACCATAGCATTAAAGGGTTATAATAAACGTTTCAGTAAAATGTATAAAACTGTGATTTACCTTTGTTTTGTATGGGTGTGAACTTCGTCTCTCATCATGTGATCTGAGCACTGGGTGCAGAGGATATGTGAATCAAAGAGAGAGGACATAACGTGAAGCTGGAGAAAACAGGATAATGTGCAACTTCATAATTTGTTCTCTTCACCAAATGTTATTAGGATGATATCAGTTCCCAACACAGACACAGACAGATACATGTTGCGGTGTTATCACGCTTTTTCTGCTTTAAATCAAAGCATGCACATAACAATAACAGAGTTATTCCTAATTAATAATAAATAGTTTTAATACAACATAAATACTTAAGCATTCAGTATTATGTTCATCACCGATGGAATTGTAATTCTCTGACTTAGCTTCTGTAATATTTTTGATGGATGGGTCCAACGTACAGTTTCCAGAAATCTCCCCCTGAAACTCTTCTGCCAACAATTCATTGTGTGTTTCACACAATCTCATGAAGCTGACGTTTCTGCACTGTGTACTGGCCTGTGAGTCAGCCCCTCATAATCAGCACTTTTAAAGATGTTCTCTGCTACACATGATTTTATTTATGTCCATATGAGTTCAAATGAAATGTAATTGTGATTGTCATACCATTTAATGGCCATGTGTTCTTGCAATATAATCCCAGTCACAATGTTTGTAGTTTGGTTTTTCTCTTTCATTCCACTAGTGTAAGCTGTTAAAATCTTAACAATTTGAAAAATCCAGTTTGTTTCATTCCATTTCAGATATATCTCGTTGAGGAAACTATACACACTAAATATTGCTTTTGAGTCCTGACTATGAATGACAACCATTAATGCACCACAATTGATTGCACTCGCTTTTCTGAAAAGACACCTTCCTTTACAGACATTACCAAGTGCAAAACGCAGATTCTTTAAAAACAAAACATCACTGTAAGATGTCATATTCCTAAAGGGGCAGCAAAAATGTTTTCTGCACATTTTGTACACTTCATGAACCAACCATGAAGGCAGTGTTTCAACTACCTTACCAACAACAAACCCAATCCTATAGTAAATACTTCCTGGCCAGACTTTTTTCAGGGTTTTGTACTTTGTTACAGAGTTCAATTAAACCCACGAAATTCTAACTACTCAGGCTAGAACTGAAACCAATGCCTGTCTGAAACAATGTTACACAAATACATACAAAGCAAAACTTGGGTTAGAAACACTGCATGCTCCTGCACACTCATGAATGAATGTAAGAATGTGAAACCTTGTTGAGTTCATGAATACAATACTTTCATTTGTCTCTCACAACAACTGGTGGATGTCGCTAAGTAACTGTGCAACACCACACCACTAGTTACTGAATGAGGCAGAATGGTACAACTATATTATGTGAGAGAGTATGTGTCAGCCCTTTACACTGTGTGTACATTTCAACTGCTGTCATGTTTTGTACTGTAAGATGTGAGAGTAACAGGGCAACATAGCTGGTATAAAAACTACAGGTGTACTTCCAAGAATTGTTCAATTTCTGGCAGGAGCAAGAGATTTTTGTCTTCTCCCAAACATCAAGATCATCTCTGCTGCCCACCCACTGGGAAATGAAATTAACAAATCACCTCCATTTAGTGCTGAGGTTAAGAATGCATGGCAGTGTACCTCTACTCCCCTGTATGCCTTCATGGCATGTACAGAAACAACTCCATCTTTGCTGTTGAGTGTGATGTTGCAGGTTGAATTTGTTGGACTGAAAACAGCTGCTCGTAAGCTACAACGAACATGGAATTTTTTGATTCCATCAAAGGCAGGGATTTCCCCTGAAAACTTGAGTATCAGCTTCTCATGGGAGATTCTGGTCTGTAGTTCACTACATTTCATAGAACAGAAACCAAATGCTTCATACTCTAAGAATCACAGTGGGTGAGTGACAAAATTGAAGGTGATGGCTCATGCTGGGCAACATTCTTTTGTGTGGCTTCCTTACAAGCTGCTGAATGAAACTATTAGCTCCTACATGGTCATCGTCATAATTCTGCACATCAGCTACAGGCTGATGGAAATCCTTCTACAATCACTGATAACAGCCTTGGAGGAAAAAATCAATATAAAAACTGTGTAGTAAACTTCACAATTTTCATTGTATATTATATCAGGAAGCCTTATGTGCCACAATAATAAGCCTGGAGAACATTTTAAAAAAGTTATTTACATTGTTAACATTATACATACCCAAGGAATATATCACTGCCAATTTGCTTCTTTCCTGCACAGGACAAAAATTATATTCACATTCACTGGTTATCCCACCACAAACTGTTGAAAGAATTTAATCATTTCATAGGTGAGATCACTGCTTTGTTGGAAATGAAATGAGAAGGTAGCAGTATAAAAACATTAAATGACAATGAGATCTGGCATTTCACTGATATTACAAAACACCCATATGAGTTAAATGTGGAACTACAAGGAAAACAGAATTTAATATCACTATACAACAGAAAAATTTTCAGACAAAACTTTGGTTCTGACAAACGAAAATAGTAATGAAACTGTATTTTGAAGCATGTAGATTAATTTCAATGAAAATAATTCAACTTGGATTGAATAACATCCACGGTTCATTTGCTACTGAGAAAATACTGGCCTGCTGAGAACCAAATCTGAATATGTAGTCGAAGATTTTGGGCTTTGTGAAATAAAATTTGACATGATCACTGAAGCATGTAATTTCAACACAGATAAAGTGATACATTGAACTGCTATAAGATGATTGATTTATTTATAAAAGAAACGTTTGGTGAAGAAGGGGTTCCAGATTTTTATACATACTTAACTGCACAGTGATTTCTAAAAATCATTCGATTTGCTTGCTGAATATGTGTGATGGCTGGTAGTGTAATCGTTTTTACTTATGAAATGAAAAGTGAACTCCTAAAGCTATCGATTAACACATACACATTTGTCATCGAAAATAAAAGTTGCATTTACACAAATTTTACACCTGGCCTTAATAACCTACGTGCACTAAACCAACGCGGGTCAGGAACAAATACGGAACACGCTATTTCCTTGTGGGCGGAAAACATAACCTCAAACACCGAAAAGTGCGATTTGAATTTTTGACCAACAACCATCATATATTGAACCACACTGTCAATGTGACACACCACAAGTGTCACGTGGTCAGGATGCCAAGAGTATGTTGAACTAAATAAAGGATATAGAAGAAAACGCTCGTGACCTAATATGAGCCGGCACACACTAATGGAGCAAAACCACGAAAAGCCTGTTACGACAACTGGTGTCCCACATAAACTGGACGTAAGTCAGAAGCCGTACTGCTTGTGTCAACTTGTATTGTCGACGCACGTAAACACCTTAAAGCATTCAACTTCCAAATCGAGCTTCTAACCTCTGCATGCACATACGTACAAGTAGGCCGACCAAAATTTTATTTGTAATGTAAATACACATTTTTGGTTATGGGTTCATTTTATCTTCCGACACAATCCATTGTCACATCTTATCCATCTTGTATACTGCAACATTGTGAAATTCCCACCAGAGGATACGTCACGAACATTGTGCAATTCTCTCAGCAATATATAACATGGACACAGACCTTACAAAACAGACTGTTCGTGGTACTGAAGCGGATAACTGCTGGGAAATTAATTTGGCCACTCTGCAAGTGTATCAGCTACGACAGAAGTCTGAACAAAGGTAAAATTCTTTTCAGTCTGCATCCCACGTTCAATCAGATCTCTTAAACCGTATCATTGTACAATACAGGAACACTGAACTGAATTGTCTTTCAATTTGATCGCAACGGTCCAGGTTAACTGTCGATTACACTCTGGTGCAATTAACGTGCTTCATAGCACAGCTCTTCATTTTCGTGCATAATTTACATTTCCATTCCCTGTGGCGCTACAGTCCGTTCGGGACCCTGGTCTCCCTTCTTCTCTGTCTTCTGCTCTTGTCCACCTGTCCACAATCCTCATATTACCAGTATCTGTGATGTGTCCCTCCGGACGTCATCCCAACTTGTTCGTCGTTTTCCCACTGGCCTTGTACACACACACACAAACTATCGTTTTTAATTTGGATCTTATACTCATTACTAGAGGTTAATGTAAATGCTCCCATGCTGTTTGCAACATAGACTCCTGGTTACAAGTTGACTTTCACATTGATTCAGTAAGCAGAACAAAATTTCCCAGTTTATAAATCCCCAGAAACGTATATTGGTAACACAATGACTGTTATTTCTAAACAAAGTTTCACACATTTTGGTATAGTGACAGACATGTGCAGTTTTCTGGTAAAACAGACACCAAGAAGTTCTTTCTATGCAAAGAAGATATCATAGCAATGGCATGCGCTTAGTCAGTTGTAGGGAAATATGTGGGAATTTTCATATTTTTCCACTCCCTGCCAAATCTTTTGAGCATCATCACAATAACCCATGCTCAATCAACTGAATGTGGCTTCCCACAGGAGTTACCTCCAATCTCTCTATCCAAGTGCTTCTGTACCACATTCTTATACACAGCTTCCTTGTGTCCATTAATGTAATCCAACCATCCTGATTTTGGTCTTCCCACTGTCCTTGCAGTCAGCTGTGCTTTATGATTTCCAGCATTCACTTTCACTAACAAATGTCTCCTGAATTGCATCCAGGGTATTACATAATGTGTGGCAAATATAATAGCTGTTGAATGTTATGATGCTTCAGTGGTTGAGTGGTTGTGGGAGTCAGGTGGTGTTTTTGGGCAAATCTTCAACCTGGATTATGGACAGATGAGACAAAGATACTGCAGATGCCCTGGAAATTTATCAAGAACAAGGATGACCTTGAATCCCAGATTCATGGGCTCCAGATACAGTTTTCAGACCAGCCATTACTGGCATGGCTTCTCCCTCATGACAGCACCACTCACTTGGAACCCTTTCTTTGCCTGTATTCCAGCATTACACACATGGCCCTTGCCATATTTTCAAGAAAGTGGTAATGACAAATTATACAAGAAATTTGTGCACATGACGGAGCACCAACACTAATACTTCCACATATCATGTGTTCATTTTTCTCGCTATATTGTCAGTTCGTTTATGCCGCAAGGCACTTTCAACAGCAGCAATGTTCTCCTGTCCAACTTAGCCTACACCTCCACTTTCTGTAACAGAGACATCATTTCCCTTCATCTTTTATTCTTAGATTTTTCATTGGCATACACATCACCCTTGCAAGACATAATTAATATACACTGGCAACAATTCTAAAAACTGTGTAAAGTGTATGGTCAAAGTATGTACATTCTGTAGGCAGCAAATGAGATGGGGGCAGATGCAACCCCATGTGCCTACACAAGTGCAACTGTGAGTCAGGGATCTACACCACATACTGCAATGGTTGCCGCACTATTTCTTCCATGAATGAACAAAACTATACTATGAATTAGGCAGCAGGTCTGCTGTACTGAAAATTTTAACAGACGTAGGGAGTACAGTACAAAATATGTTTACTGCACAATGATGGCTTGATTTGTACATCATCAAACAATACAAGGAAATCCCTAATATTTCTTATACTTAAACTATTTGTAGCAGAGTTGTTTGAGAGAAACTGATAGTTACATAGCTAGTCAAGAAATTCCCCGCATTTTATGGAACGCAAAGTTTTAATTTTGGCCTTTGTCTTGGGCCAAATGAATCCAGCCCACCCCCATGTGATCCATTTTATATTATGCTATCAGGTACACTAACTTATGACTGTTAATTGATTGTGTGATTTTGATTGCTCATTACACTGCAACTGCATATTTATAAAATTTCATATCAGTTAATATGAGCTACTGTTCCATATAGAGCAGGGGTGGCCACAGCACACCTTGCATGCTTCTTGCAGCTCTTACATCATTGCTTGAGCTCATGTAAATTGCCTGTGAACAATAGTACTGTATTCAGAAAGTTTACATGCACATGAGATTGATGGTGAATGGCGTTTTTAAAGATCTATAAAGAAAGATGAGTCATATCTGCAATTAATGTATTGACAGAAATAAGAAGCCATCAAATAAAGGAAAAATATTTGATTCTACTTTGTTTTATTTTGTTAATATATGGCTCTATTCTAATTTGCCTCCTACTTTGTGGTTCCCAAAGCACATCCAGCTAACCACCCCTGATACAAAATTTCAGTGCAACTAGAAACCACACAGAAGTTCCACAGTAACTCGAACGTTGAAATGCTAGCATGAACACACGACTCCCATGCTAAAAATTCTTGGACTGTTAGATGTGTGTGGTCTGCAGACAGTCTACATTTTAAAGAAATTAAATGGTTTGAGTATATACTCTAAACAGAATAATACATTTTACAAATTGCTATAATCTTTAATTCCATAAAATGTATCAAATCTGTAACTGAAGATGAGTGCTTACAGTGCTGTTAAGGTGTGTTGTGGCAAGTATTTTGATATTAAAATCATTTCAAAAATTTTAATTTGGTTAATAAGTTTTTGTTATTACAGGGTTTTTAATGCAACAGCACTTTATATGTGTAGGCCTACATAAAGTGACATAATGCCAAACAGAAGAGTGCTGTAGTATTGTTCCAGTTTACCAATTGTTGGATCTCTTCTGTCCCCAGCAATGGCCTGTGGTAAGCATATTACAGATTTACCTGATGAGATGTTGCTGAAGATATTCTCAAACTTGTGTATTGAAGACCTTGCATTGTCTGTGCAACATGTTAACAAACACTGGAAGGATGTGACACAAGATGATTCACTATGGAAGAACCAAGTTTTCAGTCCTGAATACAAGATGACTGATAAAGAAATAGCAAGACATCTGGTGAATATGCCAGCACTAAAAGCCTTCTGTCCAGCTCGAGGAACAAACACAAAAAACATTATTTCAACAATGTGCAAATACTGCAGAGACATTCGACGCATAGAATTCATGTGGACCCATAAACTGAGTAATTCCAGATTACAAAATATTGTAAAAAAATATCCCCACTTAGAAATTCTGCATATCCCTCTCCCCAAACAATCCGATCAGTTACATTGTGCCATTCTGGTAGGACAACTTCAGAATCTGACAACACTAAATTTCACTGAAAAATATGTTGACGAAGTTGCAGATAGAATACTTGAAACAATTGCTGAAGGATGTCCAGCTCTACTACACTTAGATTTGGGATACACCAAGTTCCAAGATCACGATGTTCAGTATCTTCTGAAAAGAAGGGGAAAACAGCTTTTGTTTTTCTCTGTCAGATGCTATATATCATCAATATCCCATAGACTCTTAACTGACTGCTGTGATAATTTGCAAAATCTCTGGTATGAAAACAACAACCATGATTTTCCAAGTACATACACAAAGTTCCTCAAAAAGCTATCGAAACTGCACAGTTTGAAACTGTTATATTTTGATATACCCAACATATTTAAGAAACAAGCACTGTCTAAATTAATTAAACTAGACTTATTTCAATGTGATGTGGATGAAACAGCAGTAACTGGGATTTTTATGAACTGCCCTCATCTCAAGTCTCTTAGTTTAGGAGAGAACAGCATAACAGATGATAGTTTGCAGCATATTGGGAATTGCAAGAACCTAGAACATCTTTCAATTCCTTATAGTCTTTCACTAACAGACAAAGGTATGGAATATGTTGGTGCTGGATGTCCAAGACTGAAGCATATTGATATTGGATATTCCCCTCAACTGACAAATAAGAGCATTGAATATGTTTGCAAAGGCTGTCAGAAACTGAAGTACCTGTCTATTCCGTCATTACCTGAAATGACAGATGCTGTATTGGACAACATACTTAAATGTAGAGAATTGGAGGTCCTTAGTATTGCATGGAATCCTCAATTCTTGGGAACCAATTTTCTTCTGATACCATCAAACCTTATCCATTTGACTGAACTTGACATTGTGGGTTGTGTTGCACTAGATGAAAAGTGTGTGCACGAACTTCAGGTGATGATGCCCAGTCTGGAAATTATACGAGATTATACTGTCAATGAGGAACCTGATGTTAACTTAGGAGAGGCAGCTTTCTTCATTTCTGAGTCAATGTGAAAGTGATACTGTATGTGCATCAACATAAAACACAGTAGGTTAACCACCACCTACAAAAATTACATACCTCAAGAAAGTAATGTATGTGAAATGCCTTGTACAGTACTGTTTTGTGCATTGATGATGTTCTGAAATCAGTAATTCCAATACAGTTTTCATTCATCATCTGTAAATTACAGAAAATTTATATCACTAATCAGTTAAGAATTTAATTTTGTACATCACTATTTTTTTTTTTTGGCCACTGCTGCTCATTATAATAAATTTTCTATTCAAAGCATACATGAAAAGAGACCACAAATTGATGCATGACATTCTGGCCTGTAGAAATTTTCATTGCCTTTACACCTTCAAAAAATACAGTGTACCTTTGTGACATGTGAATGTGGTAACTCTCCATAAAGTTTAACCCCTTCATCAGGCATTTAAATGTTACCTCCAGCAGCAGCATTAAATGTGGCAACTGTGTTTCAATTGATTGTGCAGAGTTTAAATATTATCCACAAGAATGATCCACAACCCAAAAAGAATGAAGTCTCAACCAGTCACGCACTTCATTCACTTGGGATGACATAACAGAGACATACTTTTCCAACACATTGCAGGTTGTGTATGGTGCATCTAAAGGCTCCTGTGATGTTACTTGTCATATGTAAAGTGAACAATGAAATGGCCCACGGGCTTAAATAATACTATGGCATCCTGCTGTGCCCCTTGAGGGACACATTTTGTCTTGTTTATGGCTTCTGTTCTTCCAACTGAACTATTTGTAGGGCTGTGTTGTGTGAAGTATTTATCCTGTCAATGTAATACTAACATTAAAAATCAAAATATGACTTGGTTCATGACATTCCTAGAAACTTGCATTGACTGAAGTCCAGTCACCAGAGAAAGTCTTACACTGGCCTGGTAGGACTTTGTAATATAGAAAAAAAAAAAAAAAAACCCCCTTTTTTTTTAAATAACATAAAACTGTGCATCCTTGATTTCCTTTATTTT
>Ga0136643_10006941_pt1 | contig 16304 bp, 5 predicted proteins | sample TergutLab28metaG_FD_96883 | JGI IMG/M metagenome (GOLD analysis project Ga0136643, IMG submission 96883) | Labiotermes labralis P1 segment gut microbial communities from Petit-Saut dam, French Guiana - Lab288 P1 (version 3) (version 3) | ecosystem: Host-associated > Arthropoda: Insects >... | reverse complement strand
CATTAGATGTTGAGTTGCAGCATATGGTTTTCTGCACCGAGTTTTTGGATGGGTGGTGGTCTTGAGAGCCGCTGCGTAGGTCGTGTGTACGGTGCGGATGGTGCCGTGGACCGCACCGTACACACGACCTACGCAGCGGCTCTCAAGACCACCACCCATCCAAAAACTTGGTGCAGAAAACCATATGCTGCAACTCAACATCTAATGCTCCTGATGATGGGCATATATACCCGAAACATGTAGAGCTAAGAATACATTAATAAAATCGCCTTGTTTCATCAAGTTGGCATTTCAAATTATTTCATGATGAAGATATATGGTCAAACAACCCTCAAATACTATGACACGGTCTGTCACCGAACCAGTTTTATTTTTTCGACTTTGAAGTTGCTTTTTGCGAAACTAAAGCTAATATTCACTCCAGTCTACTTGTTTCCAGATGCGTCTAAAGTGGCTTCTCCTCCTTGAAACTCTCCCTGTACCGTACCAACAACTCCCTACAGCCCTAGCTTCTTATAATCTTATCATCACATTTTGTACATAAAACTGAAACACGCTGATTGGCTGTTTAAAGCACCCTTTATATTATATACACGTCACTAAAGCTATTAGCGAACAATGGAGAGGCAAGGATTACAAGAAAATCTAATAATGTCTGTCACAGTTCGTCGTTATCCGAAACAAGTTCCGAAAGATATCAGTGCCTATTCTTGTCTTTGAAATTCTTATAGACACGGACGGATTCTGAGTGGTGGTTGACGGATTCTGGTCCCTTAGTACGCAGATTTTGGGGACAACATGGCAACAAGTGCTTGGCTGCTCATAATTCAGTGTTGTTTTTAGTAAAATTAGTTTAATACTGAAGATACATAATTAAATTCAGTCTCTATTTTTTCCTTGCACGTTTAGCATAAAATAGACATATAATGGGAAAAATCACATATTTTCAATTGTTGGTTTTATCATCTTAAGTACCTGCATTTTTGAAACTCACTTATGAATGGGTTTTCATTTTTTTACTGTAAGTAATTAAACCGTTTACTTAAAATAATTATTACGGTAAACTACCTTCTTGCTGTTTAATACCATTTGTTTATTATAGAATGTAACGGAAGTTACAGACTAATTGCTTATATAAATTTGTCTGTGCTAGGAAAGATTATGAAAGGAGTCAGTCCGATGCCCAGAATCCACAATAATATCTGAAGTAATCTTTGCTTTGTCATTAATTTTTAATCGTTACAGTTTCTTCAGGTCTCATCCATGATAACTTAAAACAAAAGACATAATAATTATTTAATTCAAGTGTGTGAATTTCATTACTATGAATTGCATGTACTCTCAGATACAATTCTCAATTTCTTGCATTGGCAGTGTTTAAAGTTTGTAATTACAGATGAAATGTTTACATTGTATTTATATATATGCTTATGATCTGTCTGCATACAAAATTGCACCTACGTATGAGTGTAATGTTTAATATTTTGCCTCTTTGTGATATATGTTATATCAATCTTGCAGACACGGAAATTAATCCACGATGCATATTCAGGTATTAATACGCTTGGCATTCGTTGAAAAGTCGTAATCGTGGAACTTTAGCGCTGAAGGCCATGATTTGCCTGTACATGTACTTGATAGGCATTTGCAGACTGCTGGTGAGTGGCTAGTTGCCTAGCTGCAGTGTAAATGAGGTCAACATTGTATGTAGGCCTGACTATCTACATGAAAGCTTCCTTGAATCTTGTGAACTTTGTCTTATATGAAACAAATGGAAGAGAAAAGACATGTGATGTGCTGACGAGAGATCGTGCAGTGAATACTCTCCTCTTGCAGGTAATTCAACGATGCTGTATCAAAATTCGCATGAGAAATTTACATCACATGGTTCTGTTGAACCAGACGTGAAAGTCTGCAATTGCCTTCAAGCAGTTGAAAGTGAGGTCGCTGAATTCCATCTTGACGTATAGCAGGATTACATCCACGAAGTCCCCGTAATTTTACATGACACCTTCAGTGCATGTCTCACAAACCTTAGGGTCCTCCTACCTCAGTCACGTGACTGCAGCTGCTACGTAAGCAGACGATTAATGGCAACCCCACGGCCATGAGTGCAGCAGCCCACCGATCTACGCGCAAGCGACTTCGTGCAATATGCCGAGTTGTGACATCAGCCTAGGCTTTCAAACATTGCCTGCGCCTGAGGCTGAAGAATTTGTGGAATCTATATTACTATATTAAGGGCAATAATTGCCATCTAATGTGGGTCTGAACTGGTCATCTTCTGTGTATGCGAAATGTCACATTGACACAGCATAGGTGTTGAGGATTCGGGGCTTCTGGGTTGTTACACTGGTTAGATAGTACTTTAACATATCCCGACGTTTCGAAGGAACGTGTTACGCTGTGTAATCGGTAATTTAACATACACTCACTTTTCGAAACCCCTACTAACCGTTTAAGGCGAAGACGCCACGATCATTCGAAACGTCGCGCAGCGTAACAACCCAGAAGACCAGAATCCATATCTGCCAAATAACCAGCTGACCCCACGGAACTAAGTTATAGGTCCTGAGCTAGTCAAGAAATTCGCCTCATTTTATGCAACCCGATCTTTAGTTTCTACGTTTAGAACAACTTCTGACTACCACGGCTCCAATCCACGTTCTCTCCTTTAAGATCCATATTAGCAGTACTATCTACGTTTAGTTCTTCCAAACTGTCTGCTTCCTTCATCTTGTCCAAAAAAACCCTGTATGAATGCGTCTTCTATCCTATTCATGCACTTGCTCTACCCACCTCATCATCCTTGATTTGATTACCCTAATATTTATCGAGGAATGCCAGTGAAGAAGCTCCTAATTATGCAGATTTCTCCATCCTCCTGTTGTTTCCTCCGATACTTCCTTGTACAGTTTGTGCCGAATGATATTGCGGTGATAACCCAGTATTTAAAACAAATTGTAATTTGGTATGTGGCTGAGTGAGTGAATGAATGAGTTGTTGGCTGAGGGAGTGTGTGCATGTGGCTGAGTGAGTGATTGTGTTTGCTTCTATTGCTGATTGGGTGAGTGTGTATGTGGCTGATTGAGTCAGTCAGTGAATTAGGGGCGCAAGAAAAAGGGGTGGAGGGGGGCCTGCGGACTGCAGCTCCTTTCCAAATCGAAATTTAAAAGACACAGGTTTTGTAGACATGGCGATATTAAGGCTTTTAGGTGATTTGCCTTTCAGCCGAAACCAGCCACTCAGTTCTGATGATGACTAGCATAGTAGAATTCTGAAAAATAAAGTAAAAAAAAAACTTAGGATGTCTTAGATGTAATTAAAAAACCCAGAAGTTTCGACAGTGTGACTCAACTAGTCATGGTACATGTAGTTATATCATCATCATCATCATCATATCTGTCATGGAGATGGGCTACTTGTTGACCCGTTCCTGTCTCACGTATCCAGAAGTCTCTTCAAAGGTCTACCATGATTCCTTCTGCCCGTTGGGGAGTAGTGTTTCATTACCCTGGGTAATCTATTTGTAGTTATATTTGTATGTATTTAAATGCAGTTGCAAACATTTTGTGTTAGTTATACTTGCCAAATGATTTTTACAACACAATTTTTAAAATCAAACATAAATTATATATTACCTCAGGCTCAGACCGCCCAGTAAAAAAATGCTGGGTCCCTACGTGGAGTGAATGAGTGGATGTTTGAAATATGGGAATGTTTGCAGTGAGAATTTGACAGTTGCTGTATGAGCTACTGCTTCAGTGACTTGCGGATAAAGCAAGAAAATGGAAATGTGAGTGTTAAAGGCAAGTGTTTGTGTATTTGATTGTTAATTTTATTGAGAGTGTATACACTGTTGCTTTGCTGAGTCGAGTATAAAAATCAAGGAATGTAACGTTTCAGAGTATAAATTTTAATGACGCTGTGTATGTCTGAGTGCTTGGAATGTGCGCATCTTGGTTTGGTAATAATTTGTCAGTCGTGTTAGATTTTTCTGGTGATTAAGTGTGTATATGTGTATTTTATTGGATATGTAGTTGTAGGAGTGACAGGAATGAGTGAGGTACAGAGTGTAGGGGTGCCAGTGAGGGAGTGAGTGCATCATCAGTCAGTCAGCGTGTGCGTTGCTACCGGTAGGGTGAAAAGTGTGCGTTTTAATATTCGCCCTCAAGCCGGGTGTATTCGTGCATTTTGGTGTAAAATGGTGGGTATTATTGCCCTATTTTTTTCATTATGAAAGATATAAGTGTCAAGTACAACTATAAACTTTAAACACGATCAAGGTACTAAAATGTTGCAGTGACATAGGCGATAAAGTAAAATAAATATCTTCGCGTGTTTTGTCGTAATAGAATAAATCATTTCAGTATGAAGGTAATGAATTTAGGCCTATGCATGTCTTCTGACAAGGTAAAATATAATTTTATTCAGATTAATTTCAATTAGAGACCCACCAGGACTCGTTTACCTTGAAGCTACGGGACTTACATAAGGAAAATAAATTTATTTGTGTATGCGAGTTGGATATTGACAGTTATAATTTATGGCTGAGTCCGAATTAAATTATAAATCTTTAACAGCTGTGAAGTGTTTTCGAATGTTAAACTGTGCACGTTCTAATGAAGCATATCAAATATGCGTTGTGTGTACCGAAGAACCTTTCATGATGTCTTCCACTGTACTTGCTGTTCGAGAGACTCTGATTTCCAATTTCGACACGAGTATCAACTACTTATCTTAGTTTCCGTTGGTTCACTGAATATTCCAAGAACCAGGGCTGAAACATCGCCTTAAAATGTGTCTTGGCCCTTAATTTCGATCGCTTCTCAGTTCATCATTAAATGTGAAGTATCGATAGGTGAATGAAGTTACAAAGGGAAACGTGAAGTGCACTTTCGTATTCAGGAGGTTTGTAGTTAAATTCGCTGCCCAAAATCTGTTATTCAGATTAATTTTTTTGGAGGGTTTCTTTAGCCCCACAGGCATATGTCCGGAGAGTATCCTAATATAGGCCAAAACCTTGTATAAAATTATAACATTTTTTTATAACTGTTCTCATTCTGAGATCTGCGCTTTTGGGATTTTAAGCAGCGTAGAATGGTAGTTTCCTACCGACGTTTCAGGACAACCTTTCGGTTCCATTTTCAAGGGTCAAGCATTAATCCTGGTCTGCTTGACACTTGAAGATGGGACCATTTTTGTCCCGAAACGTCGGTAAGAAACTACCATTCTACGCTGCTTAAAATCCCAAAAGATCTCAGATCTCATTTACACGGCGGTGGAGGCTTGACATCACACACGTGTTCTCATTCTAAATTATATAAATTATACAGTTGTCAAAGTGTCGTTAAATAAATTAATAAACCTACTTCCGAACAAGCTGCGCATACTTGGCGTGTATGGAGTATGATAAAAATGACATCTAAATGCTTTTTTGGTGTAAAAGGACGCTATTTTGTGCCAATTACATCGAGCGAAAAATATTCACACAGTCATTTTCCCTCGCATTGCATTACGTGAACCAAAACCAGGATCGAGTGTAAACGCGGGAGCGAGAGGTCCATTAGCGTCGGGGATTATTTATCACTTACGTCGCGTTCAGTACCTTCCACTCGCCAGACTGTTATCTCCTCCCCTCGGACCAAATTGCACGACATCGCAAAGCATGGGTGAGGGGCTAAGTGCTGGCACGAGAAGTTTCAGGGCAAAAAGTGACTACAGGATTTAAGCTTTCGCAGTAGGGATGACCAACATTGGCAGTAGTTCGTGTGTTCAGGACTTCTACGTATTATTAGACAAAATATTAATTTAATTTGTTCCATATCCATGCATTAAAGGAATATTTACACACGTTGTAAATCTACAAACGCACATTAGTAAAATATGCTTGAACATGTGTTATTAATCAAGTAGGTTTCGGTCCCTTTGCGACTATCATCAGTGTGCTCAACCATAATACTGATAAATTATAAACGAATTGTAAAATCACATTAGTAATACTGCTGACCTTATAGTGATTGTCTCTGGTGCTCCCTGTGGTTGTAAAGCGTTACACTGTTTATTGTTATCCGTTTTAACAACAATTTAAAAAATTTATCCTTTTTAACAGTACATAATCTAACACTTTACAACCATTGGAAGCGCTTGAGACAAATCACTATGACATAAAGTGGTTTTACTTGTGCGATTTTGCATTTCCTTTATATTTTATCAGTATTCTTGTAAACACCCTGATGCCACCGAAACATGTAGCTCATTAATAATATTATGTCAAAGAGAATTTTACCTGTGTGCATTTGTTGGTTCATTACATAAGTGTAAAATATTAGATGTTTTGTTTTAACAAACCCAAGTGTCAAAGCAAACAGGCTTTAAGATATACGAAGTTCTCACCCCGGCGTTACTGAAGATTTAGCCTTCTGGGATGTTAGGCCGCTTGGGCTAGTAGATGGTTACCGTCGTCTAGAAAAATGGTAGTATCGTACTGGACGGGGTCAGAGCATTCCAAAAACATATACTCTCTTTTATTGCACATGGCATAACTTCCCTGAAGGCTTCACTCTTCAAATAAATCTTGACTTTAAATATTCACTAAATATTATTTAGTTCAACATTTCGGCGAGCGGAAGAGGGGGCAGGATTGGTAAGACATGTAGCAGGCACGAAAATATCAAGGAACGCATATAAAATTTTATCCATAAAATCTGAGGGAAAGTATTTGAGAGACCAAACCATACATGGGAAATATGTGGAGAGGAAGGCAAAAATTCCGTCAACCTTAATTAAGCTGCACGCCCTAATGACGTACGGGGAAGTGGAAATTTGCATGCATGCATTCTTAGCTGCCGGTGTAGATCGAAATGGGTGGTTAGCTTCATGTACTCGCCGATATATTTACAAGATGTCCATTGAACAGGAGGCTGAATGGGCGTCAGAGCCGGTCCAGCCGTTCTCTGACAAAGAGAGAAATGCTTCTTCCTTATCGGGAATCTAACACCAACTTTTCGATGACCCAATCCGGTAATCCAGTCAGCCTGTCCAGGACTGTAATGGGACTGCCTTACCTGCAAAACACTTGCATCCCCCAAACTCGTTTCATAATCTTCCATTGTCATGTCAACCGGCTTTTTTGCTTAGCGGGCACATTAAATAATTGATCGAGTGAGGAAATGAGAGCCCTGCCGATTGTAAATCCAATACAGTGGTAAAGCAAATAATTACCTTTAAATACGAGCATAATTTATTGTGATACTTGCTTTGCAATCATGTCTGCCAATCTAGTACATGTGCGTGACTAACATACAGTTCATTAATGTACGTTTTTGAAATCATTGTTTTTTTATTTACAAAGTTAGCAGAGACAATTCTAGTAGTCATGTTACTTAATATATAATTTTTTGACGTTTTGCTGGCCGTGAATCTCAGTATTTTTATCTCAGCATTTAAGCAACTTGATGCACAAAATTTGTTTCACAGTAAGTTTTATTTCATGCCTCTCGTGCACGAGACGGCCACCTATAGGTGTGATGATACCAGAGGCTGTGTAATGCAATTTTGACCTCCTGATGATGAGCACACGTGCTGGAAACATGTAGAGGCATGAAATAAAACTTATTGTGAAACAAATTTTGTGCAACAAGTTGGTTAAATATTGAGATAAATATATAATGTGTTCTGCTCCTCTGTTCAAGTGGATTCAGATTAACTAAGTAGAAAAGCAACAAACAAACTAATCCGATGGAACCAAATTATTTTTGGGAACTGAGAATTTAATGTGCACTCAGCTGGTCAAGAAAGCGTCATCATTTTTTGGTCACATTAATTACCACTGGACCCTGCTGGGCACCTTACACGTTCCACAATCCGTCACCCGTTTCTTGAAGACCCGTGTCAGTGTTTGCTACCATCTGCTCCTATGTCTCGTAAATTTTCCCTTTCATTCAAGTTTTTGAACCAAAATTTTGAACATATTTCTCTTCTCTCTCACACATGTGATTCCGTCCCATTTAATCGTGATATTACGTAGTTATCAAGTTGACCGTTATGAAAGTGAGGTTGTGTGGGCAAATAACTAAATTTGTCTGCATTCAAAGATGCTGCGGTGTGTCTTAACACCAACAGGAAGATTCGGACTTCCGAAAATTCTTATGTTTATTGCTGTTCAGTACAAAAACTGCCATCTTATAGTAACATTTTTAGCGAAATTAAATATGGAAGTATTGTGTGCAGTAATTTTATCAGCTCTCTTGCTGAGCTGCTGAACTTTGTGTTTTATTTCAAGGTAAAGGCATAATTTTTTAAGTATCTGACAATAAAGTGTATATTAAAGTATGTCATTTGCAAAATTGAGTTTAATGCATAAGGAAGGAATTTTAGTATGCCAAGAATTCTTTTCTTATTTTCTAAAAGTAAAGAATATTGTTTTTTTTTAAATTATTTCCTACTATGTGCTACAAAGGGCAGCAAACCCTGATCATGAATCGCGCCTGATGTTCTTAGCCATCCATCACAACTTGATATTTTTTTGGAAATGTAATCTTATACATAAAAATGTAACCATTTTCCTTCCGATACTGAATTTTTCCTCCCAGGCAGTTTAATGGATTACTACGCAACTGTAATTGTGTGTACAACCAGCTGTAACACTCAGGAAACTTCGCATTTTTTCGTCAGTGTGTTTGCGTGCTTCGTATTATTCTCACAACATGCAATGATTACTATTCGAAGAAGCATTAGTCCTAACCGGTGATATTGTAAATAGAAACGGACTCTGCTCCCTGTGCGGTAGGAGCTGTAGTAATTAATATGTGAGCAGAAACTTTAAAACGATCCGCCGTTTGGTAGAAAAATAATCTTGATTTTAGGGCTTACAGTTATCACTGGGAAATATGGTTCAGTTTGGAATAGTGTTTTATTACAGCCTGATATACCTACCTTTCCTCTGTATATCAAATATTTGTTCTTGAAATACCAGTTGCAGAGTTTGTGGTTAGATTAAATATTTATCTTGACTCCAATTAGATTTCTCGCTTAAGTTGTTTGTATTTTGTCCTGAGTAAACAAAATTATTTAATGGATAAGATCCCACATCCTCTTCCAATTCCCAGAACACATCGTTTAATCTTCATAACTTTCAGCTACAACACGAGACCGGCAAAACAGCCAGGCAAATAAAATGAGTGTAACTTTGCTAACCACATTCAGCAAAAGAGTTACTCATCTTACTAACATAAGCACTGTATTTTCTCATTCGCCTGTATTTACCTATCTTTACTCCCAGTTTATAATATTAAGGCAAAGCTATCTAATACAACAAACTGTGTGTAACCGTAAAGAGGCGCACGTGTTTTCGTATTGTGATGAGCGTTAGAAACTAATGCTCATAATCGCAAATCATGTAGTAATATCCTTACAATTGTTAGGCCTTTAATACGCCTACTGTATGTGGACTACAGCAGTCGCTTATTATTACAGAGAAGGAACACAGTCTTCCGGAAAATTAATCTGTTTCCATTATCTGATGAAAAGTTGGGGAATCTTGTACTGGTTTTTTGGGTCCGATGTAAAGCGCTGTTCTCGCACTCTGGACAAAATATGTTAAAGTAGCTCTGTGCGTTGGTTGTGGATTACGTTTAGTCCAGCGATCAAGAGCAGCTTTTAGTATGGAAGGGAAAATATTGGATGTCTCCGAACCTTTGGTCTGAAGAAGGCAAGATATTCATCATATTAAACTTCTTGGTTTTTGGCTTAATGGAAATGAAAGAGAAGATAGAAACCGAATAACTGATTCTAATATATTTCCATCAGAATGCTGTAGAATTGAATCTCATTACAGTTGGTTTCGCCTTCATATTGCTGTCCAGGGGCACAGTGTTACTGACTCTTCTGTGTAGACGTGTAATTATACTATATAAGTGCCATTTGAATTAATCGTGTATTATTATTATTATTATTATTGTTTCTTCACTGTCTTTGCACCTAAAATTTTAATTCTGATAACCTCATTCTCCTTTGTGAGGATTGAGATTTTCCGGGTTGTTACGCTCGGCACCAGATTTATTGACTCCTCTACGTCTAAGGGTCAAGGATATATCCTATACGTTTGTTCGAAACGTCGGGAGAAAATAAACCTGATACTGAACTGAGCCCAACAATGCAGAAGACCTGAATCTTCAACGCCAACACGTTTAAAACCTCAAATCTGATATCGATTTCTTTTTTCTTTCTTTCTTCCTTTCTTCTTGGGCCTTTTTCCTTTCCTTTCTTTCCTTTCTTTCTTTCTTCTGCAATTCTTTTCTTTCTTTCGTTCGCCAGGGAGATATGGGTGCGCAAGAAATGTTCAGATATATCATAAACCAACCGCAACGTCGGTACCCCTGCATGATGTAAACCAAAACAGTGCGACGAAGCTCGAGTGGCTGAAATGTACAGATGCTGCACGAATATGCATAACGGGAAACTTTCAAAAGACAGTTACGTTTTGTTTGGCACTCTGCCGCGAATAGCATATGCGCGAATTAGGAGGGATATCTGTACTTGGTACTGTATGTAGATATTACACAGGTCGTTACTTCGTATGGTTGATATTACACTCCAACTAAATTTTATCCTTCGCGAATATCATGTTGATTTTCCTTAATATGACTAATGCTGCTATATCATAACTTTTATCCGTAGGGAGTCAGTTTGTCACGAGTCATCAATACTGGGCAGTCCTTCGTAATATAGGCATCTATTCAGAACATTTAATACTGACAGTCCAATACACACACACACACACGTAATTTTTTGTCGAATTTAGAGTCTCATATCACTTTGCATATCACAAAAATTTATAAGTTTGTTCCTTGTAAACAACCAACTTGACGCACAATTTTTCATGTATGTTTATTTCTATTCTCTACATGTTTCGGGCAGCCATGTGCCCATAATCAGGAGAATTATTGTATCAATGCGACATCTGGTTTATGACACTCTGTGTAGATGACAGTCTGCTATTCATACCAGATTGTCGTGTACACAGAGTGACATAAACCAGATGTTGCCTTGATACAATAATTCTCCCGATGATGGGCACATGGCTGCCCGAAACATGTAGAGAGTAGAAATAAACATACATGAAAAACTGTGCGTCAAGTTGGTTGTTTACAAGGATCACAGCGGGATGCACGGTCAACAAAAAAAAAACATAAAATCATAGGTCTATCTTTTGTGATATAGTGGGAAATTACTGGATATCGATATCATTAAAGATATGACGTATACATTACTGTTCGTGCACTGGGTACCGTGATGTCGCTGTCATTGCCTAGTTAAAAGTGCTTAAATCCGAAGCTCCAATTCAGGAAACTTTGGAAGATTAATCCCTTGGTTATCATCGAATGTAAGTGTCTGAATGAACATGACAGTTTTGTGTACTGTGCACAAATTGTACAGCTGTATGTAATTAAGTATTTATGAAATTTAGGAATCCCTGCACCGATAAAATGATTGGAAATCAAAGTAGACTTTCAAAGAGATTAGCTTTTCTGATTATCCATATCCGTTCCTAATGTTATATGTTCATCATTTTTCTCAGACTGTAGTTTTCTTAATTTGTTTGCCCTTACATCGTTCTCTAATATGATTATCTGTTCTTTCTTAATTGGATCATCGCGTAAAATATCATATACTTCGAGACGCTGCAGTGTTGGGTCTACCAGTTTGAAACAACTCTGGCAAATTTCACTTCGCAATGTAAATTAGACTTTCTAATGGCTGTTGGAGCATTATTAGCCTTGGACATAGCGCTGCTCTCCATTGTTTTCACGTGTGGTCCTTTTGAGACAGATTTTGTGTGTCCGCTACTCATCTCTTACGAAATCTCATTGGGAGTCTCACAATCGATACTGCGGTCGACACCAGCCTGAACCCCCGGCGTCCCCATGTGCCTATTTGCTTTTTTCCCGTGACCAACTATAGCCCTTCAAAACAAATACTAGTTAGATATTTCTAGTGTGTATGTAATTCAGTTTCTGTTATGCTCCTTGATTGTGTTTGTTTTCACTGTACAGGCAGAACGCAGCCAGTGTTCTGGTGTATGTTTTCAGCTCTGTATAAGCTGTTCAATAACTATACACTCCCGGTGTTTGTCGGTTATTCTACAACGCCTTACGTTTCTGTTTCGTCGAAGAATTTTTTACCCTCTTCATGAAACAGTTCAATGCTGGGTCTTCCTTCACCCTTTCCGAACTCACCCCAACGCCGTCCGCTGTTGTCCAGTCGACGTTGGCTTCATCCTTAATTGGGATAGTGTACCTTTATTGCCTTCCGTCATTGCGTTGTGATTCAGTTTATTTCCGCAGTCAAAATCTATGATGAATAAAGATTCTGTCTTAGTTTCATCTAAAATCCTGTGATCTATTTCTAGTTTAAGCGTATATATCTGCTGTCAGTTTCATGAATTTGGTCTTAGCATCTGAATTTATAGATTTGTTGTGGGCTCATCTGCCCATCCATTTGAAGAGAGTAAGTACTATTTCATCAATGTCCCCATAGTCATCTTCACCTGAACGCTACTCAAGCGGGCGAAACATGAGAAACTTCGTACAAAGCAATACCCTTTAGATAATGGGAGACCAGGGAGTAGAAAGCCCTGTTACATTGTTTTCTCATGTAAGCTGATCTGTCTCAGGTCCCAGCACTTTCAAAAACAGATCACCGGGGTCAGTAATGTGATACCATTTAGTCTGACAAAAACGTGCCAAAGTTTCCAAAGAACATCAGTAAATTTTTACCAGACCCTATGGCTTCACATCACAGCCAAAGGGAGCTCACATATTTCAGATCTCTCATTTCCCTTCCTATTTTGTTGTTAAGCACCTTGGCCTAATGATCTTGAGTTTAATGTTTTATTAATTGTTATCACCAGACTGCAAGAATCGTCCCGTTTATATGACAGCGACCACAATGGTAAGTAATCGAACCAGGTTTCGTTTGGCACCGTGTTCCTGGATTGAAACTCTTCAGAGATCCAGTTCGAATGTCACATACACACACACACACACGCACGCACGCGCACGCACACACGCGCGCGCGCAAGCTCTCTCTCTCTGTCTCCTCTTCGATAGATGTCCTATTTATCCCGGGAGAGGACTTCGCAGACTCATCCTCTATCCAACTGGATCACTAATCAAATTCCATCGCTAACACAATATAACTGGAGGGACAGGGGAGTTTTATTCTAAGGTCAAGTTTTTTTTGTATCTGCGATTCTGTTTGAGTTAGACTGTCGCAAACTCTGAGGCCGACTTGTGTCGTCGTTGAAGAAGTGTAAATTCCAACAGATTCAGAGCCGAATGCTGTTCCATCGCTGTATTGAAAGTTGAGAGACGTGCAGTACCGGAGAAGCTGATTTTTTCTGGGTGTTGAAGAGAAGGTTATTTTACGAAACAAATGGCATTTGCAGCAAATGATGATTAAAGGTCCGAAGAGATGGACGGATCTAAGTGCGAGCAGCCAGAAGCGTTTATCTGGCCTTTTACCGCTTCTTATTTTCTCCTAAAAATGGTCTCAAAATGCTATGGTGTATATAAATAAATAAAATATACAACTCAGATATTGAAGAAAATTCGAGATTTATTAGCCCTAGTGCACAAAAGGCCAGCGAATTTCTTAAATCCGCAGTACAAATATATCGTGTCGAGTGATTGTCGTGTATTTTTTAAAACTGTATATTTTTAGTTGTTAGGTTATCACTCCAAGTTCGCACTCATAACATGTTTCAAAACAGTAATTGTGTAAGATATTTCGGAATTTAATTAGCCCTCTTAATAGTGTCTAATATAATTTAAGTAAACTGAAATATGGTAATATAAATTTCACTGACGCATAATATTTAAGATGCTTGGCGCTTTTTACAGTACAGAGTGGTACCAAAAAATGTTAATATGTATTATTTTAAAGTATTTTGACATTATTATTATTATATTTAATAACAAACTCCTTAGTGAGTCATGAGCCTGTAGAATTTGGACATAAATACAAATATGATATTTTGATCTAAGAAAGGTTACAAGGTGCACTGAATAATTACGTTCCTTATATTAAGTATATCTGAAATTGAGAAATATCTGCAATTGACTTATAATGAGTAATTTTAGCCGAAACTGTAGTCAAAATTAATGTCTTTTAATGAAGATAACTTGTTGTGTTCATCATTCATACACTTTTTTCCCCATGGCGCAAACTTATTTAGTGGCCAGGGACTCCTCATTGTCGAGGCTTCACGATCACACCCAGACACATCACGTTCTGTAGGACTTCTCTGTATGAGTTATCAGCCTGAGGTAGGTACCTGTGCCTGACAGCGCACACCACTCACAAGAGACAAACATCCATGCCCCGTCGGGATTCGAATCCGCAATCTCAGCAGGCGAGCGGCCGCTGACTGCGTGGCCATTGGGATTGGCATTAATATAATAGTGGTGGAAATTGGATTTTAGATTTCTTTATTTTATCAATTAAACACAGCGGAATGCATAAAGAAAGAGTAAATGCACAGATCTCTCCCCCTCCCCCCCGCCCCCCGAGAACATCCTTCGAAATAGCCCCATATGACTCCGCAGCAAAATAGTAAATGGACAACCGTGGTTTAGAAATATTTCGGCGGTTACGTCACTGAAGCTTAACCCATTACTTCAGGATAATTATCTCTTTTAATCAATAGCTAATTAATAACTTAGTCCACTTGATGAGACTTTACTTTTAGAAGCTAGTTGTCGTTCAGTCACTCAAAAATCCCCACGCTAACAAGCGCCCAAGGGATGGGGGAAAGGCGAGTGCCGGCCAGTGACGTTGTAATGTTCAGTCACGAACCTAAAGTAGAGAAGTCCGAATACGGGTTAAAAATACCGGTTTGTTACAGATGTTTACGCAAATACCCGTTATATATGTCGAGTTACTGGGCGTAAGGCTGGTGCATTGAAGGGCAAAGGGAAAGAACTGAGTATTAAAGTGTTAAACGAGTGTTTGAAAATTTACATGTTATAGCTGAAGGAACGCGTGTAATTAGGACGCAATTAGGTGTACGAGCTGATGTCAGAAATCCAAAATTGCTGAAAACTAATGTAGTATGAGCCTGTCCCGGTGGCCTTGCGGTCTAAGGCGTGAGTTTGCAGCTGTTTGAGTGCTGGCATCGCGGCTTGGAATCCCGCTGAGGAACTGGGTGTTCGTCTGTTGTGTTTGTTTTGAGTTGTGTAGGTAGCAGCCTCTGGTCACTCGTTCAGAGGAGCCCTACTGAGTGTGTGTGCGTGTATGTTGAGTGTGTCTAATTGAGTGTGATATAGAAACCTCAACTATGGAGCTGTCTAGACCCCCAGTTGGGACAGTAATAATTCCCATTTGATGACACCGTGCAGATGTAGATTGTATAGCTGACAATGTGGAGTTCATTATTGTCTCCGTTTTAGGAGGATGTGAATATACTGTCGTGCAGTATTGGTAATGTAGGTCAAAAGGTTAGTTGTAAACTGCCCGTTGGTTCTTCAAGTAAAGATGGAGACGGTGGTAACTCCGAAACTTCGGCGACATAAACTATTTCTGTCCGCTGTCACTGCTTATGAATATGAAGGCCAGTAATAACAAAATGAGCACTGTCATGGACACTTATATCCCTACCAGTAATAAAGACTGTAACAGGGTCTGAACAAAAATCTTGTGAACAATCAGTTTTTTTTTACGCCACAGCCACATTCTGCAGAACGCTCTTTTGCACGACCCAGTGCTTTCTCGGAGAGAAGACGAATGCATTATTCATGAATGGAAGGTATGTTCTTGTGAGTTCTGTGAATAAGGGGCTAGGTGGTAAAATGTTTTGTGTGGGGCAAAAACTCTTCTAATACACTTTAGGTGTTACTGAAATTCCCTCTGGATTATGTGATAGTGCCCACAAACGGACCACGACTAATTCGTCCAGCCAACATAGTATTACTTTGATCTGAATCGTAACTGATATATAAATACAACGTGTCAGTCAATAACACAACACTTTATTTTATATACAATACAACGACAAATGGAGAATAAAAGTTCACATTTTAAAAATTAGAAAGTAAAACCAAGTTTCAAATACAGTCTTTTATACACAACTGGGTTTAATATAGCACCACCTCAGATAATTTTTAACCTTTTAATGTTAAGACCGTCACTATTGCATTCACATTCATATAACACAATCTGTAAGCATTTGGGATCCCACAATGCACTGAAATGTAAATAGCTCTTGGATCTGTTTTTCCCAGAGGGCCTGAAGATGACCTAAT
>Ga0136643_10006940_pt1 | contig 16304 bp, 10 predicted proteins | sample TergutLab28metaG_FD_96883 | JGI IMG/M metagenome (GOLD analysis project Ga0136643, IMG submission 96883) | Labiotermes labralis P1 segment gut microbial communities from Petit-Saut dam, French Guiana - Lab288 P1 (version 3) (version 3) | ecosystem: Host-associated > Arthropoda: Insects >... | reverse complement strand
CTGCACTGACTGCTATTCAAACAGTGGTGTACAACAACAAAAAGACAAAGATTACAACTGCACATCTTACAAGACTCTAGGTAATCCACACCTTGATGACAATCAAATAACATCCATTCTTTTTGATGGTGCTCCATTCTCATTTTTAACACTTTTGTAGACCTTCAGCAATAACTAGTGTGGTATGCGAAAACTGAGGGTTAAACAATGGTGTTCTTGGAGATTCAAGTCTTCTGCAATGTTATGCCATGTCATCTTTAGCAGTCAAAATAGTGCAACATTTCAAAAAACTTAAACCTTTAACTTGAGAGATAGATGGAGATAACCTAATAGTCTGGAAATAAAGTAGATGCTGCTTTGATGCAAAAGGCACCGCAGACATGGTGTATACTTTGGAATATGTTAGTCTTTTGACTAAGAAGAAGAAACTAAGTATCATTATTTGTACCTGTCTGTCTTCAGAATGTTATATTTTGGGGAAAATCTTTCTGGAACACTAGAAAAGGAAACTTAATATACGTGAACAGTTGGTAATTTTTTTCAGAAATATGTCCTGTGTGTGGTATAAGACAATGTTTTATGCAATTATATCTATTTACAAATGACGGCTTTTACATAGGAACCTAAGCAGTTCTGGAGAAGTAATATGCAATATGCTATCTGTAAATCAAATTCCTGGTTAGATAATAGTTTTCACTCATTTGTTAAAGGTTTTCTAAGTGGAGAGTGTCTGTACATTTAGAAGAATTCCTATCAGGGATTTTCAATTTTGTAAATTCTAAACATGAAGATTTGCTCTCTGTTCTGCAGTTTACTTGTGCAGTTCTTCTGGGGAGGGAAATGTATGAGTGAAAAAATCTTTATTCCGAATTGTCTGATCTTTTAATAGCCTAGTGTCAGCAATGAAGCCTAGTGTCATCAATCATAGTATGTTGAAAGTCCCCACATCCTTGTTTCTCCAGTTTCATAAAATTTAACATAAGAAGAAAATATGACTATAACACAGGTTTTCCATAGGCATAACATAATTATGACTATGTACTGAACACCACTGATACATGTAGTGACAGAACATTTTACACACATATTTTGCATTTCAATAAAAATGAACATGAAGTGGTTCTTATTTAAATACATCTGTAAAAGTGGTGTAACAATTTATGTGAAAAAATGTGACTAACATAAATTACTATTTATTAAGATACCATATTCCTGTTCACTAAGGACAGTGTTGCAGAATTTATGTTTATTATGACTTAGCACCACCCACCAATCTTAAGTTACATTCAGTGCATTCTGAGAGTAGGTGTAATCAGTATTATTAATAGGCTGTATATTTAATAAACTGGAAACTAATAACTTTTCTTGGCCAATTAGTTTTATCTACAGGCTATGTTTATTCCCGTATAAAAATATTCACTGGGATTCTTCACAGAATCCATTCATGTGTCACATCTACATTGTTTTAAATCTCTGCAATAATATATCTGACATGTTTTATGACCAAGGCTCCAATCAGTTCCTTTTGCAATGAAAATTTTCTTTTGAATTATGCTTCTCAATTCAGTTTTGGTACAGAACAAATGAGATGATTTACATCATGTGTGTTGTATGGATAATAGTTTGTTTCCTGTGGGTTAAATAAATTAAATCTTATAATCCAATCTCACCTACGTCACAGAGCCATAATTTCTTCAACAATCCCAAATTTTAAGAGCTTATTTTATCAAAAAATAAAAATGTTTGCTGTTATAGTACACTTGTATACTATGTAGAGTTGATCTTGATTAAAACGACCACAGTTTGTGTGGCTCCTTGACTATAACATTACACATTCTGTGGTACCAAATAATTCCACATAAGGCACATGTTTTTCTGCCTTGCTTAGTACAGCATACATAAGAGCATCTGCCTTGGATATAACGACAATGCCAGTCATCAGTTTCAGTACAATTTTCCAAGAAGTATAGACCATTTTGATAATTCTACCATCTACTCGTTCTCTACACTTTCAGGTAACTGCCTATGTACATACATACATATATACATACATATGCATTTCATTAATCCATCATACAGCCTTTCCAGGCCTGGAAAATGATAATAGTAACTCGACAGTAATTTGTGCATATAGATGTTCTCCACTTTTCTACTGTTACAGTTAACAGGATACTAGTAGTGATAACACGGCTGTAGTCACGAATAAAAGGGAGGTTTTGAGTATCAAAGGAAAAGTTAAAGTGATAAGACAAATAGAAAATAGAAAAGAAAAAGCTGATGTGTGTCAAGAATTTGGTCTTGTATATTGTGCAATCCAAATGGTTTGGGAAAACCTAACCTAAGTTATTAGTGGGTTTGAACAGAACAGTTCAAGAATAAAGCGATTTTGACTGCAAGAGAGAAATGACATTGTACCAGTGAATGGTACTCTTCTTATCATAACTTTTGTTCTTCCTAAATTTCAGTTTTAAATTAATATCTTTTTTTAGCGTAAACCTGTATGAAACTTTACAATTATAGAGAAGTCATTTTTATTATTTCTACATTTTAGTTGTAATTTAAATTTGAAATAGATCATAACATTAACATTAAGTAATATGCCTGCAGGCCTGTATTTTGTCTTGAAATATTTTTCTTTCACTATACCATACACCTCGCTTATAGCAACACTTGTTTATAACAACAAAATTTATTCGGTCCCTTCAATGATGTTCCAAACGAGTTTTACTGTTTTGTAGATTTCCTTTAAGAAAAGCTAAACCCTGTTTTTTGGCCTGCAGCTATTATCCTTCAGTTCATGGAGATATATTTGCATTCTGTTGTCAGAAACTTCTTACAAGTCCCTTTTCTTAAAGAAATGTCTTTCACTTCATAGAGATAGCCATCTACTCAGTTCTGAGTTAAAGTAGTATTTTTGCATTTCTCTGTTTCATGAATTTGGATTATGATATATGAACATTAGTATAAGAAGTAATAAGAAATATATACATTATCTGTCTGGATCATACATTGCAATGCATAGGCAATTTACACCATTTTAAGTTTGAGATTATGTTAGGTGCACATACATATGATCAATGTAACAGACAGAAAATTTTGATGCACCAATATTTTTAGGTACAGAGATCTAATTATTGTGGATTAGAACTGGATTATTGTAAAGCTTATTTAATTTGTTGCCTTGTAGGAGAATGTTTCTTGAGTAGTATGTGGCAGACTAACACATGTACTTCAAACCTGTACACAAACACAAATGTCTTACTTCATGTTGCGGCAAAACAAATCCCTTAAGGCAAACAAAGTGTGTTGAACTTAAGAAGTAGCATTATTGTTACTACCAAATACAATGGTTAAATTCCGCAAATTTGTTGCTTTGGTTTATTCAAAGACAGTTACAGTTTTTCTTCAAACAGTAACATTTTTGACGTAACAATGTACAGTAATACTTTATTTTGTTCCACAGCATCAAATGAGAGCTCTTACTGCCTTGGATAATAGTTATATAATGAAAGACAAATATTATAGTAATGAGGCTTTAAAATAACCTCTGAGATCAGCTGCTATATTCTCTGCACTTATTCAAGAGAAAGTAAAAGGATGATGAGACCTCATTACCTGCAATCTGCCATTATAAGATTCCTGAAATTGCATCTACATCAGACCAGGTGAAGTGGAATGTTATTTCACTTACTAACAACACAAATTTATAAACATATTCTTCAACAACAATGCCACAATTTAATATAGAATTTTCATTAATATAACATATACCTCTTTTAACTAACTGTAAAAGTATGGCAAAAACTGGCAAAGAGACAGCATATGTATTTATCTAACTCAATATTGAAGGTTTAGGAATTATGACTGGTAATTTACTTTACCTTCAGAAATTTCGTAGACCTGCCCTGAGTTTCATTTCCTGAGCAGGGTTTTGTGGTTTTTCTTTGTCCCTGTACGAAATTATCAGGACAGCATCTTGTAGGTAATTTTCATGTACTTTTCTTCTAATTTTCTTGAAGAAATTTATCACAATTTTCCAACACACCAACATCAGTACAAGCCTCATCTCCTAGCAACATATTTTACCCAAAGAGTATCTATGCAATTGTGGAGGAAAATACAAAACGTCATTCGTGCCTCTAAAAGGTTTATCAGCACTGTTTTGTTGTTATCTCCAAGACAGTTATTTCAATATTTATATATTTACATTATAGAACTTTTCATGAGCAAAATTAAACTGACTGGAACCTCAGTTCTTACCCATTCCTCTTCAGGAACCCTGGACACAGACGAACCAGATATAAGCTAAGAATTTCGTTCTCAGTCGCAAATTCACAAGGTAGGCACTAGCTCCATTAGTTTTCCACTCCTTACAGTGATATAATGATTATTTCAATATTTTATCACTTCCATCTTGGAATATGGTTGTCCAACATTTCAGCATGTTTTGTTATAAAATTTAAAATTTCACTAAAAATTAGAATACTGAATGGTTATGCTGTCAATCTAGCATCATCTGGAGTTGAGCGTGATTATGAAACTTCCTACAAATACAAAAAAGGGAAGTAATGTTGTTGCTGTGCCAGCTGCATGTGACTTTTCATCACACTGTCCTGCAGAAATAAAAGACAACATTCAAATAACACACTTACATATCATAAAATGCATAAAAAATTACTTACAGTGGCTGGAAATAAGGTGAAAAGTTGCTTTAAGAAAACATTTCATTAGAACAGAAGTTGGAAGCCATATTTTATACTTACAATTCAATTTCATCAAAGTATATTCAAGCTGGGCAGACTGAGATTAAATTACATTATTCTTGAGGCTCTTGTGATGGTACAAAGAGAACAGTGAGGAAAATAATGATGCAAATTAAAGGTTGTTTAAGATAAATTATAACATTGGGATACCAAACCAGTTTGAGCACAACTGTGCCTTTGCATATGTGAAGTGTAAAAATAATGCAACATGTAAAACACTGAACATGGTATTCCAAAACTGTGCTACACAGATATAGTTTTTTGTTTCTGGAATACAACATTAAAATAATTTTATAATAAAACTACAAATTCCAAAGGTGAATTTTTACCCCACAGAACATTCTTGAAGCTTCAATTCTACAGAAAATAAAAAAGTGTAAGTCATACTAACTGTATGTGGCATTTTACCATAGACAACTGTGAACATTAAAAGGATATCTTGTTTTGTATTTGCATTATAAAGAACTAAGCTCATTAATATTGACCATGCTTAGGTTGATTGTCCTGAAAGTGGTATAAATTTTCTGTGTCTTATATCAATGAAGCCAACAGAGCTTAGCAGTGCAAACTGCACAGCCTCATTAACATTCACTGTCAGTGCCAAATCAATGGGTCACTGAACTTTCAAAGTTTAATTTCTGAAGTAATCTGTTACACATTTTACAAATGTTGAAATGTACATTGTGTGAGCTTTGTCACTTGCTACAATATACAGATATGAAAACATATCTTCACAATTGAGTATGACAAATACAAATATCAGGACAGTTCTAACACAAATATCCTTGGAATGAAAGTGCCGATGGTTGACAAAGTTCCCATGAACTTGTGCAAAGTTTATGAAACCTTGCTTGATGCAGGGTTCAGTGGCACTGAATGGCCAGTTGTGAATCCTGATATAGGTGTTATGTGATGTGCAAATGAAAATGCAAGACTTGACAGGTCCAAAAACCATGTTCACTCTCTATTGCATTGTGACACATAACATCAAGGACAGTTTTGGGACCACTATTCTGCAGTGAATCTACACATACACCACTGGCCTGGTGAATATACAGCGGTACAGTGGTGATGTATAAGCTACTAAATATAGCAGATTCCCAGGAAAAAATCAGAGCTTGTATTGAATGAAGAGACAAACATTATGTTTTAGTATTCCTCCAATTTTAGTGGTCTACTGGTACACCACTATTAGAATGGAGCATTCACTATTGAAGATGGCTTATCTTACTTGGATCTGACAGTCATAATATAAATACAACTTTTAGTATCATTATTATTTATAAAATGGACGTTCTTTTAATTTTAATTTGACATAAATGAGAGCCTAATTTTCTAGAAGTTGTCACATGAATTTTTTAAATTTTAGAAAATTTCCTTTTTATTCAGTGTTTGTTATCAGTCATGTTGTTTATTACATACCATTTAATGTGAGGTTGAAGGCCCACTCTACTGAGGATGGTGGATTAATATTTCGCTTACAGCTCTCAGCAACACTTGCAACCTGCAGGGGACCTCCTCCCCCTCCACCTTCACCAACAGAGGCAGTCGTGGTATCTGTTGCCATGTATATGAAGCAAAATCGACGAGCTCCCACTGATTTTCGACTTGTGGGAGATGCAATTAAATAATTTATACCATTATCTTCCCAATTGCCATGACAGGAGTAAGCTGTAAATGACCAGAGAGGAGTCCATCAGCTTGGGTCACACCATCCTTTTATGACCACAAAATAACAAACAATGGCATTTATTTCTGGGAACAAATTCTGAGACTGTGAAAGCTTTTGATATAAAATAAATCTATACACTATTGTTTGGTGAATACAGACAACTGTTGGTGAAAGCTTACAGAGTTCAACGGAAACACAAGACTATGGGAAAGTAAAAAAACAATAGCTCACAAATATCAGCAAAAACATCAAATGAAAGAAAGAACAAACAAACAGTCAGTCCAGACACTGTCGGTGTCTGTTGTCACTCAATTCCATTCAGAAAACTAACACATAATACACTGTCTAATATTCTTGGCCTGACAGTACAAAAATTCAAAGGACTTAACCAACAACAATGGCTATGAGAACTTACTCGATGTTTCAGCAACACTACAAGAGGAATGAAACTGCATGGTGTTGACTTCAGTGCATCCAACAGTCAAGCTCTGGAACTGTAGGTCATTGCATTGGGTAATGCTGGTTTCAGTGTCAGAGACAACATGGGCACCTCCATTTGGCCTAGAATTAGCATGCCTTTCCTGGGACAGTCCCGTCACAATATATCGACCAAGGTATGGACATGGGCGTAAGTGTGGTTTTGCAGCTGTAAACAGTGACAAGAATTTGTCTGTTTTATCATTGGTGAACTCTGATCTGGGGGTCAAGTCTTGTGGAATGGTACAATGCTTCAGTTGTGTACCCTTCCACAAGACATGACATCTGGATCATGCTTTGTTACTATGTTTAATATAAGTAGTTATTGGAATCAGTTTTACCTTCTAATATTTTGTGATAGGAATTAAAAAGGTATATCAACCCATTCTACTGTCTTAAAGAGTCACAAGTGTTAATACAGAAAGTGAAATTAAAATAGAGTATTTAGATTTTTGTTTGGGTTGCTGCACTGTATAGCCATATAAGTAGCTACCAATGTCTCTGAGGATAGTGTTGCCTCCAACTTCAGGAATATTTATCCTAAATATGAAGCAGCACATTCCTCAAGAGTAGTGGTATCCACCTCTGAGCCACCTCTGCGTATATACATCACAATCCAAAAAACTACAATGTAAACTTTCACTGCTGAAAAAAATGTAAATCTTAAAATACGCTATTTCCATTAGTCTAGCTTTTAATGGTCAAGGACATGACTAGAGTATGGTCTCATTTTAGTGTGTAATGCAGTGCAAAGGATATCAATTTTGGATCCTTAATTTAATGTTTTAAATATACCTCAAATAATCAAGAAATTCCCAGCCTTTTGTAAAACTTCTGGGTTTATTACCATGTTCAAACGTTCCCAACAATGGAACATACACTGAATCCGTTTTTAATAATATCTTATCCACAATACACTGGAAGTTTCATGTCTTGTGGAATACTACACCATGTCGACTGGTAAATAGCCATCATTATTTTGAAGTACCATAGTGCTTTGGACCTCGAAAATGACGGCTTTTATTCCTTCAAAACAATGGTGACCAATCAATGCGGAGTAATATTACAGGAGACTTGAATCTTCACCACCTTTGCTGTGAGAATTTCAAACATCACACTATTATTAAGTTTCTTTCTAATAAAATTATTTCATTACAAATGTTACTGAATTTTATTAGCAAAGGTAGTTATTTACATTTACATTTCTTATATTTCATTCATTACATTAACCTAAGAATGTTTTTTTTAAACATTAATGTACAAGAACTCCACAGTATGAAATATTCATGTACTTTTCCCCCCTTAATCGTATAGTTCATAATTGGAAAAATGAGGAAAATTATGTTTATAGACATACAACTACTTTTTATAGTATTGTTGTCATCTTCTTAACTTACTGATGAGTGTTATAAAAGGCAACACGGTTGGATTGAAATTTCGAGACTGGCAGGCTTCTTCAGGAACGAGAGCCCCTGAATCTGAAAGTCAAAGCAAAGTTGCAGGAATCTATAATTGCAATAAACATGTAAAGCTGGCAGTACAAAGTGTCAGTTAGCAATGCTTGTGTCATAATTAATTCTTATTTACTCCATGGTGCAGAGTCCTTCTTGAGAAGCTAACTGGTTTGCAGCTAGTCAAGAAATTCCCCGCATTTCACGGAACCCAAAGGTTCATTACCGCACTCACAAGTGTCCAACATAATTCATTTGTAAAGTAATAAATTCCTAGTAATTCACATATTGCTTTTAATATAAAGAATGATGATTAAATTATTAACCAAAAATTTCAATAAGAGAACTACTACTTGCCATTCAGGGAGTCATTCTTAGCTGTCGAAAATTGTATCATTGTGTATTCTCGCACAAAGTGTATAGTGCCATCATTTAGGCTGTCCAAGTGCCATTCATTTTCCAAAATTACACAGTATTTCTTGGTAGAATTTGGTGCTGTATGTCTACTACACCGATAGTTGTCAGGTGCATTTCATGCTGATGGTACAGCTTGACTGGTACTCTATGTAAGTCTTTAACCAACTGTACCAATTTTCCCAGAAATGTCTTGTCAGGCAAAAATTTGATTTATGACATGAATGTTCATTGGTTGTGATAATTTCATTGTGAACATTTGACTTTGTTATGTAGTAAATAAATACAATGACAACCGTACATTCCTTAATTCATAATCAGATTTCTTAACGTCAGACGTGTATGTAAGATGGAATATCTAATAAAATTATCTAATAAAATAATACAAGCAAATTGTGATAATATTAGTAAACCTCTTACCTACATTCTTAATATTTCACTGACACAAGGCATATTCCCAGACCGGTTGAAATGTTTCATCATTAAACCAATTTATAAAAATGGAGATAAAGCACAAATTTCGAATTATAGATCTATTTCTCTACTCAGGGCATTCTAAAAATTCATGGAAATTGTAATATCTCAAAGATTAAAGCAACATCTAGGGATGTGTAATATATTAACTTCAGAACAATATGGTTTCCGAGTTGGAGTATCAACCAGTGACGCCATTTATAAACTTATTAATTCTGTTTATGAAGCATGAAATAGCAAACAATACATGGCTTATATTTTCTGTGACACGACTATTTGGAACACTAGAAGACAGAGAGTATCCTTAGAATACAGAGCAACCCATTGCTGTCAGTCAGACTGTGAGTTGATGAAGTGTGGAGTTCCTCAAGGTTCCATCCTGGGCCCAGTGCTGTTTAAGATGCATATAAATGAGCTCCCAAAAATTATGGGTAAACTCTCACATATGCAGATGACACTAACGTTATAGTAACACCTACTAATTATAATGACTACAGAAAAAGTAAACATAACAATTCAACTTATTACTGAATGGTTTCAAATAAACAGATGTGTATCGAATAAGAATAAAATATTTGGAATTAACTTTTCATTGGCTAAAACATTGACTAATACCCTAAATATAATACTTGATAATCGAAATCTTACTCTTACAGATTCAATTAAATTCTTGGGTATACATTTAGTTAGCAACGTATCATGGACATCCCACATGGAAAAATTATTGAAGAAACTGAGTATAGCATGCTATATGATTAGGAATTTATATTACTATCTGAATCTAGACAGTTTATTTTGCATACTTTCAGTCATTGTTGCAATTTGGGATACTTTTCTGGGGCTCCAGTACAAATCCACATAAGGCACTTACAATGCTAAAGAGAATAAAGAGTGATGTGGGGATTAACACATACAATATTTTGTAAAGAGAAATTTAAGAAATTTATATATCCTTGAAATGATGATGTTTGTCATTAAAAATCCTGACAAGTATCAACCTAATGTTGCAATTCGTGGTGAAGATATGAGACAAAGAAACCAACTTCATTTAAAAATCAGTAAGACTATCCTCAGTCCAAAAGGTTGTCTGCTATTCCTCAATAAGGATATTTAATAATCTTCCACCACACATTGTACAACTGTGTGAAAATACAATGGCCTTCAAGAACACTAAAAAAATTTCTCATAAAAAATGCCTTTTATTCAATGAATGTATTTATGTCAGGTAATAACAATGAGGAACAGTTCAAATTTTAAGAATGGAAAGATCATGAACAACGGCACAATATGTCTACTTCATATTATGTATATTTGCAAAATTTTTTGATGCAATAATTTGTAATAATTTGTAATACTCATATAGTAAACTGTACATAGCTCTTGGACTATGACAAGATTGTATTTTACAATCGAATTTTTTATTGTGTTGTGTATATTGACCAATTTCATATTCAGTTCAACTCAGTCCGAATAATGGATCTGTGAAATGTGAATTATGTAAATGTAAATGTAAATGTAAATGTAAATGTAAATGCAACTTCAATTCGTGAATAATAGGCAGTACTTACCATCCTGCTGCAGCTCAATTACATGCCCATCCCTCTTGTAGAATACCATACAGACATAACTGCTCCGGCTGTAACAGATAAGAACAAAATGCAGACATAATTGTCCTGGCTGTAACAGTACAAACACCATACAGACTTAAATATCCTGCCTGTAACAGTATGCAAACCACACAGACATAAACGTCCTGGCTGTAAGAGGTATGAACACCATACAAACTTGACTATCCTGACCATGATAAGTATGAACACCATCACAACCCTGGCTGCAACAGCTATGAGCACCATACACATGTAACCACTCTGGCTGTAACAGGTGAGAATCCCTCAATAAAAAAATGAATTTTTAAATATTTTTTTACCATCCACTTTACTTCTTCATTTACCTAATTCATTATAGGCAAATGTGTTTATGCTATATCACTGCTTCTTAAACTCATCATTCATCAGTTTCAATTTGTCTTGTAAGTAATATGATGTGAGCCAAGAGAAGATTTTTTTCTTTCAATAATTTTGCAGGCTGTAAAAGTTGAGCACTGTTTTATAAACTCCCAACTATACACTCTGACACTCAAGACAATGGTATATTTCGTGAGCACATAGTGACTGGATAGTGTGAAATTTATTTCCATTTCTTAATACATCAAGTCTGTTATTTAGAGTTCACTAGAAAATTCAGCAGTACTTAGGTCACTTTTTTGAAACACTGTACAAAGTTCAAGCCACTGGATAGCTCCGCTTTTGGTTACTTTTTAATTTCCTGTGATTAACAGCACCGAAATGGCTGTCATAAAAATATGTAATGGGGAAGCAAAACTCATGCCACTGAATGTTGGTTCTAAAAGTTTGCATGGTAACAGACCTTCGAAAAATATGTAAATGTCATTACAGCACTCCTCTTTTGGAAAGTTAAAAAATAATACTTTGGGGTGTGTTGCCATGTTGACTGGTACTTACTAACGTTTTGGAGGTGCCTGCTGCTTCCATATTCTGGGTTTAAGTAGTTTTATAATCCTTGGGCTATAAAAATTATCATTTTACAATTTCACATTACCATGACAATTTTCAATACTCTCATGAAACTTTACCCCAAATTTTATTACGTTTTTCTACCCATTGTTTAACATAACAAATATCCCCTCTTTTGCCCTTTCATTTGATAATCAGAACTAAAAAAATGCGTGGATGTGATTGGCTGAATTTTCACTTAATGAAACTTATTTTTTTTATAACTGAAGAATAAAAAACCAACTAGATGCCACTTGTTATTTTATTGTACTTCTTATAGGCCTGCAGTCCGGACACTACTCCAGCCTAACCGCACCTAACCTCCAACATACAGCAAACCAAGAACGATATGACCAATGTGGTAGTCAACATCATAGTCGCGAGCTCCTGATGATGGGTATAGTAATGCCCGAAACATGTTGAGCCTATAAGAAGTACAATAAAATAATAAGTGGCATCTAGTTGGTTTTTTATTCTTTAGTTATCACAATGAAGCACGGTCCAATAAACATCAGATTATTTTTTTTGTGTTTAATAAATATATTTATTTTTTGTAGCTTCTTTACAAATGCAGTCACACATTCGGTAATTATTCCTGATCACTTATCTTGAAAGTCACACCACTGAAAGGGGAGTTTTATTTACTCTGGCAGTTACTTGAAGGAAGAGTTACCGATGATGAATAGAGTATTTTAGTTTAGGCCTGTATGCTGCTCGGTACAGAATAATGTTTGTTAATACTGGGAATTTCGTCACAGGAATACAACAGAAATGTTCCGCTTGAAATATGTAAAATATACGTATTTCATAACACGCATCCGTAGGCAGAGGACTTTCAAAAAGAGAGTGCTGCGGTACATACCCAGGCATAAGAAGTAGAACGTAACAGGAAGATTGTAAAAATTGCTTAATGTGGACTCTAATGATTTGTACTCCTCACCAAATATTACTAGGGTGATAAAATCAGAGAGGATGAGGTGGGCGGAACGTATGATACATGGGGGAGAAGGGAAATGCATACAGGGATTTTGTTGGGAAACCTGAAACAGACCACCGCGAAGACCCTGGCGCGGATGGTGGGGGGGGGATTAAAATGATTATTAAAGGAAAGGGGAAATGAGGTGATAGTGTGGAGTGGGTTGATCTGGCTCGAGGCAGGGATAAGTAGCGGGCTTTTATGAATACGGTCAGGCACCTCCGGTTTCCATAAAATTCAGGAAATTTCTTGACTATATTCTGAAGGACCCTGTCCAAGGAGCGGTTTGTGAAACATGAAGCTACATTTAGCTATCGTATGAAGCAGGGGCTACATTCGACTGATGAAGACTAAAATAAAAATTCGTATATCTACGTTTAGGCACCGAGACACCGAATTTAACAGAAACATGTCGAATATTTTCGGAGATAAAACACAATAAAATAATAATAATAAAAATAATACAAGCGAGTGCACATGACATCGCAATTATGCTTTAATTTTGTATACATTATCCCTTTGGTTACGAATGGCCCACAGGCCTTTAGGAGCTTTTAATTATCCAGTGGTATGAACGGTCCATAGGCCTGCGTACGACCAGTGGCATTTATACAGATAACAAGTAACGATATTAACAGATGTTTTAAACAGAATAAATTACAATTATTTTTGACACTTCATTACGGCTAGTTTATGCAACAAAATAGAAACTGAAGAAGGAACAGAGAAATGAGCACACAGAACTGGGAAATACGTATAGACCACCCTATACATAATATTCGATGTTGAAAGTAATATTTGGATATTTGGTCTCTGTGGTAATGTAAATCGGTCTTCTGCCCACTGAATACCCTCCCAATAACACTGTACGGTCGCTACATACAGAACTTTGATGTCTTGAGTCTTTTTGCTGTCTTTTTTAAGCATGGCAGTGGTCTCTCCGGGGGTTCTGCTTATTACGAACCTGTATTTCTCCAAGAGCAGTAGCTTTTGGTTCTACGTAATACTACATCCGCCGAAGAGTACGTGTACTATTTATTGGTCTTTCACATATTATACACTCATATAAAGAAACAGCTTGAAGGTTATGCGGCAGTGGTAGTGAGGACCTTGGCAGGGAAGTAACCAGAGTGAGTAGCTAAGAGCTGGACGACCAGGAGCAGCGGCATTTGTTCTTAGGCACCTCATTACACCCACTCGAGGTCCACCCACTCTCCAATTCAAACACTGCCATGGGGCTTCTCTAATAGTTAAGGTGGTGGACGAGTAAAGCTGACCACACCTTCGACTAGTGCCAAGATAAGAACGATTTAATGTTTATCTCCACCCACCCTAAAATACACAGTAGCATAGCGTTTAAATACAGAGATAGCTCCCCCTCCCCCTGCACACACACACACACCTACGAGCAGGCCTACAATGAGTTACACACAACTTCCATATGTAGACCTATAAATACGGCCGTATTCGTCTTGTTCCTATGAAGGCATTCACTGTTATCACTTTCATCTTCAGGCCTCTGAAGGCTGAAAGACCGTTGTTAAGAGCCAGTTGAAACTATTCTGTAAACACACGCATGTTTCACAGCCTAGGTTTTGAGAATAATTTCTTCACTTCAGGTTTGCAGAATCAAATTCATTACGTATATCCCATCTGTCCAGCTGTGCTACTTATTAAGTTCTGCCATTTTCAGTCTGCTTAATACGATAAACTTAATAAAGAAGGGCACAGACCATAACGATCGTCGCTATGTAATTGCATTATTCTGTAAACACACGCGTGTTTCACAGCCTAGGTTTTGAGAATAATTTCTTCACTTCAGGTTTGCAGAATCAAATTCATTACGTATATCCCATCTGTCCAGCTGTGCTACTTATTAATTTCTGCCATTTTCAGTCTGCTTAATATGATAAACGTAATAATGAAGGCCACAGATCATAACGATCGTCGCTATGTAATTGCATTCATCCTTCTTTTCATATTTAAATATTCAATTGTACGAAAGTCCCATGTACAAATGTTCGTTATGAATTCTTGCTGTCAATCGCGCAACACTAAGCACGCAGCTTTGTTGTAGTCACAAACATTAATCATATGAATATCATTCACGAGGACACGTAAACGTGATAACTAGCAGACTGTAAGATGCATAGTCTTCTTTGAAAGGAGGTGGTTTGCTCAATTAGTCAAGGAATTCCCACTTAAAAGGGTCCCCAAACGTTCATCGCTGACCGACCGTGTAAAACATTTTTTTTAACGCAGTTTGCAAAAAGTATTACGCACTGTAACAAACAAGAAGCAAAATATTGAAGAGAAACGAAGGAAAACTTTCGGACTTTTACATACTCAGAAATGTTTCCATTCTATGTACAATGACATAATATGAATGATGTGTTTCGTTTCCACCTAATGTTTTGCATTATGTCCTCCAATGTTAACAACCAGTGGTTTACCGTTACTCTTTTTAAGTTTTATTGCAAAGAAAGTATGTACAGGATGTTCAATGTCAAGTTACAAAATTGTTCCCTTAACCAATTTGAGTAAATATTTACAGAACGACACAAGTGAAACAGAAGTGGATTTAAATATAAGTGTAAATAATGTCAGTAAAAAATTCTAAAAATAAAAACACTGCGACTTTCGGTAAGCTTATTAGAGCAGTATGAGCTACGGTCGTTCATGTTCATAACCTTTACTCTGTAGGCAACAAGTTCTCGTTACAAATATGACTCACACCAATTATTACATTATAATGTGAGTTCAACTCCTGTAGGCAGGATAAATCAGGCAGTACAGTGGCTAGGCAATGGGTTGCTTTACTGAGTATCGGGGTTCAATTTCTGCCAGGTGTCAAGAAATAATTTTCTTCTCTAAAGCTTGCGAAATGGCTTGGAGGCTCATTGCGCCTCCTGTCCACAGGACATCGGTGTATTTTTGGACTGGTTACATTCTGAGAGTGAAGCATCGTCCTCTTCTGCAACGTCGATAAATATTTAATTCGACACGCTGTCGTATCCAAGAAGATGAGAGCTTTGAGAATCTAAAATATCGCATGGTGTCGGTCGCGCTTTTCAGGGGGACAAAGCGGCCGGGGCATGAATCTAACTACTCGCCTCCGTTTAGTACAGGGATTACGAGTATGGGAGATACATAACTGCATTCCCACGGAAAATCTTCATGGCATGGTACTTAATTCAGCACAGGTACTACTTAACTTAGTTTCCAAACAAAAGCTCCTCAACCATATCCCAGACACGGACAATGACAATTTCGGTACTTTGCGGTCTAGAAATGACAATAATAAACTGGCTATAATTTCAAGTACACGCCATTGTACAAACCTGTTCAGACCCTTTATGGATAACATTAGCCTTGTTCGCACTTGATACTCGTACATAATAATATGGAATCTACGTGGGTGTCATCTACATAGGGATATAAAGAACATTCAAGTTCGGTACAGTTTTCAGTGTGTGTGTGTGTGTGTGTGTGTGTGTGTGTGTG
>Ga0136643_10006939_pt1 | contig 16305 bp, 8 predicted proteins | sample TergutLab28metaG_FD_96883 | JGI IMG/M metagenome (GOLD analysis project Ga0136643, IMG submission 96883) | Labiotermes labralis P1 segment gut microbial communities from Petit-Saut dam, French Guiana - Lab288 P1 (version 3) (version 3) | ecosystem: Host-associated > Arthropoda: Insects >... | reverse complement strand
GATAGAGCGTCTCCTTGTCTCAGACCGTTGCAAATAGGGAACCTGTCAGATACATTCTTGCCTACCCGGACTCTGCTATATGTTTCAGTCAGACTCATCTTTACTAACCTTACAAGTTTCTTAGGGATACCAAACTCAATGAGAATCTTGTATAAGACATCCCTCCTAACTGAATTAGTCGAAAAACGTAATTGAGTGTTAAAAATATGTTTAAACTTAAATCTACAAAATTATCTCTCTCTTCGTGTTACGTGTGACAATAATTCATCTACGTTACATTCTACAAAAACGTTGTTTTATAAGCAGTGCTTACACTGGATAAGTCGTGACTGCCATTTTGTAAAACTCTACATAACGATTGCATAGGATATGAGGTCAATCATAGAGCCTTAGTAATTTTGAATTCTCTGAAGGATTAATAGTATGCTGAGAGAAGTTATGACATAACCTAAATTATTGCGACGATCATAAGGATTAATTAAGCCGTGCATATGGAGCAGATAGAAGAGACCTGCATGAACACGTTTGATGGAAAAACGGAAACAGACGACTTGGAAAACAAAGACACGGATGGGAGAATAATATTAAAACAGATCTTCAAAAAATAGAGTCAAAGGGCCTGAACTAAATTTATCTGTCTTAGAATAGAGACCGATGACAAACTGTTTTAAAGGCGGTGAAAATCCTTCAGATTTTATATAATGCGGAGAGGGGAATTTGTATTGCAACTTTGCACCACAGGAGGGATTCTGTTCGGTGGAGTTAGCTAGTCATTCAACGATTTCAGTTCCTTTTACATATAAGGTACACTTCATTATCAGAAATTCGTAGGGGATTCTGCTGATTGCTGATGTTCTAATCGAACATCACTTCTTCACTTGACATACATTTCCTCCAAATTTAATATTCCGTTTACGTCCACGTGTCAACTTCAAATTATCTGTCCTAAATTTTACAATACTTTTTCATGTTTCCAAACAAGTGTTTGTCCATTCGGCTTTTTGGCTCAGTATTCGTATACAGAAGTCATTTTTTCGCCCTGTTATAAGATAAAATAAAAAATTAAAAAGAAATTAAGTTTACATCAAAATTGATTTTAGAGGCACTAAAGAAGACAGCAGATACACAAAAACATGAATCACTCCTCGTTCTTTCCCCATGTTTCTACTTATATAATTTATGAAATAGCTACTCTATATACGCATTTTACCAAAAAGAAAAAATAACGACACGTGTAACAGTTTTGTGATCAGAATCTTTGAGATCTTCCTACTACAGTTTTTGTGGGATTTCTTTGTTGCACGGATTTCTGCAATAAAAACGCAGTCAGAATTAAATAATATTGCACAGCATGCTCATGAGCAATAGCAGTATTTTGGGTCACATAAAAAAAAACATCGGAGTTTTACTGTGTTTGCATTCACTAACTGTGTGCAAAATGTACGCCAGTATATAATAATGATAATGATATTATTATTATTATTATTCTATAGTGTTAAAACTCTGAAAGTGTCTTGGCCTTCTCGACAGTAGCCTTCCATTTAGCGCGGTCCTGTACTTGTTCTGCCCACTTCACCAGCTTCATCTTCTTTAGATCATTCCTGACATCATCATCCCATCTTGGCTTGGGCCTTCGAGCTAGTCTTCTTGTGAATGGTTTCCATTTGTGTATTCTTTTCACTATGTTAGTTTCGGGCATTTTATTTGTGTGTCCAAACCAACTCAATCTTTGGTCTTTAACATAATTTATTAATTTGCGGTGTTTAATTAATTAATCCAACTCCTTATTTGTTTGAATTCTCCATATAATATTAGTATTATTATTATTAATAATATTATTACGCGTATATATGACCGATTAATGCGCGGAGTATGAATCACACAAAATGTATGTCTGTTGCAATTAACACATGTAACTAGATTGTAAGTATTAAATGACTCGCTATAACCCAAAACACGGCGATAAAACTGGCGGCGTGTTGGTCATGCTGCTCCCGACCAGTCTCTAGCATGCTTCGTTTCGGCTTTCAAATGAATTCCCGGTATAATAGATTAGCTAATAAAAAATTATTCTTTCATGCTGATAATAGGTTATTCCATGGACAGTCATAAACAATGGAAAAATTAATTTGATTTAAAAATAAACAATGAAAATAATAATTTAATTTTTGTCCCTATTTCGACTGGCAAGAGAACGCCTGGAAAAAGGTCAAAATGAAACTTTCAGCAAGTTTTATTCCTTCCCCTTTTTTTCGCATGTCTTTTTTCGGCAGTGAATGTAACGGACAAAACATCAAAACAGAACGAAAAATTGGAAAAGAGAGAGCGAAAACATGTAATCCAGTGGTGCTGGAGTCCAAGATGTCTCTCGGACGTGAGCAGAAATGAAGGTACTGATATCTGCCGGTGTTGATTTTTTTTCTAAGATCCTTACTTTAATCGACTTGTCTTGTCTTCCTAAATTTAATGTTGTGTTTTCCAGCCACTGTAGTTTACACACTATTTTGCTCTCTGTGTATGTTATGTACATATATATATCGCTCATGAAAAGACAGTTTGTCGTCAACTATATAACTCGTCAAATAGAGATTCCAACCTTACTAGACAGTTCGGGCAAAAGCACACCTTCTTTCAAATTGTTGTGCCCACAAAAAAATTACTTTTCTTTTGTTTTTGTAAAAATCTATCACGCTTAAGAGCTGTTCTATTAATGATCTGTCAAGTTTTCTCTTTGTCTCTCTAAAACCGTGCACAGTAGTTACGAATAACTGTTATCTCATCAGTGACATATACACACATTGCCAATACATATTCGCTCGGCCCAGGAAACCCCTTCGGCTACCCACACCGACCCGCTCAAAAAAATCAAATGAGTAGCCCTCCTCAACCCTCAAGTGGCAGAACTGTCCCATATAGCCACTGACTAATGTCACTTGTAATATAAACCGGTCTACTCAAAGGAAAGGAAGCTAACGTTTAGCCTCATTTGTTTTAACACGATGCAGCACGCTCCGATATGGCGGTTTGTTCTTACACATTCTGTCATGCTACAGGCATGATTTGAAATATTGTTTGTTACAAGTTCACGAGGGGTAGGTCGCTGTCAATGTAAGCTTAATTACACGTGATTATGTTAGCAATAATTATGAGTTTCATTTGAACTTGTAGGTGGCCGTATGCCGGCTACAAAAGCCATACCTCTGAATTGAGAAGGAGCTGGTAGAAATTTGGCATGTAGCATCGGTAGATGGAAAGGATTTAAAAATTTTTGCGGGAACATGGGAGTTTAGGAAACTTAAGCACGTGTCTGCCTTTATGTAGCCCCAGCACAGCACACCGACTGATGTAACGTCAGGGCGAAAAGGTTGCCAAGTGACAGCACCGTTAGAGGCTTAATGAATATATAGAAGTTTTCAGTCTAACAGAACCTTTATTGTACAAAATAATTAAAACAATTAAATCAGCTACATTTTTCGGCTTCTTTATGAAGCCATCTTCAGGCTGCAATTCAAAAAGTGTTTTTATATACAATTGACAATAATTTTGAAACACGAGATCTCGTTTGCATTAGAATATGAAATATGAAAATGAGATATAAAAATTATGAAACAAAACCATACAATAACATATGTTAATAGACACATGTTACAGTAGTACTGCATTATGATCGGAGTCTTTTTTGTGCAGTTTGATAGCTGTTGTTTGTTGTGATGTTATGTTCCATTTCACTTCTTTTGTGGAAAGCTCTTTTTTGTGGGGCCCATTTCTTTGGTGCATGTGGAGTATTATTGAATGTATTCGGTAGAAGTGTATATTGATTTTTCCGTAGAGGATAGCTAGATGAAACTGTTTTGCGATCTTTAAGTGTACAGATAATTTTCATTTTACAATGATGTATGGTTTGTAAAATTATTTATGTGTTGTCGTATAATTGTTGTGTCACTTACAGTTTAGAGAGTGTGTGGTGCGTATCTTATCGATGTCCTGTTTTGTGTATAGTATCGTCGTTTATGCAGAATATAGACATATACAATTTTTGTAGCCACTTTTCACCTTTGTAAGGCACTCTATACGCGTGGAATATGTAGAAGCTTTGGTGGTTAAAATGACAGTGTTGGTCCTTGACTGTGCTGCACGGTGTGAATATCAGATGATTATTGATTGGAAACAGGTGTGGTGGGAGGGTGCAAGGTATGGTATAGTGAGCTGGGTGTGGAGTGGGGTATGGTAGTTATATTCCGAAGTTTAAGATAGCGTCAAAGATTTTATTGGGTAAGATAGTTGATTACGTTTACATGCAGCTTCTTTGTGGATGCCAAACCATTATATAATATTGAAATATGGACTTTTTACTGATAATTTAAGATTTGCGTAATGTTTTCTTTATGTCCAAAAGTATGCATATGTTCATTTAAATGTTGGGCAAATTTGGAAGAATGACAATTGTTTCTGAAAGCGCGCATGTGTTCATTATTTATCCAGGTGGAAAGACGTTTCGTCATTGAACACAAATATGTCATTTTCAAATTCTGAGCTGTGACCTGTTGCAGCGACTGAAAATCTTAACTTTTATTTCTCAAACTATTTCGCAGAATTTTGCACATTATCAGTTTTGGAATGCCAAGGTTCGGACATCTTTTGGTATTTTTTCCTTCGACCACGAACAAAAACTCTCTGACTTCATTCGCCTTAGCTACAGTGACTGGTCTGTTACCGCGGATGTGGCCAACCTCGTTGAACCATTAATACCAACTGTAAATGGTCGTTTTCATTGGCGGTTTCTTACCAAACCCTCCCTTATCATTGTAACCAGCGATCTAAATTCGTGATATTGGAGCACATAAATCGATTTCTGCACTTGAGACGACATTTTCCACAACTCTGGTTTTACTACTCGCATCATTATGGAAAAGCCCTGAAAATTCAAGTAGCACAGCTTCACAACTTGATCGTACTACTTGCCTCAATAGGTTTAGAGTTCATCTTGTGCATTTTAATAAGGACCAAGTCCAAAACGGAAAACGCATAATAAACAGTCCAGCAATGTGCGTGGTGACACCCTTCAATGGAACAAAATTTAAATATTTCGTGACACCTCCCTCACCCCTAGGTCTAGAGCAATATCTTGCAATTTCTGTTAATTTTGTCATTCATGGGCAAATTTTCGGCTGCTCGCGTGATCAGTTGTTCTTATTTCTTCCAGTTTCTTATTTTTGACACGTCGTAGCTCTCCCAGCCGTCGACTGCACAGTCGCACCAATGGAATGCTCCCAAGCGGCCGAGAACAATATCGTAGTGTGATTTCCTCAAACGTGAAATCTTTCCTTATTCTATGTTGAAGTTCACTAATTAAAACGTTCATCACAATGCAGATTTCTCCGTCCCCCCCCCTACTCGTTCTCCTAAAGTCCCTCAAAATAAATTATCAACAGTATTTTTTTAAGAGGGCAGGTTTCACCTCTACAAACAAAGACAAGCTTATAATTACACCCATCTTCTTTCTTTCTTTCTTATTCTGACCTCTTACAATTCTTGTAAATATTTTTGTAAAATGTATCCCGTTGATACATAAAATATTCAAACTAACTTACGTTTTCTCGTCAACCAAATGTACTGACAAGACAAATATAATATCTTGTGGTTGACGCAACAATCATGCTAATTTTAATATGACTTCTTCTACCAACTCATTGAGGGTGTAGACGGTTATTGATGAGCCTGATAACATTCGGTGACACACCACGGTCTGTAGAACTCCTCTGGACAAGGGATCGGCCCCGACGCAGAAACCTAAGCCTGGCAAAAAAAACACTCACAAGAGACGGACATCCCCCATGCGGTATTCGAACCCTCAAACCCATGCCCTACACCGTGCCGCCACCAGGATAGGCGCAAATATTTTAATGTTAAATGTAGCAGAGGGAAGACAAAACTTCTTGAATGAAATCTGATGAGCGTCCCCCTCTTATTCAAAGCCTGACTGAAGAAATTACATAAACGAAAATAAGTATTTTTTTAAAAAAGATATTTTCCTTTGAACTTTAACTATCAGGGCTCAATCATCGGTACCGCTGATCTTATCAGTTTTCGTGGCCATATACAAAACTTTAATATTTCCTGTAAATTGTAAAATGAATGCTACAATCCGAAAACTAAAGTTTACATTTCGTTCTAACTTTGTGATCAAAAATTTCCATTTACTCATTTCTTTGCATTGTTTATATCGTTCATTACGGTACAACTACTACAAATAAAACCAACTAAATGCAATCTTGTTATAATTGGTATAATATTATGTATAAGTACGAGTCGTATATAAGGTATTGTGGTGAATCATCAATGTGTTTCATATAAAGGTTGGAGTAGTTATACAGCGGTGGAAGCATTCTTGTGGTGAGAATTGAGAGCTCGGTTCAAGCTGACTATTCTTACCACAAGAGGGCAGTTAGTTGGTTGTAATCGTAACAGTTCTCTTTACTTTTAGAAAAATCTCCCCCCTTTCTCTATGCAACAATAGGCTCTGCCACTTTGGTCTTTATGTGTGAGGTCAACAGAACGTATGCAACCATAAACGGGAAGTTTCGTATCGATAATGTGTTGACAGTAAGTCATTAAGAGAAAACAGAAAGGATTTTAAGTTTTACGCATTTCTTTCTTCCCTCAGGGTGAACACATCAGTTTAAAGAAATGACTGTTCTTTGGCAGGAGCAAGTGATTCTCCAAATTATTAATATCCAGGGAATACTTGTTTCAAACCCATTAGTTGCCAGTCTCTTCGAATAAAACATTTTATTTTCACTTGTTTGTAAAACGAAGTCTTTTTGAAATATTGCCAGTACGTGCGGTCTGGCACACAGACTGTATACTGTATACTGTATACTGTATACTGTATACAGTATACTGCAACACAGAGGCGCCGGCAGCTCGAAAGGAAGGACCGCAGTAGCTTTAGTCGTCACGTAGCATGGATGATCTAACTGATTAATCCTTTAGAACCTAAAAAACACGAGACAAGAAGAAACGAATGAAACATATAAAGAGCAGGAAATAAAGGAAAACGAAATAGAAATATTATGAACCACATATTTTCAGAAGCCAACTATGTGACGCAGTTTGTACTCAGCTACAGTAAAGCACACAAACATCTATCCTGACTAATGTTAAATAAAAAGTAAGTGGGGAACACAGCACACTTGCGAATACTGATATAACAGATTAACGAAACTGTGTGTGCAGCGGTAGTCTTGCTTCTTTCGAATATTTTAAGAGATATAGGATAACTTGGCTGAGCCTTATACTGGTATTCCTCAATCCCTCCAGACGATTACCGACACCTTTTCCCCACTCCCAAGTATTTGCATCTTATCTCGGTTAGATTACAAACTTTTCCTTCTATATCCTTGTCAAACTTTCCAACATAAATAAACTGCATAGCCTTAGTTGCTGATAGAGTCACAACACGCGACACTAAATCTCTTAGTATATTCGCACACCAAGCAATGCACTCTCTTCTTGATACGGTGTCATGGCAGTAGCAGAATATGTACTGTGAATTAAACACGAATTAGAAGGAGTGTGTATCAGACATACGAGCAAGAAAGGTGTCTAACTGTCATGCTTACAGGGCAGGAAGAACCGGAAAGCAAAGGAAAGACATAAAAAATAGGAAGAAGAATAAGACAGGCAGTGTAATTATAACGTAACATTGCGGCCTTCTGCGTAACCATTCTTGCCACAGAAAAGCAACAGTTATTCAGTATTCTGATTTGATGTCTACATTCTTGCCTTACTTATCCGACATGCGAAGCGCATGCGCCGTATTGTATTTTATTGTCATCTGTGGCCTGTCTGGTTGTACTGTACTGTACACATTACCTCATAATATTTGCGATATTCGAGAAAAAAGTTCCTGAATATCTGTATTTTTTTATTTTATCTCCTTTGTCGAAAAGTCTCTCATTTTAAGGAAAATTCAGCTACATACCATAAATGTCCGCAGCTATTCATGTAAAGTACACGTTATTCGTTTCACATTTTAAACAAATTTGAATTTTATGGAAATTTCGAAAATTATTCAAATATTAATTTTCATAAAATCCGTCCTGGGGGAGCCGAGTTATTCGATGCGGACGGAGAAACAGATAGACCGAGAAACATGAAGACGAGGCTAATATAAGCTTCTCGCAATATTACAACGTTTCTGAAAAGGGAAAGAAAAAATAAAGTAAGAACGCGTAAGGAAGTGAAGAATAAAGACAAGTAAACAAATTGGCGGAGACCACTTTCGGCATAAAAAAGGGAAGTTGTATCCTTAAATTCCGAAAGTATTTCTAGGTACCCATCTGAGGACAGCAGCATGTACATTATCCTTCTATTTCAGTTTCATACACCATAACTTTTCTTCTTTTGTGCTGTGTGAAATACCTGGATTTGTAATACGTTGGTGTTTGTGTGTTCTCAAATTTCCATACAAGAGTTCAACTTAAGAGGGTTTTCTCATAGAAATGCTGCAATCAGCTTTATTTAAGTGCCAAGCTTTAGATTTTACATTTATATGATGCACGTAATTTTGTTTGTATTACTGTAAAAAATTCAGTAGTCTGTATGATTTTTGTATGCTACGTCCCCTCTTGTATGCTTAAGTACAGGCAGAAGTGCAGGAAGAGCATGAAAAGCCACGGCTAGAAGGGACACTGACTTGACCTGGGGTGGCGTTTCATCCGTCATGTGAGTATGAGATGTACGAGTATATTTATATGCTGCTGAATTATGCTTTTGTTGAGAAAGTATTCGGATAGAGTTTTATAAAAATCAAAAGGTATGACGCTTCAAAATAAATTTCTTCAAAAATCGTTCTTTTCACTAACTTGCAGACCATAGATGACCTAACATAATATGTCGCCCTGTTACAATTTGCATGTCAAGTAACCAAAACAGTAATGCTCGCATAGCGTCGCGTTGTTTAATACATATTGCTCTTACTTGGTTATTTACGTCTGGACTGCTAAAGTAAGTACACAGCTCAAGTTATGCAGTCAAATTACGCAACGTCTTAGCCGTTACGTTGCAAGGCTAGGAGATGGTGAGCAGTCTTCATTTTTAGTGCACTGTGTGAGGAGTTTGCTTATTAATTTCAAAGAGATTTTCTTATCAAACCAATGTGTATAATTTTCTTAATTCAGTTTTATGCTAGTTTAAATGGTGGGTGAAGACATATATTTAAGTATAATAAGCAAACTCCTACAAGCTCCACTGTGGTGAGTGTCACTAGCAACATTAATCATCTTATGTCAGCAGACACTTAGCAGGAAATTACTCGATTTGACTCGAATGGCGAAAGAGTTTGCTTGTAATTCTACTTTTTTTTGTTTGCAAGTCTGCAGTATGAATACAGTTGTGCATGTAGTGTACATGCAGTAGCTTTGCTAACCTTTGTACTGCCTGTTACTCTAACAGACGTCGGACGCACATTTCCTAATTTGCAGATAATACCTGTGCATCTCATTGACACCCACGTACTTTATAAGAACTTCAAACCTGTCTATATCTAGTATTCATTTTATAGTTGAAAGTGCAAATAAAGCTTATCGAATCTTATTTAATACGACCGTCTGCAGGATAAAATCAATGAAAATTATTTACAAATATAAAATTTGTACGTCACAGACAATACATTCTGCTTACACTAGGAAAAACATCGGTAAAAGCTGTACAGTGATCCCTGGGTAATTCGGATCCCAGGGTACTCCGGAATTTGGGCCAAAGACAGCCCAGTGTTTCCAATTTAAATTAATACTAAAACTCTTCACAGTACATTCCTTATAAAATCTGTGGCAGCTATTGCAGACTGAAGAACCATGTGAATAACAGCTTACCTCAGGCAACCGTTTTCTTAAACTTTACCTAAAGATGGTACTCTTATACCGAAACATGTCGGAGATAAGCCGTCGGTATTAATATATAATTAACATTGTACATTTGTTTGGTGAAATAAACTGAGTACATTACAATATCAAATTGATGTCAACTTTTAGATATCCTACTTTCAATAGAGCATTCATAAGGCTGCTACATGATCTTACGGCGAATGGTTCAGATGACTAGTTTGTAGATATAACCATTATTTCTACCTTTCTAACTGTTTAAAATGTGTGTATGGTATGACTTTTTACCGGACATGTGATATTTTGAAGGAAACAAATGGGATAAAACGTTAGCGTGTGTTTATTGTTTGGTCCAGTAGTGGGAGATCATATGGAAGAGCAAGGACCGATGCACACAACACTGCCCCACACTCTTATACAATGTAGTGTGCGTGAACTGGCAAAACGAGATAACCTCCCATTTTCCTAGCTATTCGTTATTGATCTGCGTTGTTTATTGTGACAATGCAACGGCATGTTACAGTGCGTCTGGTAATGTTACAGTATGTCTGGTAATGTTACAGTGTGTCTGGTAATGTTACAGTATGTCTGGTAATGTTACGGTGTGTCTGGTAATGTTACGGTGTGTCTGGTAATGTTACAGTATGTCTGGTAATGTTACGGTGTGTCTGGTAATGTTAGAGTATGTCTGGTAATGTTACAGTATGTCTGGTAATGTTACGTAGTGAGGACGGAGTGGAGAACAATTTTGGAATATCTTAGACATTTCAATTCACTTTCATAAAAAGTTATAAAGACTACAGGACATGATCAGCATTGCTACACCAGAAGTACCGCAGACTATTACAGGGCATGTGAAGCCTCACAAGAACGGAAATTTAATTGCTATATATTCCATATTTTGGTCAAACGTGGATAAAAGACTTTACAAACTACTGACAACTTTCAGTTGAGGGAGAAACTTTCCGTCTGTCACATATTTTTTACTGTATTGACAATATACAGCCTTACGCATATAACATATTTAGTTCTGTTTCTTGAGGTCATGATCAGATCCGAACAAACAGTACACAAGAAAAGCACCATTGACGCCTTGCGTACAGGCAGAGAGAGGAGACTTCGATTTTCCCAGAGAGTGGTAATATAGTCATACAGAAATATTCTTGTTACAAAATATCTTCCCCAAGTGGCTATTAAATATGTAAAATGTGTACAAAAACCAGCGGCTTCTTATCGAAATTATGAATGGTAATGCAGTACGATTATAGAATGTCTGCTGAACCTCTGAATTTTCTTTATATTAAAAAACTCATATGAAATCAGTGCAATGAGGTGGGACCAACACTGACAGAATAACGTAAGGAAGCGGAGTATGCTCCAGTTTGTCACTAACGTCGTCATGTCGTTGCTGAGACTAACAAAATTTCAATACATTTTTGGTGTGTGGCGCCTTCGGAATTCAAACCCTCTGTTAAGTAGGGTAAACCTGCGTAACCTGATGGTTAATTCCCAAACATTGGGCGACATATTATTAGAAAGGAATGTTCAGGAAACCCTGTCGAAATAGCGGATTGTATTCTGTATTATTTACACCATGCAGAACTGTTAGCTTGGTACAACTCGGAAAGAGTAGTAAATTAGGTTTTGAAGAGGCGGGTGGCTAAAAAATTACAATTTCCTAATAAGAAAATATATCCGGTGATATATGGAGTTACTTTAACAAGAGTGTACGGAGTTTCGTTTCTTACGAAATTGGTGGTAATTCTGGTAGCCAGTGTTTACAGAGCGTACCCTCGCTGCAGGCTGTAGACCGACCGAACTCAGTAAAGAACACAAGGTAGGCGTATTTTGTGCTACAGGCCGTTAATTAGCGTAGGATTTTTAACTAGGTTATGTCATAAAATAAAGAATTAGGAGAAATTTAATGACTGTTTGTTTCCTTAAAAATGAGAAAGATTGTAGTGGTACACATGTGCTTTTCTTTTTTTATTACGAGTTGTACGAGTATAAATATGATGTATTCGATTGTACTGAAAGTTTCCATTGTGTGTGACATGATCGGTAAAGCTCCAATGTACATTATTCTATCTAAAGGCCTGAAAAGCCTTGCCAATATCAGGTGGCGATAAAGCTCTTGGTCTGCACAGTATGTTTCAGTTAGCACATTTGGCAGATTATTTGAAATACCCTGTTACACAGACTGACACTCCAGTGTTCTATTTTATTCCTCAAGTGCTTTTTGATGATTGTGTTTCGTTTAAAACAAAGTGTTGATATTCGCGAATTTAAAAAACTTGGTAATATATTTTTTGTTTGCAAACACACTTAAATTTAGATTACAGTCAGTTCTGCTATTATAGGTGTTGTGTGAAGCGAACTGGCTATTACGTGATTAACGATTGGTCAAAGCTGTTTGTGCAGCGCGTGCTATCGCATAGTCGTGCTATTACGTGATTTCAGTGAACGGTGTTAATATACGTGTTTGGATAAAGGGCCAATTTTTTCTGATCTGACACTATGTCTATTATGCGGTTTTCTATAATGCGAAATCTCACATGATCTCAATACAGTATTATATCAGACCTGACTATATTTCATTTGGATACATTTGTTACGATATTATCAGGCTCTTTCTGTTTGCACTATTTGGTCCTGATATTTCGTAATTTATTAATTTAAAACTTGCTCTTGGACATTCCCTTTCTATTATAGAGCTTTCTTTCATAGTTGCATTTTTTGAGACAGGTTTTGAATAAGCCTATGAATGGGAAATTTTCTTGCAGCATGCCTGTGCCTAATGGGATGGTGTGAGTTCATCGGATTATGGGCATATCTCTTTGTGAGTGTAAGGAAATCGGCAATATTAATGTTCCATCATTACTATGAATAGAAGTTTTCAAAAGTATGAATTATTATGTAATTATCTCTAAAAATAAGCTATAAATTTTGACTCCTCTAATGGAAATAATGGAAAACATAGTAAATAGTAGTTTTACAGTCGTCGTATTGGATGCGAATGCTACATACAGGCGGAAAATGACCAATTATTTGACGCCTTAAAATCGTGCAGGAAGAAATCTACATTTTTACGTCGCAAGCAAATTTCGAAAAACGTGGAAGACATTGGACTCCCCAGTTTCAATAAGCTTTTGTGTGTACGGTTTAAAGTAATTTTGATTGAAGGTAATTTGGTCTAGAAGAAAAACATTTTGCTTTCCTTTATTTTCAACAGAACTAAGCTCTAACGCTTTTCCTATAGTGTCTGTAAGTATATTGATACGGACAATTCTGTATGTAGACCGATTGGTGATAACCAATAATACTGGCCTTATATTACTATTGAAGGAAAGTCCTTTTAAATACAGCTTCAGTTCTACATAGACATGGGCGTACAATAAATAAGGAAAAGGAAAATATTGATTAGTATATTATGAGAATTTTAGTTAAAAACTTGAAGGAGGACTTAAGAAAACATACTGTTGTTCTTATGGGCTTCTTTGTTTTGTGTAATTCGATTAGGCTTCTGACTGAAGACGGTAAAACATTGAATTACTTTGCCTTCCTCTTGTACAACGTATGGGGAACACTGAATAAAGAATTTATTTGAAAAGAAAATCTCTTATTCATTTTTCATAATTGCATTGAGCAATAACACGATGATTGGATTAGGAGTTGAGCTCCCACTAAAGTGGGATATGTATTGTTGCATTCTGAGACTAAAGAAAATGTCAATCTTAAATGATTTAGATAAGGCTGTTCCACAAGAATACAAATTCACAAAAGACGGGGTTTTGAATTAAGTACATTTTTCTAGCCGTCTTCTTTCGTCTTCAAAACATAAGACGAGCGATTTTTTATCTTAAGTTCTTCATGCCGACTTCTGCAGGACACATTGCTCTTAATTAGCCACAAGAAAGTTAAAAAAATTGTAAAATATTAAGATGCGTTAAAACTTATGTGACTTGCTTTACATGGATTTACTTGGGAAATAAGAAAAGTTTGAAAGAAAGTGAGTTGGCAAATTAAAAGAGCCAAGTGAGGATATTCACAAATAAGAGTCTCTTAACATATTATAAAACACGGACTTGTATCATTAAAACGTCCAAAAATCTATGACATAGAATTACGTCTGATAATTTACCTGCCTCTGTCGACAGAAAGGCAGCTGCCATAGAAATTTTAATGTACAGAAAGTTTGTACCAGAATGTCTATATCAGCCCTCTTTTCCATTTGAGAGACATGAGAATGTAGTTGAATCAAAATATGTCCTCCTGACTAAAATCCTTCTTACGTTATTCAGGCCTATTGAAGAGCATAAAATAAATTTATATCGCTTCCATCAGTTTATCATAAAATATATCTTGTTTATAATATCTTGGTACAAATTGATGTCCCGAGCAATCATACAAATTTTCAAGGAAGTCATTTCCCATGCACATGCAAGTATAATTCCCTATTCGGTGTTGAAATTTCTATTTTCCAATTTACTTTCTAAAATCTCAACTTTTCCTCCTTGCCCCATTTCCAATAATTACACTACATGCTGATACAGTCGTGTGGTATGCAAACACTTAAGGAGACTTGTAGCTGTTGATATGGCGGTGCTGAACCAATTTATTTCCTGAAAATAGCCGCTCCTAACCCACTGCCAACGTTTCGGGAAACCCGCAAGTTTCTGCTTTGAAGAAAGAAGCAAGAGATTCCTCAGGAAACGATATCATGTTGCAGATGACAGTAATATTCGTTGTCATTTTCGTGAAAACATCAAATGCGAACTAGAAAAATAATTTCCACATCTTTTGGCTGCATTTTACAGTAGTGGTTCAGACTCTTCTTAAAGTGATTGTACACATACATGTGTGTACAATCACTTTAAAAGAAATCGATTTGCAAAAAAAATTTTGTACACTCTCTTTTTAAAAATATATTATCTAAAATGTAACAAAATCACAGAAAATTTTTAACCTGAACGAGCTAAGTGTTTTGAGTGGTAACGTGTTAGACATGGTAAACAAAGCAAAAAAAGATTCCATATGATCTTTACATTTCATTTGGAAACAAAAAAAAACATTTTTATCAGAAACAGCTGTTAGGAAAAGCTTAAAATACATCGTTTAATATTAGCTAATTTTAGCCGTCATTATACAAAGTAATGACGAAATGTTAATTGACACTTCAATCACTGTAAATCGTATATGACTTCAGTACCCATAATGACCGATTTAATGTTAACCTGCATTTGTGCATTACGACTATTGAACACAACAGAATTACCGGCCTACAGTGATGTTCTCTACAACAACACAGATTCCAGAATACCACACACGCATTAAGAATATCTGTATTTAATAGATATTCCAGCTACAAGATTATAGGCGTGTCTGTACACCAGGATATCAATACATACTTACTGCGTGAATGTAAAGCTTCATGTATCGTAAAAGTGAGAAACAAAAGCACGCGGTCACCTGCTTATTCCAACCGAATGAATATGAGAATGGTTAAGTACCAAAACTAGTCTTGTCTCTACGTAATGAACTACTATAAAATTTGTTGTCTAAAGAAGACAGGCGGACATTATTGACAGTGTCTATAGTTGAAGTAATAAAACACAAATATGAATGCAAAGGCAAAATAGAACAAGATTGGAGGTTAATAATAGATCAATTACAGTGTAAATAATAAATAAACAAATAAATCTCGTGAGCAAAAAGACAGCGTACATATAGAGATATCTTGATTTAAAGAGGGGGGAGAAATGAGACGTTGAATGAACACGACAGTTTATAAAAGAAATTAATACTATGATGAAACTCAAAAAGAAAAGTTCTTTGAAATTCTTCGAACACCAACCATTAAAACTCATTTGAAAATTTATTACAATACATTAAAAAAACAGCGATTGAGACATCATGACGAATAATATGTATACATTAGTAAATAGTGTTAAAAATGCATAATTGGTTGTCCGTCGGGACAGTGGCTGGCTGCGAGCATAAATAAAAGCATAACATTTAGTGAGTCAGCAACTGGTTGCGGGCTTGATGACCGGTGTTACATTTAGCGAGTGGCTGCGGGCTTGATGACCGGTGTTGCATTTAGCGAGTGGCTGCGGGCTTTATGCCCGGTGTTACATTTAGCGAGTGGCTGCGGGCTTGATGACGGGTGTTGCATTTAGCGAGTGGCTGAGGGCTTGATGACCGGTGTTGCATTTAGCGAGTGGCTGCGGGCTTGATGACCGGTGTTGCATTTAGCGAGCGGCTGCGGGCTTGATGACCGGTGTTGCATTTAGCGAGTGGCTGCGGGCTTCATGATCGGTGTTACATTTAGCGAGTGGCTGTGGGCTTTATGCCCGGTGTTACATTTAGCGAGTGGCTGCGGGCTTGATGACCGGTGTTACATTTAGCGAGTGGCTGCGGG
>Ga0136643_10006937_pt1 | contig 16307 bp, 15 predicted proteins | sample TergutLab28metaG_FD_96883 | JGI IMG/M metagenome (GOLD analysis project Ga0136643, IMG submission 96883) | Labiotermes labralis P1 segment gut microbial communities from Petit-Saut dam, French Guiana - Lab288 P1 (version 3) (version 3) | ecosystem: Host-associated > Arthropoda: Insects >... | reverse complement strand
TGACCGTGCATCTCAGTATATTTATCTCAGTATTTAACCAACTTGATGCACAAAATTTGTTTCACAATAAGTTTTATTTCATGCCTCTACATGTTTCAAGCACATGTGCTCATCATCAGGAGGACAAAATTCCATTACACAGCCTCTGGTATCATCACACCTATAGGTGGCCGTCTCGTTCACGGGTTGAGAGAGGACTCAAGTCCTCTCTCAACCTCTCACCTATAGGTGGCCGTACGGCCACCTATAGGTGTGATGATACCAGAGGCTGTGTAATGCAATTTTGACCTCCTGTGCTCGAAACATGTAGATGCATGAAATAAAACTTATTGTGAAACAAATTTTGTGGATCAAGTTGGTTAAATACTGAAATAAAAAGACAAAATGGTTATCAGTAATTATATAATTTTGAAGTCCGTCATGTCTCTTTTTAACTGTGCAGCCAGAACTGGACTCAGCGGCATGCAAGCTGTCTCTGCTTGTGATGCCAAGGCTACAGGCACCAGCAGCTGTGGTTGGCAGTAATTATAGCAGTATTACCAAATGAAAACATTCACATCCAATGAATATTATATGTTCCTTGATCAATCTGTCAACTCGGACCAAACTTAACCATCTTTAAGTTCAAGTAGTTATAAGAATGTAAAATACTGATTCCTCACATTTTCAGCACTAAAACTGATTGTTGTTGAATGCCCAGTCATAAAATCATGTTTTGCTTATGATCACAACTTGTCTGCTGGTTGAGGCCAAGAGTGCCTGTGAGTATGAAACATGGATTGCCTAGCCCATATTTTGCACAGGGTGCCATATTAGGTAGCATCAGCCCTGTCTTTAGTCACAGTCTAACACATATATTGCTCTTGATTGTAGTTTGGTCACCCCACTATAATCGCTGTATGTCACAGGTCTGCAATGATGTACACAATACATTACAATTCTTATTGCAATAATACAGTTTGGGACTCCATGTGCCATAATAAGAAAACTTTAGAACATGTACTTTAATGATGACTATTTTCATAAAACTGCCAGAAAGAATATCTGGTACAAACTAGATAATATTCAAACAACAGTGAATTGAAGTTATCAGACTTTGCTAAGTATTTTTCTGATCAAAGATAATTTTGTTATTCACTATCTTTTTTCTAATTCTTCCTGCTGCCTAGCTGAATTGCCTTCTTGTCTGTATTGCAAAACAGGGTTATTATATATTTAACAAAACTCTAAAGTATGTACTCTTAACTGCTATTCCAAAGAAAGTTAAACACAAGGATCTCTCTACAAGCATGTAAATGTTTATTAGAGGGAAATATTACAACACCATCAACACCGTAGTATTCCATATCAAGGTTTCTTCTTACACAGAACTCACAGTGAAATTACATTTCAGGGCATAATATGCCATACATGGGTGTTATCACCCCTTTATTAACAAATTATGATTACAATATAAAAATGACTTTCTTGTCTCTAAAGACTTGTCATTTTAACTAACCTAACCTAAACATAAGCAACAATGAAAGCAATATTTAAAAAGAGATACTTATATTACTATGGCATGTTATGACCAGGAGAGTAATATTTTCCTTCAGTTCCAAAAGCACTCAAGAATGATGGAAATATGCAGTAGTGATGTGTGTTTATCTCTGCCCCATAACCTGATGGAATTGCCACTCACCTCTTCATTTCATTGTTCCTTATTGTGAAAAAAAGCAAGTGTACAGTCAGGTACATTAGTTTGTAAGTCTGTATGTACATTACTTGCAGCATATGTAGCTTCACGGCAGCTCTTTACATGTACAGTCAGTTTAGTCTGTATCTGTTCTCATCATCATCATGTATGGATTACCTACCAGTACTGTGTAAATATTGTACATTTCTTACTGGTAACTGAAAATATTAGGTTTAACAAAAAGTCAATAAAAATAGTTGTGTACGTGACTGAAGTGTTTGGAAATACCCGGCTTCTTTATTAATGTGAATACTCTTGCAGTATATACAACTGACAGAAATGCCTTGCACATCTTTTGTAAGTTGACTAATATCTTAGCCAGTTCAGCCTTTCTCTGGTGCACCAGGTTAAACTGTTTGAAGCAGCTCCACTATGTACCTTTCAGCTCACTTCTCATCTGTTATGAGGATGCCCACCATGATAGAAGCCCAAGACCAGATTCATTAATGCTGCCCTGTAACCCAAGCGAAATTACAGGAGACAGATAATAGTAGCAATATTCACAAGTAGTGTAAGCTGGGATAGCGCAGATGGTACACAGACTTGGTACTCGCTGGATGTTCTGGTGATCAAATCCTAGTATGGGCAAGATTTTCTGCACCCATCCAGAACAGCCCTGGGAAACATCCAGCCTCCTGTACAATGGGTACCAGGTCTCTTTCCTGGGGACAAAGTGGCCATCTAGCACCAAGGTTAAAGTAAGAGTAGAGCTACAGCTTTATTCAATCTCTGTGCCTTCATGGCACCTTACAGGGTGAACTTTACTCTTACCTTCACTTTTTATTCATGAATAGTGGAATGCAATTTGTGCTTATGAACTGTCATTATGGCTCAGTGTTTCATGGTTTCATGAGATCAATCAATTCATTAGGCTGAATCCTTTTTTGTGACTGCACTTCCCAACTTATATTTATATAACAATATATTAAAAGCAACAGAAGAGTGACCTAAGGCACTGGGACTGACTTCCACTTTCATCCCCCACTGTTCATCAGCATCACCCTCGTTACCATCATCGGTGCTGCCAAGAAGGAGTAACGTAGGTACATCACAACTGTCGCAGCAATGAACTATAAAACATAACCTAACTTTGATGATGAAACACCTTCACATACAGGTAGATTTTTTACAATACATATTGCACATAGAAAAGCCACACATACAACACATTTACCCAAATAAAATATCGAACTTTTTTCCAATTCATCACATGAAATATTAGTTTCCCTTACAGTCACAAACTGCAACATATTCAGCACATATATTTGCCTGCAAACTGAAGTTTGTGAGGGCACTACCTTACATTCAGCTTAATATAGTAGATTTACATTTTCTTGGAAAATGTCACCAACACCTGTGAAATATGCAATTCTGACAATGCTCATTACCTGCATACAGACACGGAGCATCATTATCTCACAATATCAGATGCATTTGGACGTACATTTTACCTTACTACAGGAATGTATCAAAGATGTAAGATGGCAATGCAGATTGGAGGTGGCCCTTCTGCCATTTAGGAATGATACTGAGTGACAGAGATGCATGCATTAATCACTAATGATCCTCTCCCTCATCAGCCCCAATATAACGGTGATTTTAAATCAACTTTGACATAAATCATTGCCTGATAATATTTTACTACACAATAATAGTGCATCAGATTTACTATTAAATATGTCAAAGCGACAGATACATACTGTGAGCGTGTATGGTACTTTTGGTTCTTCAACAGATGCTTCACCAACTGCAGTCACAATGTCAGGGTTTTCTGGTCCACTTGGTGATGTTTCCACAAAATTTTCAGCTGTTATTCGAAACCTAACGGGTTCTCCTGCAAATATTAACAAGTAATGTAATAATGTTGTACATGACATGCTGATCAGTTGTATTAGGAATGACATTACTAACCTGGGTCCATGAATAGATCATGTTTGTCTCCATCACCTGTACTGTATTCCCACACCCAAGCCTGCTCTTGCTCATCAAACCTAGACGGATGTTGTAGGGCATTTGGAGGAATGATGATGTCATCAAAAAATCCAAGACTTACTGGAAATAGAATATCAACAGTCAAGCAGAGGAATTTGGTTTTACTACATTCTGTGAAACATATCAACATTTACAAACTCCTACAATACCAAGTTAATGTTAGGAGTAATTTGGTTTTACTACATTCTGTGAAACATATCAACATTTTTAAACTGCTACAACACTAAGTTAGTGTATGGAAATATTACAAAACGAAAACAAATTGTGTACCTCACAGCCCTACATATGCATCAATTGTCATGCTTTTGAAATTTGTACTGGCTGCAAAAAGAATATAACAGAATTTGTAAGAACTGTAGAATAAAAATATCTATTACATTCTTTCAGGTTATGATCCACATTTCGCTTTTCAGTTGATATTGTCAGTAAGGTAAGGTATAATTAAATGCCTTCATGCAAAAACATTTATTACAAACATCAAGATACATGGATTCAATATTTCGAAACAGGCATTATATTAAGCTACTCAACGTACCATGTACTCCTTCGCGGCTGCAGCTCCTTATCTTTCCAATTATCACCTCTTCCAAGAATGGTCTGAACACAACATAACGAAAATGAACTTTGGTGTGGGCAGCTCCATCTCCAGGAAAAATATACGAATCTTGTAACCTGGTAATATCATACAGGGCAATACATAAGCCCACATTCAAAACAACCTGTTAATGACAGTCATATGTGTGTACATTAGTTTATCTTCATATAACTCAAAATATGAATCTAGGGTTCACCGTTCATTTACAACTTCAGCTAACAAGATATACACACATGTCTGAAATAATATGATTAAATCATGGCGCACGCAAAAATATGCAAAATGTAACACCTGTGTTCACAATCTCAAAAAACAAAATAATTTTGCAGTTAATTGACAAGTGATCAAAGGATCCCTGTTGTGTACCTTATTAGCCAGCTTTTTATTCAGCTCATCTGCAATTGCATCATTCAGCTTCAAATGAAACATATGTGGAGGTGTTCGAATAACATGCTTCATTTCTGCAAGAACAAACATGATTGCTTACACGTTATCTGTATCACATAACCTCTACATACCATCACTCACAGATTAACAGTTCCTACCACACTCAGTGCATCACAGATTATAGATGACAAGATTTCCAACCCATTGATATACGGAGGACGAAACAACTTGTTCCATCTATGTACCATCCACAGCCAATGATGATATTTGCGATCCCTTTTAAAATCAATGCGAAAGAGGCGGCTGTTCCGTCGCCAGAAAAGCTAATGATCATGCGAAGCTTTTGTGTGGCCTAACCATTGCATTATACGTACAACCGTATTAGGATATGTAACAAATAAACAGAGGAATCTTGTAGGGATGAATTACAATGACATCACGCAGCAAAATATGTTAAAATGCCATGAGAAAGTGCAGCACTAAGCAGTGAGTAAAACAATGAAAAAAGTTAAAGAAAATAATACAACACACAACACTGTTGGTAAAATAGCACAAAAATGCAGACATCATTGACAGGGACAAATATAAGTGTTAACTGTTTATAAATACACTATGGAATAGTACTAACAGCACAGTATGCATAACATAAACTTCATTACTGTATCCCTGTCTTTAACTGTTACCAAACCAATGAACAAACGTGAAATTCTTGCCATTGCAAAGGAACTTAACCATCTGTTGGACAAATGAGTGTCCATGGTAACAAAGATTTAAGTAATGGCAATGGACACTCCCCTTTCTGAAACATTTTACATAATGTGAAAGACATGTAACAGAACAAAACTAATATTCATAATGTGTAATTACAGGTACGATAAGAAAATCTTCCAAAGTAATTTCTTTTGATTGCAGGCCTTTGTCTTCACATTCATAAACGCACGTATAAATATACACACACGTCACTGTTTAAACATTAAACAATTCATCAACAAAATAAATGGACTATGTGTTGAAGTATCATTTCAATGCTCCTTAATGGGGGCTTGTTAGAAATCAACACACTTTCAGAATGTCATTAATTATTCCTTCATAACCAGACATTTTATGAAACCAGGGAATGTAATGCAGAGTGCTGCTTATCAACCAATGAGGCAGTACATTCATCTACAAACAACACAGTTCAAGGATCAGCAACCCAGAGGTCAATAATAATTCACACAGCTATCACAGCTTCAAGTCACACAGTGTTTTATAATAAAATTCATACATGTACACATTACGTAAAGAAACAGGAGCAGTAGAGAAAACTGCATTAGGTTGGAATCCTCAGGGATATAGAAGGAGAGGTAGGCTAAAGAAAATGTGGTGAAGGACAATAGAGGTTGAGATAAGAAGCACAAGAAGATCATGGAATGAGGTCAAGGGGATAGCTAGAGAGCACAATGCCTGGAAGCTCTTCATGGATGCCCTATGCTCCACACGGAGTAAAAGGATTTGATGATGATACATGCACACACACACACAACAGTAATAACAAATGGCAGAGGCACATTCTTACATACAGTAGCAGAGATGCTGCTCACATCAATGGTCATCACACACACACACACACATTCTTGCAGGAATTGAAAAACTAATTTGGGCTTCATACCAACTTCCAGTACCCAAACTGACAGCATTGTCTTATATCATATAGCTCATCATATAGTGAAATTGTATAAACATAAGAGTTACCTGTCCATTCAGGCACCATGTGTTACAAATCAGACATAAAGAGTCATCACTTTCCTGTTGAGTCACTTTCGCCACAAAGGAACTGCCACTCTGTCCACTTGTTGTGAAGTCAGACGGCAAGACGTGATTTAGGCACAAATATATCTTATAAATACACCCAGTATCCTAAATGGTGCAGGTCCAACCAACTTTGCCATCCCTTAATTTAGTACTGTAAAAGAATGATGATTACACTACAGTCCCAGCATAATACACCTGGAATGTGTAATCATGAATAATGAATGCTTACAGTTTTTCAAGCATATTTAATAACTAAACCTAAGTTCTGACTTTGTCACAATCCAATACTGAACACTGCAACTCTTATTACAATGCATGATGTTATATTCATTAATCGCTCAAGGCTCAATTTCGATAACAGTGTTCATGACTTCTGTACGGCACCAAGAGCGGGTTGTATGGCATGTGAATAAATAGTCATAATTAGCAACTTCTGCATGAACATAACATATGTGAATATGTATGTTGTGGGCTTACTGCAAACACTGCCCAAGTCAGCAAGTGGAAAATTTGACAGTATGATGTGGATATTGAAAGTGACTTAGTTTTATCTGCAAAATGTTTCCATGCACAATATATTGTGAATGATCAATCATAGTCACATTTATAAAAAGTAAACAAACAGAAATATTGTGGCTTTGCTATGAAGTGCAACCTACAGTGTAACACCTTCTATGGTTTCCTTCAATTGTGTCCTGAAAAAACAAAGCAACAGTTATATATATATATATATATATATATATATATATATATATATATATTGAAATACCATTTACATATAAAAAGTAAGAGTGACAAAAAGGTGTGTTACATTCAACACACATGCTAGAAAATTAATTTCCAAAATGGAATTACAACTTATATAATAACACTGAATCTTGCCATCACACAGAACTCTATAGTGCCAATGAATGGTGTGATACAAAAAACACACATACACATACACACTGCATTGTTGCTTTATCTGCTTAAATAAAACAGGTGTATAAATATCTGTAACAATATAACACTGTAGTTTACATTAGACATATAGAAGAAACTGTACTTCCACCATAAAACGAAACTTACCGCCACACAGTACAGTATAATAGAAATGACACATGATGTCATCACACATGCCAAAACACATGCAAAAACAACCGCCTCACAGAAGTGGGTGCATTGTAATTGGTTCAGGTTGCAGCCAAGTGGAACGTGGGACTCAGTACCCTATCATGGAAAAAACATACTGATCAGCTTATTAATAGAATGAGCCCAGCATGTTATGCAATAATGTAAATGAAGCATTGTATATCTTAAACTATGCTAATAGCAATATATTATGCCCTTTTACCATTCTGAGTTATGATATTATATTTTGGGGGAATTCTATTTGTAGTTCCAAAACATTTAAGATACAAAAAAGAGCTATTGGAATTATCATGGGAAAAATGGGGTTGGGATTCTTGTAGGAATTTGTATAAAGAACTAAAAATATCACCATCAAATCATAATACGTACTGTCTACTTTTATTTATGACCACTAATAAAGATAATTTTATTAAAAATTTGGTGCACTATAGTATATATACTAGACACAATAAGGATCTGTATTTACCTCAAGGTAACTTAGTTATCTATCAGACAGGATTCCAATATTCTGGTGTAAATATATTCAACAACCTTCCATCAGATATCAAAAGTGCTTCTGGTAATACTAAGATACTTAAAAACCCCCTAAAACATTTCTTGTCCAGTCACTCCTTTTACACTTTGGATGAATATTGTAATAGATAATACAAGTGGTACATAAATTTTATTTTCTTGATATAATGTGATTCATTTCTATGTAACTAAAATTTAACATATTTTTATACTTTAAAATTTAACTTTTAGGTTACTTGTCCATGAATGCTTGTATTTATTTTATTTCAAATTTATTATGTGTTATCAATGCACACTTACATTTATAGAGTTTACATAAAACTGTTGGGATTAATGTATACCTGAATTTGTTGTCCTCTGCACTTCTTTTGTATTATGAATGGTTTCTTTTTTATATTTTTATATTATGTCAATATCCTCTTGTGGGTTATGTGTACCCTTGTCAAGGAATTTGGATGTAAATAAATTAAATTCATTTTGATACTTTACTGACACCTGTCGTTGCAAACAGGAAATTCCTGCTTCTGATTCCAGTTGCCTGTACAGTGAATCAATAGTAATGTCCATTGCATGTTCACACTCCCTCAATCCCACTTTCACAATTTGTTGCCAGTATTAGCCCACGCAGCCAATCGGAAGAATTCAAGAAATCTCATGTTTTGAGGGTTGTGTAGGTTAGCCAACTGTCAATTGTTGTTCACAGCCACAAATATGTGGGTCATAGCAGATTGTGGATATGATATGGTAAAATTGGATGCTTGCAGAGTTCATGTGTAACAAATGTTGGTTCTTAGCGTAATCCACTCACCTGCAGTGTGTTGCCACACACCAGACTGTATGCCGTGACATTGTCGTTTCTGTATTTAGCCTGGTGTTCGATTTTTAACAGACTGTCCTGACAGGTCAGTATACCCTACTGGGACTTGTCGTCAGGGTGTCATTATTTAAATGAGAACAAAAACAAGTTATGTATTTCATTTTTGTATAAAGTTATATTCTTCTAGTTGGCATCTTCAACACCCCCATACGAAACCACGCACTATACCATCTCACATTTACATTTCCCAACTTTTTAGTTGCCTCTTATCCTCCACGGACATATTTCTTATATCTTCTGTACAACCTTTTTGCAGTGTTCCTTTTTCATGCTATTATCTCCCAATGGCTTCATCAAACAGTTTTGCTCTTCCCCCCCCATCATTCCTGCATCTATATCCTGTTTTTCCCACATTACTAGCACATCTACATATGGATGCAGCAGATTCTCCCAGAATGTAGCTAAATTTGTATCAAAGTGCACAGCACTACATCCTCAGAGTAGTCTTCATATTCATTGCCGTCAAAACAACAAGCCTCATGTGACTTTTTTAAAGGTCATCACATCCCTCTGTGAAAAATTATAACATCTAACATACATACATCCCATAAAGGTAAATCAGTCCCATTACAGGCCCGAGACACCCAGAGGGTTCCAGGAAGCTAAGGTTCCCAGATTATGTGACAATGGCCCAGAATGACGGTAAGGTTGTCAGCCTTACGTGCCAGCGGCTTTTTACCCCCAGGAAATACTCCTGGTAGTCATTTCTGTTAGAGGCCAAGTCGACCCTAGGGCCATAGTGTGATCGGAAGTACTATATCAATAAAAAATTCTAATGACACCATCTAGAATTGAATCAGCGACCTTCCAATTTGTAGCACAGCACCTTAACCACTGTGCTACCACAGTCCCCTCATACATCCCATAGTACTGTCAATCACATAGTTTAAAATATACAAGACTACTTTTTCTGTAGCTTACAATAGTTGTTACATAACTGAATTTATTATACAATTCAATCACAAGAACTGTTCCCCACATATGTATTATTTTAAAATTATAATTCATAACATAGTATAAACTAAACAAAACAACACTTCAGTGTAGTAGCAGTCATAGTAGGAACAGTAGCACTAGTATCACTACCCATTGTAAATGTAAAAGTATTACGTATGGTTTATTTTGCACATTTCTTTTCACATATCAGCTATGGCATAATTTTCCGGTGTTCATCTTCATCAATGAGAAATGTTTTCATAATTAAAAAAATAGCACTTAGGATTATGCCGAGACTGAGCCCAACGAATTCTTGCAGGGAGGGTTTAAAAAAATTGGATATACTTACAGTTCCTTGTTTATATATTTAAGCCTTGATGTTACCTGCTGTCAAAAATCTTAATATTTATCAAACTAACTCCTCTGTTCATGGCATGAATACAAGGCAACAATATAAACTGCACATACCCTTCGTAAGACTTTCCTCAATACAGAAGGGTGTCTACTATTCATCTGTTAAAATATTTAACCAGCTACCATAAAATATATTCAAATATTGTAACATATATACCTTTAAGACTTTTTTAAGAGACTGCCTTGTTAAAAATGCCTTTTATTCCACTGAGGAATTTCTGTCTGCTACTCATAACAATGTAGACACAGGAACATCCATATTTAACTTGTATTATTATTATTATTATTATTGTGTGCGTATATTATCTTTTCTCTGTAATTTATCATGTTCTTACTAATTTTATGTAATTTGTAACTTATTTATTTGACATGATTGCATATTGCAATTTAGGTCTTTTCATGACAAATTCAACATTCAATCCAACTTGTGTGGATGATGGGTCTGTGAATGAATATGTGTGTGTATGTATGTGCATGTGTATGTATGTATGTGTGTGTGTATGTATGAACATACGTATGTATGTACATATATATGTATCAGTAGGGAAGCTAATAGGCATGGACACACATGATAACCAGAGAAGTGTTAGGGCCAATAAGACAAAAAAAGATTGGTATTAGACAGAGAAATGTGTGGAAAGAAAATGGAGGCTGGGGCCCAAAATTGGGTAGTCATGAAATAGCAGTAGAGGTGGTGGCATTAGTGGTAGTAGTATAGGAGGAGGAACAGGAGAAATAAATTCAATATCCATATTTAAATTTATTGTCTCACATTTACAAATATAGGTCCACATCACTTTTTGGTTAGTCTCAACAGAGTCCCAGATGTGGTTTCAACACTGAAACACAAATCACAAATGTGCACATCAGATACAATTATTCCCATCTAATGTCAAATTTAAGAAAGAGTGAAGGAGCAAAAGGTAACCACATGACTTACACATGATGCCAGTTTTAGTTTTAGTGTTAATTACCATTAAAGAACACACAAACCACAACAATTAATAGCAGAAACAGTATGCTGTAATATCCATAATGGTCTTACATCTAAAGTGAAAAGCATGAATGATTGAAACTGAATTTTTTTTTTGTTAGGCCCTTAATGAGCAAAGTAAACATGGAATACTTGTGCTTGAAGGACCAGCTACTGGTGACAGATGGCAATCACTATTCCTAAACTGAAGTGCTCCCTAAAATACGTACCATTTCACCAGTTCTGCACCAATGATATCATGGATGTGGTACAACATACCCAGTTTTGCAGACTTCTCCAATTTCCTCTGTTCTAATTCCTAATATAATAAAAAAACATACACGCTATACAATACAATGAATGGACAAATGTGAACAATACTTTTCTGAATGAACATAGCCGTACCACAAAACCTCATGCTCTGCCTACATTAATATACTTACAAATTGCAATATTTCACTGAACTTGCACTTTCTGATTGTTCTTAGAACAGATTTCCTGCCCTTCAGGTACGTCTTCATGAATTCCCCAGCATTTGGGAAGGAGAACCAAAAGCTTGCTGCTGCCCTCAGTGTCAGTAGACCTGCACTCACAAGGTCACTTGAGGGAAAAGGAACAGTTAAGACTCCAAATGCAAACTGATCCAAATATTTCTTTACAATTCGAAATTATCACACAAATTAATTTGCATATGATTACCTAATTTCTTGCTGTGTAAATCCCAAATTCCCCTGTAATAATGCCTTATCAATGCTGACATCTTGAACTTTTGGGATTAATTCTTTCATAAAACGTTTAATTACAGGTTTCCTTGGACAGTGCTGTGTAATATGATTAACAAGATCATCAGAAGAGATAATGACAAGTGCAGCCTCTTCACCACCAAGTTTAAAAATACGTACTGCACCTTTAGCCTGCAGGCAGTTCTGAAACAAAAACAGGATCACACAACAGCTGCTTATTACAAACATTTCAAGTACAAGCACTGGATAACTGAAACACAATTATCAAAATGTATATGTGGCTGAAACATGCTATGAAAACCTAAAATCACATAACATGGGCTTTATGGACTTTTGGAACTTCCCACACTATCCAAATTGTTATAGTCAAGTAAAGAAAGTAAAACAAAAGCAGTGAATAACTACATGTTTTAAAGAAACCAGTATGGTTCACACAACTATTACCATAAATTATACAAAAGCAAAAACAAATACTATATACTTAAATGTTGCTGTTACACCTACTATTTCCCTGTCTACAGACGTCTTACATCTGATTATGCTATAAATTTGATGTACTAATAAAACTGGCGGAAGTCGTCCTTCAAACTTTTCTGTAGGGAATTTGCTCTTCAAATACAGAAGTGCAGCTTCGATATCAGTCGGCGTATTTGAAAGATCAGAAACATCTACTTTGCGCACATCTCCATATTCAATTGCCTTCCACTGCGCTGATGAAGTACTAGCACGTAACTTTTTAATCTGTCCATAGAAATTCGAATTTGACGGTCTCTTACTCATACCGTAACTATGACAATTGCATCAAAATACAAATGCCTATACCAGTACAAACTTTCGACTGCGTTACAATACTTAGCTGTCAGCATATTTAACGTTACATTTTATAATATCATCTCAACAAACCCCCACGCAAAGTTCGGCCCACAATTAATGAAGCCCCGTCTGCAAACAACACAATTCTTACGACACGTTACTATACGTTAGCCATTGCAACGCGAGTATTTTAGTTGGCTACCCTGTTGTATTGGTGGTGCCATCCATGCATCGGATGACCTATATACGTCATTGATCATCCTTTGGCAAGTTGGCAATCGTCCGAACCTACTGTCATCTATTGACACTACGCAAAGCTTTAACCGACCAGTGAAAATGGGTTGATGGGGAGAAAACATTGCGGTTGGAAGCGTCATCTTTTGATGCGACGTTATTTGCATTTCGCATTTTTCAATATAGACGGGGAAAGTGCTGACAACCAATCACAAGCCTATATTAATTTCAACGATTTGGTTGCAAAACGTACATTTAATGGCCACATTATAAGAGTAAGGTGTTTACGCATCGTAGTGCACCTCTCGGTTGATAGGGTAAAAGTTTCAAATAAATGTGAACAACCTTAACATATTAAAATTCTATTCAGGAAGAAATTAAGAGCAGGCGGAAGTAAACGAATGCTTGCCATCATTCGGAGCAGAATATTTTGTCTTCCAGTTTGCTATCCAATAAATATACAGATTAAGATACAGTATACAGAAGTACAATTTTGCCTGTTGTTTTGTGTGGGTGTGATATTTGATTGCCCACATTGAGGGAGGAATGTAGGCTAAGGTTCGTAGATGACAGCCGAAACGCGTCGTGTATGTGAGAAATAAAGGAATGTCAGAACATTAATTGTGATGTATTAATCGGAGGACTATACGTACACTGATAATTGATGCACTTACACATAACATGTATTGCTGCGTAATTCTATTGTAATTCATTCCTATAAGATTCCTCTGTTTGTTACTTAATCCAGTACGATTGTATGTATTATGCACCAGTTACGATCGAAATGTGCCTGTCACATGACATCAATAACTGCGTGTTGGTACATACAGCACGAAACGTAGAGATAGTTGGTGGCACTTCTGGCGACTGATATATCCTAGCTTTCGCCTCGATTTATTAGCGTTTTTCTCAGCGGGATAGCAAGGTTTAACGTCACGGGCTGTTAGTAACGTGGATGTCGCGTAGATGGCACTAGTTGTGTAAGCCACTAAACATCACTGCGTGCACTGAGTTTCTAATGTTGTCATTTACTATCTGTGATTGGCGCCACAGTTAAGAGAATTGGTGCAATGGTGGTGAAGTAGTTACGGTTAAGGTTGGATATACGGTGAATTTTATTGTGCTTGGCGACTTAAAGGCAACAAAAGTGGAAAAAAAATTAAAAATAAAATGATACTACAAAATGTTAAGAGCGTTGGCAGTGTGGGGAAGCTATTATCTACTCCAACAAATGAGAATACATCTGAAACTGCGTACCCCAGAGTACACTGTGATTTCAAAAATCTGTCTGAAAGGTTCGGACATAACTCAAAGGATTATGCAAGGCAGTTTGCTCATATTTATGCTGTACGACTTACCCAAATGAGGGAGTTGCTGACGAAAAGAATACGTAAGACATGGGGTAAAGTATGTTCCTTTACGGTGAGGTTATGGCTGCATTTTCGTTCTTTGTGACCAAAGTTAGTGCTTAGTATGCATTTGAATGCAACGAACTTTCATTGGAATAATATTTAGTCTAAGGCATGTTTGTTTGCATTGCATCTTGTTTGTTTCATCCAGGCCCAGATGTTCGGATACGAAAATTATTTGAACTTCAGGAAGAAGAATCCAGAAAGTGTGTAATACTTGGGACACTTTTCAAGCACCAGGAGTTGAAACCTAGCATACTGAAGGAAATCAGTGAAGAGGTTTGTGTGTATACATTTTCATGTATTTCAATAGACATGTTTTTCATTCATGTTATTAGTATGTTGTTAACATACTGTCAATAGTTTTGAATGAAGTCAGTATGTTAGTGTGACCACCACACTGCACTGGGAACTCCATGTGCTGCTTGCCAAAGCTAACTGTGTGTGTGTGTGTGGGAGGGTGGAGAAAACACATTGTGGTCTGGCTTGTTTTCTCACTATCCATACCTGCTGGCTGGCCCACTACTAGAGCCAGCCTTTTCCACACCAGATACAGAGTTTTTTACATCATGATTGTGCTATCCCAAATCACAGGCAACATTTGCAATTGTCAACAGCAGTGAATTGGCAGTATTTCAGATTATGTGGACAATGAAGGCTAATGTTTAGCATGTGGTGATGTGTCTTATGTTGTCTTCTGTGCCAGTATTGTAATGCAAACTTCTGTCATTTCCAATTTGGTTAGGCAGCAATAAGTAGAATTAAGTTAGTGTTATGTTTTGATTATGTTACAATCAAATTTATCACAAGTGTTTCCTATAGCCAGCTTTATAGCATACCAGACTTGTAACATTGTTAGGGTATGTGTCACCATACTCTGAAGGGGTTTTATTAAAGACTACAATTTTGAGGATATGGTCCCATGTATTCTGGTAGCTAAGAAGCATTGTTGTAGAGGAACATGATACCACTTTCTCCAGGATCGAAGATTTTATGAAGGAGTTTTTTTTTTTTCCAAATGTTATAACCATTCTGTGAACATGGTAGCTTGACAAATACATTGTTTTTCCTTTCAGCACCACCTAATGCCACAACCGCCAAGAACTCATTTTGTTGATGACAGTGACGAACTCATATTGGAAGATGAGCTTCAGAGAATTCGACTTATTGGGAATTTGGATGTCCATTTGGTTGTGACAGGAGTGGTATGTGCTGTGCTGGGTCATGAGGATGGTGACGGCAAATTTCTTGTTGATGGTTACTGTTGGGCTGGTGTGTCTGAATCTGTACAACGCCCTCTGCAGTCTGGAGATGATAGGTATAAACATTTTTCAAGTACAGCATGAATGCTGGATGGAGATATGTGCATGTCTTATGTCAAATTCTGAATTTTTCACTTATTTTTATGAAGAGTGGTACAGGGCTCCATTCTTTAAATTTATTGATTATGAAATTGTTGTATTCATCCAAATACAGGTGTCCCAGGAGGAATGTGCCAGACTTCGGGAGAGTGTTCCTTATGTTAAAGTATACCGATATAACCCAAAACACCTATATCCAGAGTTGAACGGTTACAGAGATAATGGCCTGAGAAAACTGGGGGCTTCTTGCGGTTCCAAATACTGCAACCTGCACAGGTGATGTGTCACGCGAGAGCGTTGATGACCTTGAGAGTGGAATGCAGTGTTAATCGTGCCTGTGTGACGTTTAGTTGCTTGCACGGGAGTTGGAAGCGCCATGTAAAGTGCTTGGAGCCCTAAG
>Ga0136643_10006936_pt1 | contig 16307 bp, 8 predicted proteins | sample TergutLab28metaG_FD_96883 | JGI IMG/M metagenome (GOLD analysis project Ga0136643, IMG submission 96883) | Labiotermes labralis P1 segment gut microbial communities from Petit-Saut dam, French Guiana - Lab288 P1 (version 3) (version 3) | ecosystem: Host-associated > Arthropoda: Insects >... | reverse complement strand
TATTTAAGAATTTTATATTTATTTAACAAACCAAAAAGAGAAGTAAGTCGGTGGGGTTTACAAGTAGTGATGTGTTTTTTTTTCTTTTTTTTCTCGAAACGAGAAAAAAAAAAGAGGGGGGGGGGGGGGGGGGGGGGGGGCAGCAGAATTATGCTAAATTTGCCAGTATCTGCAAGAGAGGCTTTAAAGGAACACAGAATTCCTTTCACAGGCAATGAAACATGGTTGAAACTAAGCAACATGTATCTCACTGAAAGAGCCCAACATCTCCATGCCCAAACAAGACCAGTATGTTCAAATGTGAAGAGTGTGCTCACTCTTTCTTTTGACATTCATAGATTTGTTCTTTATATATTTGTTCCACAAGGACAAACTGAAACCACCCTTAGTACATTGATATGTTATGATGTCTGTGCAAAAATGTGTTGTGAAAGTGACCTGAAAATTGGAATTCAGGTGGATTGCTTACTCCACTGTGACAACTCTGCTTTTCTCTGCATGAATTTCTGGCTAAAAAAATTATGATTATCATTTCATACTTCCTCTGCCCAGTACATTTAGTGCTATATGGCTTATGTATTTTCCCAAAACTCAAGATGGTGTTAAGAGATGGGAGATTTAATGATATGACCATGAATCAAAATTGCAGAATGTATTCCATGAAGGCTTTGAACCAAAGCACTTTTGTTGGGCTTGTTACATAAAGTCCCAAGGAGACTCCTTTGAAGGGTAAAACATTGATTAGAGGTAACTGTTACTGTTATGGAGAAATAAATTTGGTGTAGAAACTATTTGCTTGTGTCACATGTTCTGTCAGTGGTGGTACTCTGAAATAAGCTGTGGTGACAACAGAATTGTGGTGTATGTATTGAATGAACATTTCCATTCAGTGCTTTGTCATACATCCATTGATTTGTTATTCTACCTACAGATACTGTGTGGCCAGGAGATCCCATCCTGGGTTAATCGGCTTGCATACTTCAGTTCTTGTGTTCCATTCCTCCAGCGCTGCCTGCCCAGAGAATGGTTAACACCAGTGGCTCTACAACACTCTCTAAATTCACATCAAGAGAATTCCCCTGATACATCATTGTAACATCAAGCTTCTGCCACTAGGCTCTAATATTTGTCAGTTATTTTATCATGAATGGAGAGCTAAAAACCGTCACAAAACTGTTTTTTAATTTGTTCAATTTTACACTGTTGTTTAATTCTGTAGTAAGTTTATTACAGGATGTTGTGGTGAAATATGCTTGAGGATGCATTTCAAGCAAAAATAATGAACAGTTGGGCTGCTCAGTGTCATAGGAACAGTCCTTGGTGCTGACATGTTAGCATGCTCATATAAAGATATGTTCTGGGGGCCTGAGTGTTTGTTTTGTGTACTGCAGTTTTTGCAGGGTGTTAAAGGTACTTATGGTATTTGCTTCTTGTAAGACACAGCAGTGGTATCAAATATGCAAGTTCTAAGTTAGGACTTCAAATTTGTGACTGTTGTATACTTTTCTAATGTTTGGGTTCCTCTGTGGGATGTATTCATCAAGATACAAGAAACAGGTGCACTTTGGCCAGGATATATAACAGGGCCACTTTAGTCCCACCAGTTATAGTCGGAAATCTTAATTCCTAGTAGAAAACTTTCTACATGTGGATTGCTCTACTAAATTGCTAGTTTCTGTGAATACATCACATAATTAGGAACAATTTAAACATGAAGTAATCTCAGTTTACATTTCTGAGTGATGCATAGTTTTCTGAATTGAACAGAAAAGTTGCTTAAGAATGACTGATAATCCTCCAAGTACCATTTAGATATAGATTTTATTTAATTGCACTGCAGCACATGCTAAACACCAGGCTGACTCTGGTTTTTCATCATTGGATTGTTTGTAGGTGGGTTAAGAGCAGTGTTTAATGTGAATTCCAGTGCACAAACTGAAAGATTATAAGGCAGCTGTTTTTTATATGCAAAAAAGGTGTGAAAATGTTTCAAATAAACCACTCTGTTTATGTGTTCTTTTCTAAAAATAGTATTTATTATGAAGAAACTCTTATTTTGTGTGAAGAAGTGAAAAATAATGAAGAATTTGTAGTGAAAGTATTCATGTAAAAAGTATGTTATATGTAGAACAAATCATGATGTCTTGTTTTTCTATGCAACTGTTAAAGAAGTTGCCTAAAGAGAATTTAAAACTGTTTTGCCAAATGAAAGAAATTAATATTTTTCTGATAAATATCCGTCGTCTTTTGCGAGCTACCAATATGGATTATAAATATTTGATAAACAACTGGTATAGATGCCATTCAGGTATGGGATTTATTGCTGTTAAAACATTTCAGAGATAGATATACATTGAAGGAAATATGTATATAACTTACAGGATGAAAAAGTGACAAATAGCTTAAAACCACAAGATTACTGCAAAGTACAGCTGCAGAATACAGTTTATTATTAATATCGCTGTTATGAGATATGAATTAAGTTGGTAAGTTGCAGAAGTTTGAGTCTGTATTGGTTTAGTCAGGACTGCACTAAACCCAGTTGCTGGGTTTACCCAGGGAACTAAATTTTGCACAGTGGCACCTAATTTTTTGGGCCTCTTCAATTCACCCTTCAGGGACCTGTAATTTTGAGGTGGCTGTTACCCCTTGATTATTTATAGGGTATTGTTCCTAGTGTTGTAAAGTAAAGGATGGATTAAAATTCCAGCCTGTTGGGATGGAGTGCTGAATAGTTTGGTAGGTAAGGTTCTCCACAACATTGATAGTGCTGTACAGAACTATGTTGCATAACATTATAGAAGAACATATTCTTCATGTTCACTGCTGTCAGAGTCAGACCTCTCATAGATTTTTGATATTAGATCCTGGAAGTGCCTAACAGCTGCATGATCCAACAGCAGATGAGGGGACAAAAAGTGAAAATTAGGTTGTATGATGTACAGTGGTATAGTTGCCTCTTTGTAGTAATCTTGTTGGTTTTCACTCTGGTATGCATAGTATATTTGTGACACAAATAATAACATTTAAAGCTAGGTGCATCAGAGTTACTTACTGGAAGTTAATTATTGAAACTAGTCGCAGTTATTTTGATAGTGTTTGCCTTCCTTTGTACATTAATATACTGTAGCTGTGTATAATGAGTATTTGCTGTAAGTAAATTTTGACAGTTGGATAATGCACAGGGTCTATGAGAATTTGCAGTGTCAGAAGTATTTGTAATATTCAGACAGTGGACAGCGTCAGTCTCCCTCTCTTCCATTGTTTGTGGTGAGCATGTTCAGTTTTGATTGCACTTAACTGACAGATCTCATCTATGACAATTGAATAATGCACAGTATCTAGGAAAATTGTCAGTGTCAGATGGAAGAAGTATTTGTATTATTTAGTCCATGAACAGTGTGAGGCGCCCTTTCTCCCAATGTTTCTGGTAAGCTCATCCAGTTCTGTTTTAACTTGACTGACAGATCCCTGTCCACTAGGCAAGTTGAAAGAATGTACATCCGAGATGGGAGCACCACGATGCAGATTCTGCTGCTCACAGGGATGACATTGTGGTGAGAATGATGATTGTCAGATGGAACCAGCAGAGTAATGTGAATTATATACCAGAATATGGCACATCACTCCTTGACTACATATTATATGGTACTGTCAGAGGTGAGGGTTGAGATTGGCAGGTATTTGTACAGTAGAGCAACGTTTTACTCAAAGATCAGTAGGTTCCCATTTCTTCCATTATTGAACTCACAATGAAGTGTTCCTAATTTAATAATAATTGTATGCATTTTAGGCATTCTTTATAAAGTAAAATAGAATACTGTATGTGGAGACATTGTTCATCTCTGCATCGCTCTGTGTAGTAGTATTGGTGACTAAACAATTTTCCAGATTTGCGTAGATATTGGTATAGGAGTTCTTTACAAAAATTGTACAAGCATGAATTTTGTGAAGATCAGAATGTTGAAAGTCTTACTACACTTAGAAGTTTAAATTAATTTCTATCTGTGCTGTCCATAGTTCTCAACCAGTGTGGGTGAAATACAACATTCTCCGTGTAATGCCATTGAGTAATTATTTTATAAAACTCATTGAAATGAAAACTTTACTTCTTTTAAGGGATTAAATGAAATTTTGCCCATAGTTCCTGCTCTTCACACCCAGTTTGGATAAAGTTCAGTACAAGAGCTGTGCACAAATTTATTAAGTGATTGGAAATTTCATGGAAATTAGTACAGTGCAGCCATATCTTAACTGAGAGGCTAAATTAATTCATCTCTGTACGTTCCACATTTGTCTGATTTGGGTGAAATGCAGTAATAGAGATTTGCACATAATGCTGTTAAGAATTTGAGTGCGGGCATAAATGAAATTACATGTATGTGTGTATCTTGAAACTCTATGACATTTCTAAAGTAAAGAACACATCAGTAGAGTCTATATTATGTCACATAGTACTCCATTTGCAGTCTTGTTTCCCTCGTTAATGGTAAAATGAAGATAAACACTTTGAACATAAACTTAACATAAGCATACACAACATTAAATCTATAAACACCCGGAACTGTGAGACTATACATCTCAGTACTTGCAGTGTTGGCTGAGGAACAGATGTTCTGTTCACAGTGTAATTTAATTCCCTACATGTATTTAGGGTCTTCTGAGAAATTCAAGAGTGGTGTTTTGTGCTGAAAACATGGAATGAACTTGATTTCAGTTATGTGTTTGGCATTCAAGTGTTAATATTTTTTTGTGGTTCCAGACCAAGATATGGGGTAATTGGTGAGTTCTCATGATGTGTTTATTTTTTTTTTAGATACAGTGTGAAACAGAGCAGGTTACGTGTATGTTGTGGTTTCATGTTAGATATATTTTATCTCAGTGCCAATATGTTTCATGTGATGAGAATGTGATTGTTCTCACATACCACAGACAGTGCTTATAGTCAGTGAACAATTAGAAACATTTTATCTTACTTTTAGGATAATTCATTATTAGTTGGTCACATTTCTGTAATGCGGGTAATTGTTCCATTATTCAATTGTTGATTTGATTGTAATGTAACTAAATTTACAGATGATCTCAGTGAAGAATCCTGTTACAAAGATAAGGGCCAATACAAGAGTGAATGCATAAACACTTTTCTTGCACTGTTTGGGAGTGCAAAAAAATTCAGCACTTGCCAGATGCATATGTAACGAATTTGGCATCTTTGTGACAGGGTTGTCCCATAAGTACGTCTGTTTGGATTCTATTATATAGTAAGTGCTCTGGTTTCTTACCTAGCAAACATTAGTGTATGTAGTTTTAGCATACTCTTTATTAAGGGCACTGCTAAATTTTTAGGCCCTGTACAAAAACAAATTGTTCATTTTTTTTGTACTCATCACACCATTTAATTTTTCCAAGTGTATTACTTGTTCCCGACATTAGTTCACAAATCTTTTGTATCTCCAATCAATACTCTGAAGTATACAGTGTTGTATTTTACGTTATTGTAATCAGAATTTTATCAAAACTTGCCCAGGATATAGTTAGAGGTGTTAGTTCTGGTTCATTTTCCTGTCCTTAATGCAAGAGTTTTCATAGAGGGGTAGCTGTTCCATTTCCTGGAGATACCGTACTATGATCTCATATTTTTTAAAAGTGGTGCAATGAAAGTAAAGCTATTTGGACTGAGGTTTTTTTATTGTGGTTTTCTTATTCCCTCAAAATAATTGCCACAATTGTACATAAGAACAGTACTCAACATTCTGTCTTCATGTCCTTCCAGTTCATTACTCAATAATCCCTCATATTATTTTTGATCCTGCATAACCTTAAAAGTTCATGCTGTGTGCTAAAGTAACTGCATAATCAGTCAACATTTGCCTCGGGTGTGTGTGTGCGCGAGCGTGCGTGCATGCACACATCCATATATATATAGATGTGTGTGTGTGTGTGTGTATATATATATATATATATATATATATATATATGCATATTAAAATTAACTAGTAAAATAGGCAATATGGAAATACGGAATTAATGAGCAATACCTCTCGTATCAAATATACGTTCAAACATAGCATGTGTGTTCTTGCATGTTTGTAAATCCATTGTGATGTTGCAACATGTTTGGTGTTTTGAACATGACAGTAAAAGTAATTATTGAGGTGCATATCTTTCACAGTGGTTCAGTAATGTTATTTTAAGTTCAAGATTAGTGAAATACATTAAAAACTAAGCACAATCAAACTGTAAATCCAGTACAAGGATAAGATAATTGGAAATATTATTCGAGACAAATTCCAAAGATAGTTTAGTGTTTCTGTGTATTCGGTGAATGTTAAGTAACCACTAACCTTGAAATTTGTTTTAAAGCTGAATAATTTTTGTGTCATGATCAGGATTTCTATCACTGCCACGCTGTGGAAAAATTAGACCTCTAAAATGGTAGCACATTTTTCTCTGAATAGGAACAGTACTGGGTTTGGGAAATAGTTTCTTATTATATTGAAAGGGATTCTGTTCTCTTTGTGAAGCTCTTGTTTCAGATTATTTTTTTATTGTGCTGAAGTTAGTTCTAGTTCTGATCCATACATTCAGCATGATGTTACTCTGAGCCAGTGATGGGCGCAGAAGAGCATCAGTGTTAACAGGGCTGCAAATTACATCTCCTGCTTTACACAACATGGTCAAACCACTATATTTAGTTTAACCGTAGGGGATAAAGACTGCATTTTAAAGTAATGGTGTACCTTATAAATCAAATGTTACTAGTTCACTGTTAGATTTCAGCTTTTGGTTAAATTCTGTTAAGCTGGTTAAAAAATTGTAATTTTCACTTCTGAATTTGAGTCTGAATTTTGTTGGCATAAGTTACCCTGCCCCCACCTGGCCTCCACCTTTGTAACTCATCAAAAGATGGTAGCACAGGCGCTTTAATACTTATGGCATGCTAGTAGCTTTTCTCCTAGCAAGTCACTGTGTGATTTTTTTTTTTTTGCCATTTTGTGTGAACTGGCACTGTCCTCTGGACACTTGTAGCTGCGATTTAAGCAACTTGCTGTGATTAACTTTCGTCTGTAGAAAGTATTGCTCTAATTGAAATTCACTGATTTTTACAACTTGTTGACGGTGATTGTTGTGCTGTTGTGTGTCACTGGGTCAACAGATGTAGCGAAACTGGACAGTTTGATTTGTGTGACAGAGAGCTGGATGGCATGTGACAGCAACCAGTTAGTTTCACAGGGGATGGGTGGATGAACTTATTAAAGAATATCAGCTGATCACTCAGAAACTGCTTTCAAAATTGGAATTTCAGAAGAACATGTGGGTCACATTATTGATACTCTTGTATATTGGAAGATTTGTGCACACGGCAGACTGTTGAAAGCTCAAAGACTAGAAATTTGCCAGCATTTTTTTTTTAATACCATGAGAATGAAGGTGAGGTATTTCTTCACAGCATCATGACAACAGATGAAGCGTGGGTGTACCATTACAAATCTGAAATCAAATGTTGGTCTCTGGAGTACCAATATAAACATTCCTTTTTTTACTGTGTTGAAGTTAGTGCTTGTTCTGATCCATATGTCCAGCTTGATGTTACTGTGAGTCAGTGGTGGGCTCTGAAGAGCAGCACAGTGTTAACAGGGTTGCAAATGACAGCTCCTCGTTTACATAACATGGTCAAGTTACCATTTTCAGTTTAACCATATAGCTGAATACTGCATCAGAAGATTTTGAAGACCCTGGTTTGTCTTTCAACATGATTATGAGATTGGTTTGTTAATCAGACAATGTATGTTCATTTCATTTAAATATGCTGGCTTTTTGACCATTAAATGATGATGATAAGTTCTGAACAACAGTAATTGTTAATTTTTAAACCTTTCAACCTTAATTGTGTGCTGCTTTGTTAGTTCGCTTCCATGAGTTTGTGATGTAGCATTGTAGAGATCCCATGTATTAACTGTTAACAGAATAATATGAACTTAAAACTATAGCAGAAGGTTCTGTTCCTCATAATTCTAGCAGGCCACAAATTTCTCATGACAACTCTTCTATTTAAGTGTGTCTGAAATCTACACACACCCTCATGAAGATAAAGAAAATTTTATCATTTCTTCAGGAATAAAAATGTGAATTTATACATGCTGTAATTTAATTTTAACTGTAAAATTATTAATAAAAATGTTTTGACATTGTAATTGTAGACAATGGGTACTGTATACCTAGTGTATGTTTCGTGGTATTTGGGGATGGATCCATGCCCTTAAAGATGACAGAGAAGCACTATATATATATATGTGTGTGTGTGTGTGTGTGTTGTGTATAATAAGGTATTATGTAAGGGTATGATGATGCAAATGTAGTGTGCTGGAACACACAGATAGTTATAAGAAATGAGGGAGTGTCTGATGGAATAAGAAGTGGAAAGCTGGAAAACTGGATTGGTATATAATTTCTCCATATTTACAGATTTTTAGAATTTTCAGTAATTTAATTCCATCCCATGTCTGCTAAACTGAATGACACTATCCTATCTACATTACAACAATTGCCACATTAGTGGTAGTGCAAGTATCTCTTCAAATCAAGTTAAATTCAGTTTAAAAAAAAGTCATCTTAAAAACATTATCAGTTTCCTCCACTAAAAAGGTTAACAGGTAAAATATGCTACATTTTTATAATTTCTTACCATTTTGAAATCTGCATAGCAGAGTCAAAATGTCTGCCAACTGTTCATTGTCAGCTTATCTGTCATTGTGGAGATCTAATGCACACCATGTTCAATTAATTCCTTTCCACTGTCACCCATTGCTGCAAATGGCTGACCAATACTGTATGCAAGCATGCAGGATTTTTTCTCCCACATCTTGCTGCTGTTTCAGTCTCTTCTACTGCATTTCAAGAGAGGTTTCCTTTGTTGGAACAAACAGTAAAAAAATCATACTCTTCATCAAGAGAATAGAGGTTGTGGAAACAGTGATTATTCTTTGACATGCTCATGTATCAAAGTAGGTTGATAAACTAGTGATTGTTATAGCGTAATTGCAAATTTCCAGATTCCCAAAGATGAGAGCTTTGTTAATGTGCGTTTTCTTTTAAAGTGCCTCTGAAACACAATAATATAATCGCCTTCTGTGATCCTGCAGTGTCCAGCCTTTCTTGAAACACCTAACCTATTTGAACCTTGCAGCCTGATCCACAACCTAGGCCCTCTCGGCTTTCCTGATTTAGATACAAGTGCTGTTAATAATAGTATGTACTAACATGAGCATAGTCCGGTACCTTGTATTCTGTCTGTGCACGAAGAGCACATGCAGTCTTATCCCTTCTCCTGCCTTCCCTATGTAACTACAGTGCTCAGACATTACAAGTGACAATAGCTACTGAGAAAGTTCACAGACTTTTGATTCTGCCAGACATTTTTGGAAGAACCTCAAACCATAACATATTTTTGTGAATTCAGAGTTATATTGTGTAATATGAGAACTAAGTACTAATGACTGCATTTTAAATAACCAATTGCCATTTTAAAGCAAGTGTTACATGTTCACTGGTAAATTTTCTTAAGCTGGAAAAAGATACTGATTTCACTTCAGCCCTCGAGTCTTTTGTTGGCGTAATTACAGTCATAATGCAATATGTGTTACACAAAGGTCCAAAACTGCATCAAACTTTATCCCCATGTCATAAGTACTCTTGTGACACTGGACTGTCTGCGTCTTCACATTATGTGACCTCACAAATGTTAAAACTGAAAATGTTACTGCCTCAATGCAAACTTTCTTGTAAATATTCAAAGATAATTGTTAAACCATTGTCAAATATATTTTCAGTCAGAGTATTTATAAGTATATGCTAGGCTAATTCTTCAGGTCTGAAGTCACGGATTTAATGCACAGCAAAATCTGCAGCCCCGTTAACACTACTGCTCTTCCGCTTATCATTGGCTCAAGTAACATCACACTGAATGTATGGAACAGAGCTACCACTAACTTGAACGCACTAAAGAAGTAATCTGAAACAAGAGCCTCAGAAAGAGAATAGAACCCTTTTCAAAATAATAATGAGGCATATTTCCCAAACCCAGGAATTTTACCTACTGTTCCTGTTCAAAGAAAAATGTGCTACCATTTTAGAGGTCTAATTTTTCAACAGTATGGTAGTGACAGAAATACTGATCATGACACAAAAGTTAAATTATTCTGCTCTAAACAGATTTTAAGATTATTGTTTATTTAACATTAATTGAATTCACAAAAACAATAACTTATTTCTGGAATTTGTCTCTGAATAATATTTGCAACTATCTTATTCTACTTAATTTTTAATATATTTTACTTATCATGAACTTTATAAAAATTATTATTGAACCACTGTTATAGAAGTGCTTCTCAATGATTACTTTCACTGTCATGTTCAGAATACCGACATCACACTGGACTAATCAAACACGCATGAACACCCACTGTATACCTTTTCAAAACAATAAGAGATATATTTCACAGTAATTGAACCTACTGTTCCTGTTCAGAGAGAAATTGTGCTATCCTTCAGAGGTCTAAATTTTGACATGGCAGTGACAGAAATAAACATTTTTAAAGCTGATTTTTTTTTTGAATTCTAAAATATCGGCACTTCAGTGATACATACATTTGTTGTTTGCTGTATTGTTAATAAACATAACTTGTGTTTTTCATTTTAAATTTATTTTTTTACACTTTAAATCCTAAAAAACATTAGATATACCTATGTAATATTTGAAAAGAATGTTACAAAAATTATATATTTTTAAGTATATGTTTTTAACTTATAAAATAACTATGGCAACTATAAAAAAGTAAGTCATGAAGTAATCTGAGAAAGTTATTCAGCTATTTTCATCCTTAGCATATTCAATTGTTTGAATGTACTTGATTTTAACAACTTTTTCAATAAAAGACACCAGTCTGATTTATTATATATTCACAGCCATATCAACAAAAACCAACTGACAGTCAGACAAATGTCACTCAGCTGTTACCACCGTACACTGATGCGGTCTCCATCTTCAACAGAATAAAAGGAGAGATCTTGCAAATATTTATCTAATGGAAATTCAACTTCAGGGGCCTGAAAGGAAGAAACAAAGGTTCATTGGACATTACAGCCAGATCAGATGTACATGCAAGGGATTATTGCACTGCACAGAAATGGTAAGTGAATGTAAAATATTGTAAGTTTTAAAGTTTTTACAGTTGACTGTCAATTCTTGCTTATTGTTTGATTTTATTGTTTGGTGCTGAAACATTGGCATGCCATGGGCTGAGCTGTCAGTATTTTGTAGAAATTAGCAGTCCCCAGCCTGACTGACATCAGCCCTGATTCTCAGTTTTTCAGTAAATGACATGCAGTATTACCAGGACGAAGGTGGCAACAATGAAACTGCCAGTTACAATACACAGAATGTAAATTTTCTATCCTCTCATCACCCATTTCTATTAATATGGGTATGAAGGACAAGACCTGCTATAAGCCACTTACTTTAGCAGTGGAGACTGCTCAATTCTGAACAACTGTAGTAATCGAACAGCAACTGGAATGAGCAGTGAGATCTCTGGATAATTAATTGGGTTGTCAGTACTTCAGTATCTGAACTGTTACAACAATTAGTTGCAACACAAGAGTCGTGTGTATAGTGACTAGACTACAGACTGTCCTGAGGCCTACCCAATGCCCTCTTCAGTCAGTAATGGGGGTTCTGTGCTTTGGCGGGGGTTAAACTGGTAAGGCATGAAGTTACACTCATCCCCATCTACTGCCAAGCTGTACCGTGCTTCCCCTATATGCCTTCATGGCATGAAAAGAAACTACTTTTTCTTTCACAAAAGAAATGACTCTTAGAGCTTAAGAGTATTAATAAGGGTAGGCCTATTTTGAATTTACTGGAACTGTTCATTAATTTATGATAGGTAACTCAAGAACTGGTCCCAGTGGCCACATGGTCTAAGGCATAGGTCTGTGGCTAATTGTCTGCTGAGATTGTGGGTTCAAATCCTGCCTGGAGCATGGACATCGGTGTCTTGTGAGTGTTATGTGCTGTCAGGCAGAGGTATCTGCGACGAGCTGATCACTTGTCCAGAGGAGTCCTACTGACTGCAGTGTGTTGTGAGCAATCTAGCAACCTCATGAAAGAGGAGGCCATAGTCTGCGTTGGGCTGCAGGGGGAATATGTATGTAAATAAAACTCAAGATCTAGTCCAAGTAAGCGACAATGTTTTTGCATGCTGTAAAGATAAGTTCCTGACCATAAATATAATTTGGGCATCAGTAGCAGTAGTTTTCCTTCCATACTCTGACAACCAATGCACCATAAAAATGTGTATCGTCCAAAAATAAAAATAACCTCACAAATTATTGTTTGTACTTTTACTTCTTTACTGAGACAAGAGCACAGCAGTGGCTGATATTAAGCTAGTCATTTATGCAAACTAACCATACAGTCAGGACAACAATGAAGTGGCTTGGGGTATGATTATTGTGGGTCTCCTTACCAGCTGTTGGAGCACTCTGTTTAATTGCAGGTGGTATTTTGCACATAATTATGATTTGATGCTGATATATGAGTGCTCTCACAAATTACAGGACTGTAGCATATAACTCAAATACTGTTCACCTAACCCGCTACATCTTAACTTTAATACCAGTCAAGGTCTTGACCTTATATATAATTTATATACACATGTTTTAATAACCTCTCTAACCTTTGAGCTGATATATGCTAGTTTAGGGACTTCAGTCCCTGTGTTAAACAGTCGCTGGGCCAAGCCAATCACTTTCTGGACCTGCATGGATGGTGGTAACTTTTTTTGATATAATTTACCATCATGTTCTGGACTGAAAAACTCGAGAGCTGAAAACAACTGTTAAGGAAATTACTGGTTTATTAAAGGAGAGAACAGTATTAAAATATATGTGGTGTATGAACTTTTGAAAGGATACTTAACAGTTTTTTGTTTAATGTTACTTTTTGGGCTGTGTATTCCTCTTCTGCTGGTGCGCCATACTCTGTAAAACAGTGGAAGATGCTTACATCTGAGTTTCCATAAGGCAGAAACAGTAGAATGAACCAACAAACCACCTAATCCCACTGAGCATAGCCATTGAGAAGCAATACTTATTCAGCTGGTCAAAAAATCCCTTGCAAATTTTTTAATCTGAAGGTCCATTACAATGTTCAAAACAGCCCACCATTGTTTCCTATTCTAAACCTACTAAATCAAACCCACAATCTCCCATTCTAATCTTTTAAGACTTATTTTAATATCCTCCCATCTGTAGCTGGGTTTTACAAGTGTTCTCTTTTCTTAAGGATTTCTGACCACAACTTGTCTGCATTTCTGTCTTCTCCCATGTGCTTAATATGCCTTGTTCATGCCATCTAATATTTTGTGAGGATTATACACAGTTTGAAGCTCATTATGCAGTTCTCTCCAATCTCCTGTTACCTCCTTCCTCACAGGTCCAAATATTCTCCACTGCATTTCGCTCTCAAAGACCCCCTGTGCATGTTCTTCCAGTAATTTAAGAACCAAGTTTCTTATGTAGTCTACACAACAGCTAGAACTATAATTACACACATTTCAATATTTATGTTTTTAGGTAGCGGATACTACTGCAAAAGATTCTGTGAATGGAAGATAGCATTCTCTGAATTTACCATAAATTTCTTTGTGAATGCATTTTAACTTTTAGATAACTCTCATATATTTAAACTGTCATATTTTCCAAAGGATTTATCAGATCTTTATGTTATGATGAACCAAACCGATCATAACTTGTATGGTCATAAGAAATAACACTTACTATCAAGAAGCAGGGCATATCGAGGATGAGTTTGAACAAACATATCCAAGACAGGTTTATGGTTTATGATATCCAATGGTTTGGCCACTGCTGCCCATTGTACACCATATTTCTTCAAATAATCGATTTCAGCTCCCTTGCGTTCATCACTAGTAATCACAATTCCATTCAAGTTCTATTCAGAAAGTGAAAAAGAATTACTTTAGTGAGTCACTAAATGGTAGTCAGGAAGTTTTATACAAAAATAGTGTATACTGTCACAAAATTAAGGAAATCTAAATCAGGTACATATAAAAATAAGCAACAGTATCCTAATTTTCATCTAGTTCATCAAACTAAAGCTAAAGATGAAACTGAAAATTATAAATAATTTCATCCAAACAAAGGGGGGAAAGAAAATGCTATGTTTCTTCTACCTTAATCATGTGTAGTGCAAGCAATAGAGCTTTCCTTGTCCAATGATAAAATGTGTATACTGTTTGTATTGCAACACAGTGTATTTCAAAATACTCAGGAACAAATACCATACATTCATAACACATTTGATTTCTGGGAAAATTAGCAGCTGTAACTCTGTTCAGCAGTGAGGTGTCTTGAGGAAGTGAGGTGATAACTGCTGTACTGTATCAAGCACTTTGAAAATATATAATTAAACTACATGAGTGACCTAATTTTTCTCTACATTTTACAGCATTAAGTTTCTTATTACAAGTATTTTAAAATTTTGCACACTGAACTAAATATGTAACTAACTCTACCCTCAGCACTGCCTCTCAAAATGCACTTAAATTATATATAATTTGGCAACTAATTATCATAGTCTACCATACAGAAGAAATGAGGCGTACAAGAATAGTGTTCTTGTATGATACACTGGAAACTTTGCAACTTTAATACTGTTGGCTAATGTGACTCAGTCTGTATTTATTTTCAGTAGTCATGTGCTCACTGTTGGTAATGAATAAGTGAAACACAAAAATTCGCTGTGAAATATCTGCACAAGACAGAGAGCTTGAGTTGGGGAAGTGGGTACGGACTAATATGACATTTCATATCGACATATTAAGCACACAGAATTAATTCTCTTCACCTTCATATTACCAATCCTTGCTATTATAAGTTGCCTAGAGGTTTCTGCACTTTCCTGTTGGAGCACAGGATTCTCACGGAACCTCAGGTCTTCCAGGTGAAGCAACTTATTTAGCTCATTAATGGACTCCCACTGACAAAGAAAACACAGAACACTATCATAATTAAGTCAGACATGAGTATGACTGTGATTACCCCACAGTCATTATGAAGACCTAATGCATGCAAGCTGCTGCTTATTTTCATTATTCATTAATTATGTTTACTATGCAAAGAATGATGCAGAGGGTGGACAGGAATGGTTCCAGTGCTTTTAAATTTTGGCAATAGATGAAAGGTGATCATTTTACTCCTAGGAAACAGTATGTTAAATATCTGGCAGTATCTATCATTGAACACAGTAGGCAGTAACACACATGGCACAATGTTCAATTGCTCGATTTCCCAAATGGGCAGTAAGACAAATGATCGCAATAAAGCATTTACATTTGATGATTATATTTTTGTTCTTTTGAATTATTGTTTGATATTAAATACCAATACTTATTCTCATGTAACAACTAAAAGAACTTGGGTCTGGTTGCAGCTCATTCTCTTTCTTTTTCTTCATCATCATCATCATCTACAGCATATAAGCCATACAGGCTTGATCCATTATCATGGATGCTCATTCCTCCACCTTCTCCTTTGTCCTGCATTTCTTATGCCCGCTGGAATGTATTTATACACTAACTTGGGAATGTGGTTACTGTTCATTCTTAATGCCACAGTGTTGTCTCCCCCTTGTGGTGAGGTGGCTTGCATATGCTAATGACACTGAGAGCCATGCCAACAGTAGCGCAGCTGCTGGGAGGGCCTCCCTTGCTAGACAGGTTGAAGGGTAGGTGTAAGACAAACAGTAAACCCTGCAAGTCTAGAGGTGGCAACCCCACCACTAGACCTACCCTGCACAGCACTTGTAACGTAGACAGGGGACATCTGGTTTACTGCAGTCCTTGTGGGAAAGGCTGGGAAGTTACTTAATTCAGACAAATATTATAGAGCTACTACATCCTGTTGTGAAATGTTTTAAATATCTGGGTAGCATGTTAACAGAAGATGGAAGGTGTACGTGGGAAATTAAATCCAGAATTGCCATGGCAAAAGCTGCATTTAGCAAGAAGATGAATCTTTTTACCAGCAAACTGAACGTAAATTTGAGGAAGAAACTAATGAAATGCTAGGTTTGGAGCATAGCTCTGTATGGTGTTGAAACTTGGACGCTCCGGGCAACAGATCAGAAACATCTAGAAAGTTTCGAAATGTGGTGCTGGAGAAGGATGGAGAAGATAAGTTGGACCGATCATGTGAGAAATGAAGAAGTGTTACTTAAAGTCAAT
>Ga0136643_10006929_pt1 | contig 16314 bp, 11 predicted proteins | sample TergutLab28metaG_FD_96883 | JGI IMG/M metagenome (GOLD analysis project Ga0136643, IMG submission 96883) | Labiotermes labralis P1 segment gut microbial communities from Petit-Saut dam, French Guiana - Lab288 P1 (version 3) (version 3) | ecosystem: Host-associated > Arthropoda: Insects >... | reverse complement strand
TCCGCTCTGTCCGATGTACACCTTGCCACATTCACAAGGGATCCTGTATATGCCTGGTGTTCTTAATCCTGGTGCATCTTTGGTTGGTGGCATGTAGCTTGATATTTTCCTGGGTGGTATGGCAATTCTTTTGATATTGTATTGGCCAACATTCTACTGAGTCTGCCGTATGTAGTTTGGGTGTACGGTAAGTAGGCTGTAGATGTAGGTTTATCTTCGGTCTTGGTCCATGTGGCCGGTTTTATGGCTCGTTGTATCTGCTGATGGCTGTAACCATTTTGTTTGAAGACGTTGGTGAGGAATGTTAATTCAGGTGCAAGGGATCCCTGATCGTGTAAAATGTCATTTGTACATGAACGTCAAGTACAGTGTAACAGAGGATTTTTAGTTGTGAAATAAATTGTTACTGGTATTCATGAATATGAAGTACAGTATATTATGTGGAAATATGTGTAAGAACACAGGCTTGTAAAAAGTTCTGTAGCAAGTTTATAAGTAAGTTCCCAGTGTTTCACTTCCTTTGAACAATGCATGACTGGTGAACAGTTTTTGAACAAAGGGTTCCTTGTTACAGAAGAAGCAAGGGCAAACACATTGTATTCTTCCAGAAGAAAGATTAGATGATGATGGAGCACATTACAACATTGCACATCAAGTCCATGAAACTCAGTCATCTGTACCAAAAGACACAGAACTGCTTAATTTGAAACCACACAAATTTACAGTTGTGCAACAACCCCAAGAGACACAAGTAACTGGTTCTGTGAAACAGAGTAGTGATGCAGTGGATCCTGTGCTAACTTAGTTTACTGATAATATTACTTAAATTCTCATGTTAATACTCAAAATAACAATGGTCAGGAGATAGTCCATATGCACACATGCGTGTATGCACGCGCGCGCACACACACACACAGAAAACAAGAAATCATCAGCAGTTCTAAACAAGAACTTTATCATAGTCTTTAATAATCTGTTCACCAAGTGTCAACCACGTTTTAGAGTTGAAGGAAATTGTTTCCAACACCTGCTTTAATATGCAATAACATATATAATGCACATTTTATGAGTGGGGTCCTCTTCAAGTTGGACACCTGTATAAGGGAAGCAACTACACTGTGTTACACAGTTTCATAAAAGACCTGTGCTAGTGGCATATGTTTCTACCTTCATCACCAAATATTTATTTTATAACTGAACTCGGTTCCACACATTCTGGTGAGTGGGGATTAAACCCTTGAACTCCCTCCAAATGCTCAGGACACACACTGGCTGTCACAACATATAGGTGTGTCACATTTTATCGTTCTATACCATAGGCTTACAGATGTGCATAGCTAACTATTCATTATATTACAAGTACATTGCTACCCCAATTATTCTGGTATTATATTTTCTTCTTATGAATCTCTTTAAATTTAATTTAGCTTTGAGTGATTCTACCAGTGGATGCAGGAATAGGTAAGGTGCACCCTTGTACAGGCACTGAGGCTCTACAGGCCGTACGGCCCACAGGGGGAGTAGAGGTATAGCTCTACTCTTTCCTGACCACGGCACTAGGAGGGGGTGAGGGGTCAGCATCACGCCCTGGCTGCTCTTTACCCCCGGAAAAGACCTGGTACCCATTGTACAAGAGGCTGGGTGGGCCCCAGGGCCGGTCTGTACAGGTGCCGAAAATCTCACCCCACTGGGATTTGATCCCCAGCCCATAGCCAGTCACTATATAGACTATGCTACCCAGCCCACAAGATGCAGGAATAGCTGTAACCAAAATTCTGGACAGTGTCCTCCATCTCAGGCTAAAAGAAACCTGTAACATTTTTCACACTGGACCTGCCTGGACCTGGTCCAGGGATTTGGATTGGTCCTTTCTAATAGGTTCATCAGAGTACAGTCTCCCCTTCCCTGCTTCACCTGAAGACAAAGGAAGATACAGGCATGGACATAGGTTTTAGCCTCAGATGATGGACAATGGATAATGTAAAAAGTTTTGGTCATGACTAAAATTCTGTCTGTTCAGCATTGAAATTTGGTACTCTTTAGAGAATGCATGTATGTGGATTATGAAGAACACTGACACTATTCATTCCATTCAAACTACATCATCCCATGTATGAACCAGGGTTGAAGGTCTGACAGTGGCTCCCAATTCGATCTCACTAATCACAAGTACCCTTCCATAGGCCACTTTTTTGAGAAGTCATATTGAAGAAACACATGTGCATTTATTTATATAATACATTCACTATTGTGGTACAAAAAACATTTTTGTACTCCAGTATCTGTTTGTACATGTCTTCTACATTCAGAGAAAGCTTACAACTTAGATGAACTTGAAACGTCTGTCTTTGTAAGCAACTTGACCAGTTCGGTATTTGTGTTCTTGAGCATCCTGCAAAAATAGAAGAAAGTAAGTCCATTTAGCACATAAACCTGTTTGGAGGTGTTCTTAATATAAGGACAACTACATTCAGAACATGCACTGGTAAGGGTCACAAGTTTGGTCTTGTACCAAAGTTCAGCAAATACAACAGATGATTCCAAGTGGCACATATCATTACAGTACATGCACTGGAAGCTTAAGTAACCATATTTTTAAGATTTTCTATCCAACATTTTGTGATATTAATGCCAGTTTGTTTTATGGTATGGCTAGCATAACAGTATTATCATTATCATATCAAGCATGTTGTACAGGACAGCAAGAGAGACCACAGTATAAACTGTCCAAATAAAATTAAAAAATAATTGTCTTTACCATTTGATAGTCCTACCAAACCTGAGTATACAGTAGAGACATTTTACCACAGCAGCCATTACAAGTGAAAGAATCAATTTTGATGACATCCATGAATAGCACGACATAAAACTTGCTTATGTCCCATGACTGCTCTGAATCTAACATGTAAGATAAAGGTGACAGTAACAATACATGCTAGTTTTACTACATTTGTGTCATTCTATGTACATTACAGAACAAGTAATTGGCGGTTTTTCTCTGGGCCTTTCATACAGCTGATGGTCTCATCCCCATGCTTAACAGTAATGTTGTACAGAAACCTCTGCTTGTTTCTCCCACTCTATATTTCCTTTAGTTTACAGAATTTGTTTCTAATACAGCCTTGCATTAAAGATGAAGGTCAAGTCACCCAACTGCTTATTTCAGCACCACACCACAACATATGGGAGTGTGAGACACAGTTTCATGCAGTATTAACTTCAACACTAGATAGCTGGAGGGGAAAAGGTCAGCTTCACATCCCAGTTGCATTTCCTCCCCAGAAAAAGAAAGTCCTCAGCACCCACTGAATAGGAAGTTGGCTGGCCCCAGAACCAGTCTGGATGTTCTAGAGAAGATCAAAATCTCTTCAGCCTGCTGCGATTCAAATCCTGCTTTCTCAGTCATCCAGCCCATACTCAGTCACTATACCAAATGAGCTATCTCTGAGACAATATTTCAGCATATGACAGTGCTGACTTATTTACTTATGTGTATACAAATTTAATGAACTCATGGTAGTTGTTGAATTGCTGTGTAGCCCTTCAACAACACCATGTTATCACCATAAGATCACAAAACGACTTTCAACGAATTCCTATTCCACAGTCTGGAAGTATACAATTTTGTATAAATTAAGTTCTGTAACAGTGCAGATTTAACAGTTCTGTCACAACTTGAATGCCACAATGAAGAAAAATAATTTTCTTCGGCTTGCTTCTAAATAAGCACCAACATTATCCAATGTCTCATCAGTCAAAACAACTCAGTTTCGCTTGTTATCTCTGTCCAATCACTAACACTTCACACATTTTGTTGCAGCCTAGTACAACCAGTATATTTGCTAAAAAAATTTGGTGATACTTTGATTACAAACACAAAGCATTATAGGGCCATTAGGAAACCCTCTTTACAACCCATTAAGATATGTCTCAGGGATTCATGGGGGAAAAAAAAATGCTTGTCTTGACACCTGCTGACAGCAGAGCAATGGGATATCAGGAATGCAAGGCACAGGAGAAAAATAAGATACAAGGTCAATAACATTCTACCTGGTAATTTATTTTTAATGGGTTGAAAATGTGAATATCTTACTCTAGATCTCTTCACCAAGTAGCCAAATGCAACCATAGGAATCACAATAACGCACAAGCCATACAGTGAAGTTTTGGGAGTTGGCCTGAAATGGTCATATTCTGTTGCCCTCATGGACATAAATCTCTGTATCCCAGAGTCAAACTGCAAAACAAAACAGATCATATCATGCATAATATGTGCTCCTTCAAAATAATATACACTGGCTCAAAACAAATAGTATTTCCAAAGGAAACTTGCAAGATTGTAATCTTAGTTTAATCCAGACCTGCTATAATGTAAGCAGTCTATGTAGTATTATATTACATAAGCCATCTAGTTCCTGCATTCCCACCCCTCTGTTTTTGTAATGACACAAGCACCTGACAACAGAGCTTACTTGCTGTTCCTCCTGACCCTTGTCCCTTCCTCCACTTGTGTTCCAACCTATGGTGGGTATCACTGTTCATTGTGAACATTTTCACAAGGGGAACAGATGGACTTGCTCACACTATGGTAATGCAAAGGAAGAACACAACAAAATACAGAATATACCAAATCTGACTTCATCTGCTGCACTTCTATCAGCTTTCATATACTGTATATGTCTATTGGATGCTAGATCTGGTTATAAATTGTAAACACCCTCTACTAAATTCTCAGAATATACATTTCCCTAAATATTCATTAATTAATTGGTTTTGATAATAGAGGCTGTGTTTTCTATGATGGAGGAACTGAATTTTTATGTTATTTACATGACTTTCATGTTTTAAAGTGTTATTAAAGTTCTAACCAGAAGTGCTGCATTACTTTGTGACATAGCTACCAATCTTCTACTCAAAATCACACAGCAAATGACCACAGCCAAGAGTGCATGCATGATAATAAAGACTGTTTCATGCCATATACAAGATAAACATCTAACTCCACGAAGCAGAGTCCTTCATCAAAAACTGAATGGTTTTTCAGGTAGACAACAAATTTCCCCCCTTTGTATTTAACCCACAGGTTCAATACCACTTTCATGTTACCCATTCCATGCAATAGGATAAATTTCCATTTACAAAGCCAAAACCTGCTCAACTCAGTATGTATAATACAAATATACTCTATTTATTGCAACGTCTTTCAGCGTTAGTACACCATCGATGGGGAGTGTACACCAATATATCTAAAAACCTACTGGATATGACACAATTACATCATACAAATATAATATCACAACGATTTTGCAGCCATGATACATTGTATTTTTAAAATGTAATTGTATAATACCAATTAGGCTTCAAATATAGTGTAAAGTCCCTGATGATGGCATACAAACACCAGAATATGTCAGAGTAAATACAGTGTATTTAAATTATACATACTGTATTGTGCAGGTGTTCACTTTGTAAATGGAAGTTCATTACCATGTTTAGAAAAGCCTACCACCTACTGCTGCTATGAACCAGGTAAATGAAGTCAACACCCTCCCATACTATTTATTAAATATCTGTTTTAAGACTGCCCTCCTATCTACAACTAGACACTAGAAGTGGTCCCTTTATTTCTGAATTTTCTACCCAAAATATGCATGTGCTCTGCTCTCCCATCCATGCCATATGTACTGCCCCCTCCTCAGTCTTGATTTTATCACACTAACAATATCTGGCAAGCATGTGTGAGATTAATGTGTTGAGTAATTAAGTTAAAATTACAATCTGTATGCTTGATATGACAGCAATTTTAACTTAAACCACCACAGATTACAGGCAGCAACCCCCCCCCCCTTCCCTCATCCATAAAATTCAACTTTCATTTCACTCCCTCCTTATAAGCTTTGTCAATTGGAATGTAAATACCAACTCCCGAGGAATGTCTTTGTAAATTCATGAACAAGCAAAAATGTCATCTCAAAGTTACATGAAGTACCTTAACATTTAGGTCTAGGCAGTTACACAATGTGCACTGTGAAACAGTTTAAGCATTAAATGAAATGCTGTTGTAACAAAATATGCCAATCACATATTTCAATTTAATGTCTTATCTAGCAGCAAGGACAGATATCAGACTTACTTCCTTCACAGCCCCACCCAATACTTTTTGCTATGACTCATGTATCAATCTTTCTGTTTCATCTGCTATTATCACTTGTAACTTAAACAATAATGAATATCACAAGGGTCTTATACAGCACTTGCTCACAGTTTTGTCTGTAAGCCAGGCAACCATTAAAGGCATGTGAGTCAGATTTCTGATAGGGATATCTTGTCTAAAACAATGAAGTCCAATCACAGGTGATATGATTTTCTGTAAAGGTTATGTCTTGTACACACCAAGAGCTGCATGTTTCTTATAACTTGGAGGCATGGAATGACACGGAATACTAACATGACACATTTCAGGAAAACCCTAAACTATTTCCTAACCCTCAGGAAACCCACATCTATTCTGGAAGTTGACAGTTGCCTACAACTCTATCAAACAGTACTACTGTATTCAATGCTGGTAGTTTATAACAACCCACATCTGTTACAGTGACTATGACTAACCACACTAACATAAGCATAAAAATCACTACAACCAGAACCTTGCGTATCTAATTACAATCTTTTCATATACATTCACTACCTGACAATGAATGTAAACTACTTGCACATGTGATTAAATTCTGCTTTATAAAGAAATGGAAACTGGCTGACAGAATCCAGCAGAGGTGTCTGAAAAGAAAATTTGAAACCAAAGGTAAACCAGGCATTGGGGGGATGTGAAAAAATACAGATACACTTTTCACTTCATGACATATGAATCATTAAGAAATTTGAGATAATGGAAGATTACTGACTAAATGTTATGACATAAAAGATTTTGTGAAGGTGAGAACAACACTTGTTTATGTGGACAACAAAATTAGTACATGATATAAATAATAACGCAAGCTCTTTACACTTCAACAACTTCCCCTCCCCTAAAAAGAGACACCTGATTTGTTATTGGTTATGAAAAACTGCATGACTACCCTAGCTGTTGTGCATGTACTACAGAGAATAAAAATGCAGGAAAAACACATTTATTATAACTGGTCTAACTTAAACATGCACTCTACTGCATAAAATCCAAAGAAGATGTTGCCTCATACTGCTGATGCAATTACAAGTATAAATTTGTCATAGAGGACTTTATCACCCTGAGGTCATGGCATGACATCACGTGGATGTTACACTACTTGTACATCACTTGCTTTGGTTTCAAATGAATATCAGGAAATGACCCTTATTGCCAAACATGACCTATGATCAGTTTGCTTAAAACCCCCCTTCCATCAGAGCAAACTCTTAACATAATCCTTCACTACATTTCATGATTAGAGGAGACAGCATTTCCATACAAACAGAGAAATTACTGCCCCAATCTTGGAGGATGTACAGCCCGAAGTGCATAAGGTCGGGGCCTACTTGAATGCTCAGATCACTTCCTCATCTTTGTGTATTTCATATAGGTAAAAGGCTGTCATACAACCCACAAACCAAGGTATTCTATCTCTTACCTGAATAAATATTTATCAAGCTTCTACACTAAAAGGTCATGGTTCCAACTGAGCTAGTAAGTCAATAACTGTTACATAAAAATATGATTGGCCAAGAATAATAAGCTAATGGTCTCCAGTACTAAAGGTCTCAAGTTCCAGACTCAGCCACATCAAGTGTGGATTTTCTATTTACCAAGCCAAATTTCCAAATCAGAATGATGAAATCTAACTCTGGGCACTCCAAACTGATGTAAAATGAATTAAAACACTTCTAAGGACAATACCTTGGTGTACAGTTTCACAAAGTACCTCCTTATGATCAAACAGCCATTCACATAACAGTTTCGTGAGTGGCAAACCACTGTGTTATATATCACACAAAAAGTTTAAGTTTTCTGTTTCCTCATCACTTCATTACCATATTACTCACATGGCATGCTTCAGCCAAAAACTATCACTCCATCCCCAAAGTGGTGGGATCTCATTGCTTTTACATACCAGAATCAGTTACGTCCGAGTTCCACTGCAGATGGCCAATAACCAGTCTTTGGTGGGGTGAAATATGGTGTTCCTGTGTGGTTAATGTGCTTATAATACACCTCCTTACTGGACATAAAAATTTGGGTGAAATAGTTGCATAAGGCATTTCCCACGACCATTTCAGCCTAATTCTAATGTGCAGTTATATATATATATATATATATATCATAAGCAATGACCCATTCAACAACCTCCCATACAACAACCTTAAATTTTACCCCACTCTTAAGACTAACTAGTCATCCACATAACAGACTCTGGTATATAAATGTAATGAATGTTAATAGATGCTTCCTGCAATTTTGCAAATGCACCTGAAAAGTTATCTCACTATAGTCTATGTCACACCAAAACTTTTAAAGAAACAAATGCATGAAAATTTGACACCATACAGTAAACACACAGACATTCCTATGTTTGGAGCACGTACTGCTCAAATATGATTTACGACATTACACCAATTAGTAGTCCTGCACCAAGCAGGTACGTGCAGCTGTAACCTTCTAGACTTATATTATGGAGGTGCACAGTTCAAATCTCAGCCAAAATACCCTGAAATTTCTCATGGTTTCCCTCAATCCATCAAGGGGAATGTCAGGACAGCTCACTGTTCTGGCCATGCCCACTTCAAATTTATAAAATTCACCCACCAACCTACCATCCAATGTATTACACAGTCTTTAATATGGACAGTGTCATAAAATAAACCAAAAAATTAAAAGAATATGCGTATTTACATTGTACTGTGCCATAATTCCAGTGCCTTTTCTGGTTTCCTTAAACTATGCTTAGAGTGAATTTTTAAGGAAGAACAGATTCAATTAGTGAATGACAAACTGGAGATTAGATGAAAGGGCATGACTGTTTCCTTATATCAAGTACTATCCCAATATGCACCTCGCAAGCCTGAGTAAAACTAAACAAAACCATCAGAATTGCTGGTCTCCAGTCTGAAACTTGAAACTGGCATCACCCAGATAAAAAGCAGTGTGCTATCCACCCCACTAAAAATGGCACTAACTGCTTATCAAACAGGCAACTACAGTAATAAGTGTGAAGTGAATGTAGGTCTCAGGAAATATGATAAAGACAATCCATATCATATTTATTCACTTCATAGCAGCACAGTCTAAAAATTCCTTGTATGTATATATCATCAAGACCTAAAAACCTTTATTTGGAAACACTTTCATTACAGCATATATTTAACAATGTAACATAAAGATAAACAGATTCCTTTACATAATATCTGTTCTGCTTCTTGGTTAACACTAACTCCACTGTTTATTAATCATACTGCTGATTATCCTTGAGTCAAGAGACAAAATGAGGATGGGAGGTTAATGCTGGCCACTTCTCTATGCAATCCGTATTCCAAATTTCCCACCCCTCAGTACTACTAACAAATGAAGGATGCAAAATAGCAGACAGCCTGTAAGAGGAACAAAAGCTAGAATACAGAATAACAACTGGTGAAAATGGAGGAGGGCACAGATGGTAAGTGCTAAACATACAACTGGGAGACAACTTGTTTTCATTCCTTTTCTAACATGACTTTAGTACTGGGAACAATAGACTGTAAAGCCTCAAATGAACATTAAGATAAAATCACAAACGATATACTACTTGGAACTACTCTAAATTGAAGCACACTTTTTCATTTTTGTTCACTGACAGAAATCAGGGTACACTTGCTTGCAGGGAACGTCTTGCATCATAGTCTTGTCACACTGACCACCTCTCACAGATATTCTTGAAATTATGTCTAATAAATGCAGCTTCTGCCACCTAGTACATACAGCCTAAATTTCATTGTGACACAACTGAAGCCTGGGCATGCAAGCAGACCGGCCAAGATGGCAAGCTGAGGTAAAACACAACTGTCACAAGAAGTAGTGTAACTCTACAGAATGGAAGGGATGACCACTACAAATTCCACACATTTTAAATCATTTTATTGAGGAATTTGCTAATATGTGGAACTTCTGGCTCTTGTAATAAGCCTGCAGGTACTATAGAGGATGTTGGGATATCTCTTGCATTAATAAAGTGTACTCCCTGTAAAAATATATCCTTTTAAATTCTTCTCTGGGTGTCCTAGAGTTCAAGTTAAGATACTTCTGACAGTTTTGTCACATTTAAATACACTCATTTTGGAAGATGGAATTTTTATGAGGAAAGATATCACAAACCAGAATTATAAAAAAAGGAAGAAGCGCATTTTATTTTGTATTAAATACAAACACATACACCCCAAACATGCATAGATCTGAAAACAGTCTTTTAGGCATCTCGTTATGCCCCTAAAAGTAGTTCTTCAGCAGATATCGGGTTTGGTGCAACTTGTAGGAAAACAAATTACTTGGCAGATTTGAGTTGTTCGGAATGGGGCCCGACTGCAGTGACAGTGATAGTAGTGACAGGGGAGGAACATGCTTTCTTATTAAAAATTATGTCATCATGTAAACATTAGGTTCCTGCATACAACTTGAGAGTTTGTATTGTACTTATTCAGGGAATTTCTACAATTTTAATCAACAAATGTAAACAACTGTTACATGTTTCACAATAATATTCTTATTTTTAAAAGATTAAACGTCTACGTGTTTTGGACCTTTGGACCTGGTCATCAGGGAGTACATAATTATTGTTGTATAAAACAGTTACTAAATAATATTCTGATGCCTTGCATGTGTTGAAGAACTGGTGGGATTCTTCTGTGTAGAATGAGTATATGTAGTTGGACACAACTGTTACACTAATAGTTAAAATACACGAATATGTAAAAATGTTTAGTATTTTGTTATTTATATAATTATATAAAAGAGTATGTAAATTATGTCAGATGAAATTAAAAAACCAACATACAAATATACCATGAAAATGTAGACCGATAGCTGCAAAGTACATACCAGTAAGTTCAAGCAGCATGTGGCTAATAATATATTTGTACTTTGGCTTTTTAATTTAATCTAACACAATTTAAAGTCTCTTTATCTAATTTTATAAATACCAAATACAAAAATATTTGTACATTAGTTACTTACTTACTCCAAGAAGTAGAGTCCTTCTTGAGAAGCTAACTGGTTTTCAACTAGTCAAAAAATTCCCTGTATTTTAAGGAACCCGAAGTTTCACTACTGCATTCACAAGTGCCCGCCACCTGTCCCTATCCTCAGCCAGCTCAATCCAGTTCATACCCCCACACCCTACTTCCTGAAGACCCATTTTAATATTACCCTCCCATCTAAACCCGGGTCTACAAAGTGGTCTCTTTCCTTCAGGTTTCCGCACCAAAACCCTTTATACACCTCTCCTCTCCCAAACATGCACTATATGCCCCGCCCATCTCATTCTTCTCGATTTTATCACCCGAACAATATTGGGTGAGGAGTACAGATCTTTCAGCTCCTCATTATGCAGCTTCTTCCACTCCCCTGTTACCTCATCCCTAAGTTTCATACCCACACAAAACAACAGGCAGAATTATAGTTCTGTATATCTTATAGTCTTTAAATTTTTGGATAGCAACCTGGAAGACAAAAGATTCTGCACCAAATGAGAGCAAGCATTCCCTGACTTCTATTTGCTCTTAATTTCTTCCTAAATAGAATTTTGATTTGTTAAGGTTACTCCCGAATATTTGAACTCTTCCACTACTTCAAAGGATTTATTATCAGTCCTCACACTGTGACTTCGTCCTGCATTCTGATCTTGAGACATGACCATTTACTTAGTTTTATCAGCATTTACTTCCAGTCCAATCTCCTTACTAGTCACTATTAAAGCTTCTGTGTTTTCCTTTATAGTATGCACGCTCCCTTTCATTACATTAACAGCATCAGCATAAACCAGAAGCTGATGTGTACCACTTAATTTCAAGCCATCCTGGTTTACCTGAACCCTCCTAATGGCATACTCTAAAGCAAAGTTGAAAAGCAATGGCGACAGAGCATCTCCCTGTTTCAAATCATTCCTAATAGGTAACATGTCAGACAAATTCTTGCCTACCCAGATTCTGCTAAACGTTTCAGTCAGACACATTTTTAATAGCTTTTCCAGTTTCATAGGGATATCAAACTCAAAGAGAATATTATGCAAGACCTCCCTCCTAACTGAATCATAAACTTTCTTGAAGTCTATAAAGAGCTGTTGCACTGCTTTATTGTATTCCAATTTTTTCTCAAGTATTTGACGAATGCAGAATATGTGGTAAGTAGTTGACCTGTTGTGTCAAAATCCACATTGATGATTCCCAATAATTTCTTCTGCATATGGAGTTAACCTTGACAGCAGGATAAAACATTTGTACATATTTTTATATTTTAATATCTTAACCTTCAGTGTAAAATTCTTTTTGCAACATATTTTCATTCCATGCAGAAGAATCCTACCAGTTCTTCCACATATGTTAGATATCTAAATGTTCTTTAGTAACTGTTTTATACACCAATAATTAATGTACTTGCTGCATATACACCAGTAAGGTCTGCAAAATGTAGGACATCAATCTTTCAAAAATAAAAATATTATTGTGAATCATAAACAATTGTATGCATTTTTGTTTAAAATTGTAGAACGGACAATATGAGTACAAAATTTATTCCAGGAAGTTGGCAAACTTCAGTGCAGGATACTGGAGGGCAAACAAAACCAAGCGTTGTGGGCTCAAACTTAATCCTGTATTTACCTGCATGGACAGAAATCAACAAACACAGAGCATTTCATAACTAAAATTCTATGAATATTTCTCATTAACCTGGATATGACCACCATTTGCTTCCGTTTATTATGCACAAACGTTACAACATTATATTGAGCTTACCATTATTGCAGAACACGTCTCAAGTATATTTACATGGGAAGGAATTCTGTCAAATAGTGTCCATATAAGAGGAATCACAGAAAACGGCTGCGACAACTGAGCTATCTAACCAATGGCAACATTTTCTTGAATCCTATGTGACTTTGTTTAGCATCACAGTAGTCTGTTATGGACAGCTCAATGAAGTGAAAGTTACTACTGGCCAGTATCAAGTTAAAACAATATTCAGCTTTGCAGAACTTAGATGACAATAGTATCAACAGAGCATGGGAAAATATTAGACAGAATATTAAAATCCTACCTCAAGGTAGCCTAGGTTATTACGAAGTGAAACAGCATAAACCATGCTTTGATGAAGAACATTCTGAATGATCAAACCAAAGCAAGTAAGCTAAACTTCTACAGTCACAGAATATGAGCAAAATTAATGCAGGTAATCCGAAACAGTAGACATTTCAGAAAAGTGGAATACTTGACAGACAAAATGAATGGGTTTAAAACACATGGAAAGCGTAAGAATATTAGAGAATTACACTGAAGCATCAAGGAATTTAAGAACTGCGAATTTCCAAGGTATTTTGACCAGGTGGAAGAATCATTTCAGTCATTTATTCAAGGTACATTTGGTTGATGTTAGGCAGAAGGAAATACATACAGATCACACACTAGTGGAAAAGTGTAGTGTCCCCGAGGTTCAAATACTGAGGGAAAATTTGAAAATATATAAACCACCAGGTACTGATTACATTCCTGCACTAATGATTTATTCAAGAGGGAAACCAGTACATTCTTATATCCGTAAGTGTGTTAATTCTGTTTGGAGTAAGGAAGAATTTGCTCAACAATGGAACAACTCTACAATGGTACCTATTTATCCACTGGGTGATAAAACTGACTAGTAATTATTGATGCCTATCACTGTCAGCAACTACATACAGCATTTCATGCACATTCTTATGCCAAGTTAACTCAAAATGCAGACAAAACTACTGAACATCTTCAGTGCAGATTCTGAAGCAGTACATCTCAACTACTGACCAGACAAACTGCAATCATCACATACATGAGAAAAAATGGTAGTTCACTGCAGCAGTACATCAACTATTTACAGACTTCAAGGAAACTTGTAATCTGGTTAGGATGAAGATTTGATATAATACTCTCAAGTTTGTCATACCCATGAAACTAGTTAGGTTAATTCAAGTGTGTTTAAATTAAGCCTATAACAAAGCCTGGACAGACAAATACTTGTTCCATTATTTTTCTATTCAGAATGGCCTGCAACAAGGAGATGCTTCATCACCATGGTTTTGAACACTGATGAATAAAATGACACTAGGAAGGTCAAAACTAACCAGGAGATCCTGAAACCAAATGGGTCATTCAGGTTTTGACCTACAATGATGATGCTAATTTATTGGGTGAAATTATAAATACCATACAGAAAAACAAAAACACTGTATGTGTGGCAGTAAGCAGGTTGATCCAAGACACAACTGCTCAGGAAATTAAGTGTACACTCATGTTTCATCATCAGAATGCAGGACAAAACACAACATAAAGATAGCCAATAAATTGACATTTGACATTTCCAAAGCAGTGACACTACGGATTTAGGTCTTCTGGGATGCAACACTGTCACTGGGTTAGTGCTTCGCAATGTGTCAGGTCAAAGTTCAACCCGTGAAGATGAACATATTACGCTTCTTCAAAACATCACAAACACAAACCAAGTGAAAAATCCAAGAAAACCTGAATCCTAAACCAGCAAATCCTTTGTTAATGTGGAAAATTTCAAATATCAGAGAACAACACTAACAAATCAACCCACATGAACAGACATTTAGAGAAGATTAAAACTGTAAAAGTCTGCTAACAATCAGCCCACAAACTTTTGTCTTCCCATTTCCTATCCACACACATATGAAGATTAAAACATAAAAAACGATCATTTTGCCTGTTTTTTTTTTATGGTTGTGAAGTGTGGTGTCCCACAACACGGGAAGGGCACAGACAGAGGGTTTTCACAAATAAGGAATGAGGAAGGTATTTGGGCCCAAGAGAAAGGAAGTAACATGAAGTTGGAGAAAACTGTATAATGAAGGAGCTTCAGGATGTGTACTCCTCACCAAGTATTACTTGTGTCATCAAATCGAAGATGATGACATAAGCACAGTATCTGGCACAAATGGGACAGAAGAGAACTATACATTGTGTTTTGACGGGAAAACCTACAAGGGACAACTTGCAAGATGTAGGCACTGATATTAAAGTTGGAGTATAAATGGATCTGTTGCAAACAAGATGAAACAGAATGGACAGCATTTACCTGGCTCAAGATTACAACAAGTGGCTGGCTCTTATCAATACTATAATCAACCTTTGCATTTTGTAGTATGCAGGAGTTTCTGAACCAACCAAGGAACCATTCACTTCCCCAAAAGAAGTATATTCCATGGAATTAGTGACTCTTTGTTCATATTGAAGCTTATCTTAATTCTGAGATTTACAGTTGTGTCAATGCCCCCAAGAGGCTGAATTAGTTTCCTATTACACTGGTCACTAAACACACATGGTGACCAATTCAGGTAGGTCTACAGACATGTCAATGGATACAGATTAATGAAGGCATGTATAATTTACTTTTTAAACAACGAATTACTATATCAGTTGTACAGACCAGTTTCCATATCTTTAAGTTTGAGGGGTGAGAACGTGGGGAGAGGCGAAGGAAAAGGGAGGCGCAAAGTATGAGGCTAGAACCTGTTAGAGATGTCAGTGAAAAATACCAGTCCGACATACATAGGCCGATAGAACACTTGGAGATTTCTGTAGCGTATAATGTAAGTGATAAATGTTTTTGTAGAGACAGTAGTCGCGAAATTATATAGCACCACCAGGTGAATTACGCACCCAGTTCTCTCCGCATTCCTTAAATACCTTCCAAGTCTTAGCAACCAGAACTGAACTACACACATTAAGGCAACGGTAACTCATTAGCACCATCAGTATGACGCCTATTCCTTACCAGTGTCCCGCCTTCTCCTGTCCCATGCCTATGAGGATTTGTTATCTGCTTAATATATTCCTCGCGCAAAACCGCTCTTCTTTTGGCATATTCTTGTACGAGCCTTTTATCCTTCGCAGGAACATCATACTGCTTATCCGCCATGTTTTAGTTCGACAGGGCAACCAACATAGTAAACTAGCTATAGGTTTCTGTGACCGAGCATCGTTAGCTAATTGTGAAGTGAGAGAGAAAACCAACAAGATGCAACAGTTAGATGTTTATTTTTAACAATTTCTCAACATGTTTCGGCCATCATTATGCCCATCTTCAGGAGAACAAGGCGTATGTTACTG
>Ga0136643_10006928_pt1 | contig 16316 bp, 9 predicted proteins | sample TergutLab28metaG_FD_96883 | JGI IMG/M metagenome (GOLD analysis project Ga0136643, IMG submission 96883) | Labiotermes labralis P1 segment gut microbial communities from Petit-Saut dam, French Guiana - Lab288 P1 (version 3) (version 3) | ecosystem: Host-associated > Arthropoda: Insects >... | reverse complement strand
TTTTTTCCTTTTTTTATTTTAACAAAAGAACAAAAAACATAGAAGAAAAAAAGCCACCCCCCCCCCCCCATGCAGATAACTGAAATAGCCAAACCATAATTCTACCCTGGCCTCTGAACATGGCATTGAGTTCCATTGTTGGGGGAAGTGGAAGTGAAGTCCCATTAAATCTACTAGCAAATAAAACACAGAGCCTGTCAGCTACTGATAGTAAGAGGAAATTAACAAATTCTCTTGAAAGTAATCATTTGTATCTTACTAAATTACCAGGTATTTCCATTTTTCATGGCCTACTAAAAAACATTTTCTATAAAATGTGGAATAAAAATATGTATAATTAGTATAAATTGTTCTAAAATTAAAGTACATCATATAAAATGCACGTATGTATACAACACACAACAATAACAGATTATTTATAAAAATAGTGACATTTATCCTAACGCACTTGCTGTGAATATGCCTATCATGTAACACACACATGTTTGCAGTTTGAAGATAATAATTACTCTTCACAACAGACGTAAAAATTCAGTTCGTTCCCACCCAGTTATGTTTAGAACTTTATCAGTTTTTACAATATTGTAACATGAGAGCAAATCACAAGACGGCGTTCACACTGAAACAATTTGTATCACAACATAAGTGGCACCCAGCACATTAGGGCAACTGTGTTTTAAATGACTACAGGATTATGATTATATGGAAGGGTCTGAGAATTCAAGAATCTCTGTTGGTGTTTGTAATATTACTGCACCCAAGGGATAGGTATGTGTACTGTTACTGTGCCTATGATTCATGGGGTAGGTGCTGTCACGTTGCCTGTGATTCATTGAGTAGGTTTATGTACTGTTACTGTGCATGTGACTCATGGATTAGGTGCTCTTACTATGCCTATGATTCGTGGAGTAGGTTTGTGTACTATTACTGTGCATGTGACTCATGGATTAGGTGCTCTTACTATGCCTATGATTCGTGGAGTAGGTTTGTGTACTATTACTGTACCCCTTAGGCAAGTCTGTATATCAGGACACTGTGTTACATAAAATTATTTATATTAAATTACATTAACGAATTATGCAACCAAACCTGTGGTGGTGTATACTGTAACGTGCTTCCTCCATAGGTAAATTTAAGGTCCGCCTGCTGATTTTTGTTGTGTAAGGACTAACATTTTGATTCTTTCTTTTTCTATATGGCTGGAAGCTGAAAGTTGCAGGAATCAGTGGTTTAATGAATCTTCGTATATCTTTCTCTCTTTCAGATGATGGTCCAAGGAAGTACCAAATTCTGAGTGTCTCATCAGAGCCAACCGCCGCTGCACACAAGAATATCATAGAAAGAGACTCTTTCATGCTTGAATTTTATTTTCAAGGCTGCAAATATAGTCAAATCTGTAACAGCACTCCACAAAATAAGGCATTCTCTATACATTCATCCCACTGATTTTTGTGCATTCTTTGATTGATCTTGACAATAGAATTTAAAAAGCCAGTAAGACTTATGTTTTACGTTGTTTAAACACACATGACAAGAATGCCCAGAAGATTAGTTTTTAAAACATTTGATTCCACAAAAGCAATGCAGTATATTGTTATAAACCAATAGTGCACAGATACGTAGAATAATAGGCCTGAAATTTAAAAACTTCTGAGATATGACGTCATGTCGATTGGTAAATCATTACCAGTGCTTCATCTTCAGGGTAGGCTCATCTTAGGCTAACTTAATGAAGTAAACATCAAGTTAGGACACGTAAAAAAGACCAAGTCATCAGTGCGCATGGTAAAATTCATGGGAATAACTTGGCAAATAATATTCACGGAGGGGGATCAAAACCGACCATGGGTGTTAGGAACCTTAATTTACAAAGGAATCAACTTAGAAAGAGGGAAAAGAATGGTTTGAACTAGTCACTAATATACAGATATCACTTCCCTCACTCTAACTCAAATTATTTTTACTTGCCCCTCTCCAACTCAGTTGCCAGTATAACATTATTCTCAGGTAAAAAAAATATGGGGGGGCGTTTGCCTCCCCCCCCCCCCAGATATGTCTATGACAACAGTTTTTGGGGTGTAGACTGAATACACAGATTGTAAAGATTTCAGCTCATATGGGTTCTTTTTGTAATATCTTATTAGAAAGTAACAAAAGAAAAATTATGATAACTGTTAAGACCATGCAGCTGAACCAAGTTTTAGCACCCTGAAGGTTCTAAATATCGGTGAAAGTTGTGAACCAAAGAGTTATGAATGCATAAGCAGACCAGAAACAAATTATTTATCTTTCACATGAAAATGACTCTTTGGGATGTATGTTGCAAATTAATACATACTGTTCACAGCTCTGCCACTGTCTATGTAGTTTTGTGGCAATTATAGCACATCCATACGAGAAATAATTCAGTATTTCAACAAATGTGTACTGTAGATTGAGTAAATATTGGCTTTTGGAGAGCTCATTGACAAGAGAAACAGTCTGTCATATTAGCACTGTATTATACTGTAATTAATTAGGCAATAAATTACATGAACATAGGCTTCAGCAATACTGTATCTCTGTGACCCTTAATAATAAACACGCAGTTCATTGCTATGTCACTTGATACCAATGTACCTTCTACAAACACAGACAACTCACCAAATTGTTTTCCATCCGGACTCCATAACAGATAGTATATCTGACCGCCACACCATTCAATTCTATCTACAGCCTCTTTCAGGGTCCTCAAAACCACAATCACAGAACGACCCATTCCTTCCACTTCTCCTGAAGGTTCTATGTGGAAAGAGATTTTGTGTAATTTTTACATATAATACAATACATTGAAATACATTTCTTTTTTGTAATTGTAGGTATTATCATGGTGAAAGGGGGAGATGAGAACTTGCACTTATTATTTACTAAAATGACACTCCATACAAGCCAAAGCCACAGACTTCTTTGGTGAGAATTTATGTGGAAAAATGTGTTCGCTACATGAGGAAAATATTGAAATTCATTCAATACCGCTAGGGTTATCTGAAAAAAGTGAAAGTGCCCATATTTTATTTAATAATTCCATTAAATATATTTCGCAATACATTTGTATTTTGTAATATTTTTATACATTTTTATTCATATATGAAATCTATCACAGAAATTTCTACTCTCCTGCTATTCCAAGTATCTGCGTTAATAGCAGGGTGTCGCCATCAATAATGTTGCATCACTTTCTGGTGTCATTTGTTGTTATTTTGGCTATAATAATTCTTAATTTAATTCTATCATCATCATTATAGTCTTCGTCAAAAACAGCATCGACAACGACAGCGACCATGTCGTCGATTATAAGGATGACGTCAACGATGACGACGACGACGACAAGGACAAATATAACAAAACCAACAACCAGAACAATAACAACAACAAAATAACCAAGCAGCTAAAATATGAGGATTTAGATCTTATTGCAAGTGATTTTTTTTTGTTGCATTAGGTTTCCAAGTCCTTTGGAAGACAGCCGTCCTTCGAAAAGTCGCGAAACAATACACCAGCAATATGGCGTCACAGCGCAAAAGACTGAATTCTCAACAAAGCCGCTGCGGGAAGCTCAGATCTCAACCAAATCTGTGTTACTTGAACTCAAAATTTCTGGATCATTTTTACTGCATCGCATTAATTTCTGAACTTTCCCTAATATTTATATTAATATTATCCTTTAAGCACTATTAAGGCCTTTAACCTTACTCTCAATTCGCGTAGTTTTAACACGAGTGTTAACAGCCTCCCAAATGAATTCAACTCTCTTCCCAGTATGGTCCACTTTGAAGGAATTCCGAAAGTCAGGAGGCTTTTATAGTTTAGGAAATAATAATAGTGTGACATTAAAGCAATGGACGTTTCTGTTACTGACCTGAGACCCAAATACTTGCCACCAGTTCTCCAGTCACCGGACTCCATTCCAAGCTGGACACAAAAGCTGAAGAGTCTAACATTATACATTCACCTTCTTCAGTTTGTTTATCAACATTCCACAAGCTGATGGTTCCACTTATAGCACCCCCAATAGCTAAGTAGGAAGTTTTCCACGGATGCCATGCGATTGCCTGAAAATCATAGTTTAATGGAGTTATTCAATTTTTGTCATAATTTCAAGACATTTGTTAGGTTACCCTCTGCATTTGCCTTATATTAAACTTCTGCTGGTTATTGGAAAGTCAGTACGCAACATTTTAGACAATTTGTAAAATATTATCAAATTTTTGTTTTCCTCAGCCTAAATTTTGAAGAAGGGCAACGTACGTGTAACGTAATATTGAGGCGCCTTCACGTAACCATTGTTGCAGCGGAAAAGCAATTAGTATTACACATTCTCAGTTTATGTCTGTAGCCTGTTAATTCGGTATGGAAATTGCGTGCACCGTATTATTATCTGTGGCCTGTCCGGCTCTACCATATTTTTCGGCATTGTCGGAAAAACGACATAAAGTGATTGTTTTGATTTCCTCTACAAATTTTGTCTGAAGATTTTATCATTCCAAAAGCAATTTGGCGAGATATTATCATAAGTGTACATCGTTTGTCAGGTAAAGTACCCGTTATTCTTGTCAGATTTTAATAACGCTTGAATTCACTCCACATATTTTGGAAAAATACGCAAATATACAATTTCATGAAAATCACTCCAATGGAAGCCGAGTTTTTACATGCGGACGGACAGCCAGTATCATCAGGAATTTTGCGAGAACTACTAAAAAGTTGCGGATGTTAGCATAATACCATCTTTCGTTCTGAGATCTTACAAGTAGCTTGTGGAAAAATGTGTTGACCAGTTAATCATGGTTTCTTAGCGATGGTAGTTGGTACACCACACTGAGTATGAACGTAATGAGATATAGATAATGGTAACTATTTGTTACTGCCTGCTATTTAGAATGTATCAGTCATGCATATTTATAAATACTGAAGTTCTAATACACTTTTCTGCCCTTTGCTTCATGTTTTTTTTTCATAGGTATTGACGGACTAGACGTTTTCAATCTGACATATTCTGTATTTCAAGAGTGTGGAAAATTAACGTAATTGTTTGGACTTTTACTACATTATCAAAGATAGCCTAGCTGTATATGTAGGTAAAGAAATCTCTGTACAGCCTGGACAGGTCCTGAGGCTTCCAAGAGTTTGAGGCTCCCAGAGTTCAAGGCAATCGGCACATGAAAATGGTAACGCTTTTAGCACTACATACCGGCCGCCTGTACCCGCCAAGTGTTCCTGATACTCATTCTTCTCTGAGTCGACCCCAGGGCCCTAGTGCGACCTGAAGGATTGTGCCAATGAAAAATTCCATTGACACCATGGGGAATCGAACCCGCAACCTTCCGGCTTGTAGCGCAGTGCCTCAACCAGCTACCCCCAATTTTACATACATCTCTTAGAAATCACTATGTTAAAAAAAAGTATATATATAGCATGTGCCTACTCTTGCAGTGAATGTTTATGCAAACATGACAGAAAGAACTATTGCCGCCCATGTCAACCGCAGCAAATTAATTTAAATGTAGTACAAATACTTTTTGGTTTAAACAGTGTCTTTATTCTCCCACTTACCCTTACAGGTTCATCAAAAAAAAGAATTTCCACTCCTGGTGTTAGATCTGGCCAAAGCCAGATTCTTACTGCACTGTCTTCACCTGATGAAGCCAGGAATCGACCATCTGGAGAACATCGCAAACTGGATATCTGACCTCCATGAGCTAGTGCAGTAAACGTCTGTACGCTCTGAAGTCGAAAGGATGAGAGTGGGATCAGAAGCAGAGTTCCATTGGAACATGCACTGCATTCAGAAACACACATAAGTGCAATTGTTCTTACAATTGTACTAACATTTAAAAATGTACACTCCTACATTTTTGAACGGATAAATTTCAATTGCTAATGATATGGTAATTCTCTTATTGAGTGATTAGTGGGAAAAATTAATGGAATGGACGTACAACTGAAAGTAGAACTGAAAGAAAACCAGCGCCAATTAGGCGTATGTAGTTATATATATATCACAAGTATAGACTCGAGCTCCTGATGATGGGCATATAAATGACCGAAACATGTTCAACAGATTATAAGTGCAATAAACCATTCAGTAGTATTTAGGTGGTTTTCTTCTCTACGCATATATAATGATGCACGGACAAACATACAACAAATTGCAAAGGAATATTTGTTATGGCTGCATCAGTGTTGAAAAGAAATGTTAATACATACACTTTAGTATATGTATTAACTATATCCGTATATGCTAGTCACCAGCTGATGTCAGTGACTGATTTCAGCTAAAGAGTAAATCACGTGAAACTTTTTATATCACTGGGTGTAAATTTTTTTTTAAAATTTCGATCTGTTGGGTGGGTCCAGCAGCCTTCCCCCTCTTTGGTGCACCCCTGCTGTATTATTGCTTAGAAAATTCTGAACGTGACAGAATTAACACTGCACAAATAATTTGATAATATGGCATTCACCAGCTGCGGTTGTTTGTCAGTGACCATCTTGTGGTGGAGGATCACAAAATGGAGGTATGGTGTACAGTTTCTGTGTACTGTTTTGGTTATGTTGTCATTCGTTACACTATACAACCTCGCTTGAACATTACATGAACACATAAAATAAACAATATTCCAGTGATTAATCAAATATGGTAGAAACTAGTCTGTAATAAAGTGAATGGAAAGGGAAAATTAATTAACACTTTATCAGACAAGATGTACTTTAGTCAATAAATACTGCACTGTTCTGGTGTTCTCGTTATAAACAAGCCAATAAATCAACATTTCTTCTCTATGTAATTTTAAAGCCAAGTTACCTTACAAATGTCGTGTTATTGGGATGCCAAGCCAGAGCATTGATAACGCACTTCGTAGCAAAAGCACCAGTGCAGTTACAAGTCGTAAGTGCAACCAGTTTTCTGTTTTGTGTATTCCATACCTGAAAAAAAAAGTTATAGAGTTTCAGAGTTTTGTACATTACTTAATCATTGCTAGTATTTGTACTATTTATAGAGTAACGTAAAAATTAGTGCAATTTTTAACCCTCTTGCTTATATTAGCACATATAACCATTTCATGCAATTGAAGCAAGATAAATTCCAAAACTCTTCAATAATTCAAAGGTTTTAGTATAATTCTTACCTGTATGATAGAGCTATTGTTTCCTATAACTAAGTTTTCTCCCTTGTAATCCCATTTGACAGCTGAGTAATATCCATTTGTGACGGCAGTCAGCTCGATAGGATTAGCTCCAGTCTCGTAGAGATAAACGGAATTATTCAGGGCAGCAGCCAAATAGTTAGATGGTCCCCAGTCTAGCAGGTTGAGAACTGCAACACACATGTTTCAACACTGCTGCTGCTGCCGCCAATATTGCCACTGCATTTGAATCAGTTAAAGAAATGACACAGATTTTGTCCCACCCATTCTCCTAACAGCTAGCTCCTCTCCTCATCATTCTGTCTCCATTCACACTATTTCCCACAATCTAGAAGCATTTTGTACAACCTAGAGGGGATAGTGTGTACGAGTACACAGCCAAGTATACGTCGCACTGCCATGTCAATAATTTTGCTGACTCCACTGCAGTTGCAAGGGCAGGAATAATGACAATATTGCTGATGCTGAAAATAATATTGCCAAATTAAAAATAGTATAATAATAGTAATAGTAATAATAATAATAATAATAATTCTTTATTGATAATTTGCTGGCACAAAAGCCATAATGAAGGCCCCTGAGAATGGCTTTGGGCACCAGTGAAAAAACTTATTCGGGCAACCCCAGCAAAAATTGACCTACTGAAAGTGTTTATAATAAGTCGGAAAGGTTCTGAGCTGCAGAGTAGCTCGGGGTTGATCTCAAAGGTTTGAGGGACGACAGAAATATATGTAATATAATCGGTCCCGGGCCCCCTTCCAGACGGCGACACCCCGGTAATAATTAAGGGCTTCCCTCCCCCTCCCCCGTCACTTCTCTTAATGCCAATTACAGCGAAAATGCCGGAACACTAGAAAATACACGACATATATTACAGATTATATTAAAAACATTCCAATTATGCTCAAATAAACTTTCTAAAACATAAAAAAAATAAAAAATATGTAACGTGGTAATAAACGTGCTTCTTTAATTAACCAATTAAATTAATAACGAGCAATAAATAAATTTAAGTGTTAGGCAAGTTGAAATTAAATTTCATTTTTTGAAGTGACATCTCATTGCGAAGGTGAATGTATTCTGAAAGCCTTTTCGCAAGCTAAAATAATTTTAGATAGTGATATTTATTGAAGTCAATAAGCATTATTGGGTTTTAGAGGCCACAAAATGTTTTGTTGCCTACGTTCATTATTGAATGAGATGATAAATTTCAGTTAGAAGTTAGTGAAAATAAATTTGTAATTTTTTTCCCATCCAGGTTCACGGACCCCCGGTATCTACCCCAGGTGAATAACGGCTGCATTAGAATTACTGTGCCAGACGTTATAGCGGCCGATGTATTTGGGACTGGTATTTTTCGCCGTCATCTGTTTGCATAAAAAATACGTAAAGATCCAGCCTCACAAACTGCCTCTACTTTTCTTACGTCCTTTCCAAACTTCTTCACCCTCCAAATTTTCAGTTTACCAGAAATGGACCGTACTGGAGTCTTCCACTGAAATCATTCCTACCATAACAACATCAAGGGCGATAACTAATTCAAACCTCATTCGGGGCTCCTACTAAAGAGAATGGTGTTTTTTATTCTTTTGCTCAATCCTTTCATGCAAATTCGGCGACACTACCTTATACAAGGCCAATGTCACAGCCTTCTATTTCCTGTACAACTCATTGTGTCTTATTATCCAACCAGGTTTGAACAATCTGATATATGACAATACAATGAATTGAAATACAAGCAAGGAATACCTTCTTTGTGTATCGGTTATCGTAAACACAGCTGGATGTATTCGAATAACATTCGCATTTTTAAAAGAGTACAGACAAGTAGCATGAGGCGAATGGCGGGACCGTAACTTAGAAAAGTTTTTAACTGTACCCTTCACTGCACATATCCGTCCTATCTCTTGATGCTTTATGACAAATGCAGTTAATAAGAATTGCCAAGTAAGCAAACCATAACAAGAATATCTGTTCATAAAGTTGACACCTGCCATCCAGCTGTGTTGACAGTGTGCTTGGTTGTTAGTCAAAAGCAAACAGTCTCACATAGTTCTTGAATAGTATTGTTCATTCCGCAAGATGTGAATTGTACAACGAACACCATCAGCACTAACAAATGCACAATTCTCTATACTATGTATTTTACAATTAATTTGCTCCTACATGTTTCGGCAATCATCGTCTTCAGAGAGCTTACAACAATGCTGTTAAAACGTACAGCAATAACGTCTTAACAACATTGGTGTAAGAAAATCAATAGTAAAACACACAATATACAGAACTGTACATTTGTTTATGATGAAAGAGCTTGTAACACACTTTGTTTATTGATCAATTTCTTTCTTTAACAATAAACATTAAAATCAATATAAGTAGAACGTCATATTAAGGTGCGTTTCGGTGACTATTGTTGCCCTGGACAAGCAGTAAGTACTACATATTCTGAGTACGTGTCTGCAGTCTTAGTTATCCAGAATGCAATGCGCATACGCCATATTATACTGACGCCAGTGACCTGTCTGGCTGTACACGTTATCTCAAACTGCACGATTTTTCTCGAAAGTTACTGAACACAAAATGTGTGTTTTGATTTTCTTTACAACTTTCGTCTGAACATTTCTCATTCTAGGAATAATTCAGCGAGATACTATAATAAACGTACGTAAGTCTTCATGTAAAATACCCGATATTCTTGTAAGGTTGCACAATCTTACAAGAATACCTCGACAGATTTTCAAGTGATACTCAAACTTCATGCAGCTCCGTTCAGTAGGAACCGAATTGTTTCATTCGGGCGGACGGACGGACAGGCAAACATGAAGAACCTAATAGTCACTTTTCGCAATTATGCGAACACGCCTCAAAGGCAACATGTTTCTCCTTAGCATGATGATGGTTTTTTAAGTAAAAATATTTAGCGTTTTATTGTTAAAAAAAGTAAATTTGTTTTATCAATATGCAGAAGTTGTGTTCGACTATTTACTTCCGACTAAAGACCGCTCTGTTGAAGACATTTAATAATCTTATAAAGTAATTAACACATACAGAATTCAGCCTTGAAATTGGGTAAATCCAGTATGTGATGCGGCTGCTTAATCAGTGGACGTCTTCGACATCTAACAGGCCACTGATACACCACTTGGGGCTGTTTTTCTTCTGGTAGGGATGTACAGCAGAATGAGAACAGTCGAGCATTTGCATGTCTGAGATTCAGAGCTGATTGCAAATGCTTGCCGTATTCTTCCATATACACACGCGAGATATCCTGAAATAATATGCCTATATACTGAATATTTTGGAAAAAAAAGTGGTAACTGGACAGGGCACGCAGGGTTCAAGATATGAATAAAAGCTCAAAAATATCATGTGCTTTTCCTCCTATTAGATATTTTTTGTACACATCCGTCTCATAGTGTGGTAAGGTATTACGAAATAAGCCAAGCAATATACGTATGAACGTATATTGAGGGGCTTGCGCTAAACCATTATTGCCGTGGGAAAGTTATAATTATTACACATTCCGAGTGTGTGTTTGTAGCCTAATTTATCCAGTACTTAAAACGCATGCGCCAAATTATTTTGTCATCTGTGGCCTGTCTGGCTCGACCGTGTTTTTCCACATTCTCACAAAGGGCACGATTTTCGGAAAAAAAAAGTTATTGAACACAAAATGTGTGCTTTGTTTTGCTCTACAACTAACCATTTCTCATTCTAAGAAGAACTAAGCACACATCGTTCTCTTATTTAAGTACCCGTTTTTCTTATCGGATTTTAATGAATCTTAAATATTCTCGACAGATTTTAAAAAAACTCTCAAACACCAAATTTTATGAAAATCCTTCCAGCAGGTCCCGAGTTGTTCCACGCAGAAGGATGTCCTTAAGGACCAGACATGACGAAGCTAATAGTGGCTTTCCGCAATTTTGCGAAGGAGCTCCTGAAAAGACCGTGTAATATAAATTGGATTTTTGTCACTATGAGAAGTCTGCATAATTCGGTACTTTTCCTTAGTTACCAAAAACAGGCGTTGAAAAATTGGTGTCATAAAGTATGGCATAAGCAATACTTTCATAATTATCAACTGTCAAAGAAATTACCTCCAAAAACAATCCTTATTGTGAGGGTAACATTTGGCCAGTTAGAAAAGGAATGTAATATTAGGCATATTCACTGGCATGTTTACAAAATCCTGCCACTTTACACTGTCCTTAGACAAACTAAGTATCTAGTACGAATACTATAAGAAGGCACAAGAGTGGAAACCAGTTTTCGTGCAACGGCCAAATGGACAAGTATTTCAGCAACGGGTGATCCTTTACCCGGCTATCAGTGGTTAACAACTTGCAGCATATGTATAGTGCAGAAAATGGTTTCTGGCCAGTGGAGCTGGCGGACGGACGTACTGGGTGTGGTAAAGTGACGAGGGGTCGGTGTTTAGTTGCTTGTAAGTTCATTATAGAAAGGTCAATTGTACTAACGGAGGACTAGAGAGGACTAGACCAAACATGACACTGTCGCTGCACTAGTGAGTCGCTTCTAGCCCCAGTTTGAAATTTCCAATGGCCAAGAAACCTGCACTGCACTATACTAGGTTTGTAGGGCCTCTGTTCTGCGATCGTGTTGACAGTTATCAACTCCATTCTCCTGTTTTCCATTCAGTTACCTTCCGTCTCGTTTCTGTGTGCCATCATAGAATGAACGTGATATACTGAATATTTTTTTTAAAATACCAACGTCTTTATTCAGTCATTACAAGACAACTCAAACACAAATATTTTTATTATCTAAGCAGTGTCTTATAATATCTCCCTACATGTTTTGACCAAGAGGGTCATTATCAGGTGAAGTTCGTACAAAATATGGACGGGAGGTATTGCTTATTTTAAAAGAGAAATCTGTCTCACATATCTTTGAAAATAATAAATGCCTTCCTTTTCCATTTTGTACGAACTTCGCCTGATAATGACATTCTAGGTCGAAATATGTAGCCAGCTATTGTAAAAATGTTGTTTTATAATACGAATATTTGTGTTTGAGTTGTAATTGAGTCACAACAAGATGACATGTGAACTCTGAAATTCCATCGTCATAATTTCTTATTATATATTCACTATTTAAATCACATTTGTTACAGAAAACGTCTAAATTCACTATTTCATCTAAATAGTTTTCTTGTAACATATATTCTTATTTTTAAAACAAGAAAATACTTTCCTTTTAATTAGATATAACACAGATTTTTCAATTTTAAAAATGTCGTTACTTTTAACGGGGAGTTCTCTAGACAAAAAAAAAAATTGGTCACCTTACCAAGGGGAACGGGTCTAAAAATCTTATCGTCACAACAGAATGAAACGTAATTGAATATAACCTTTAAATCTGGGCTATAAAATCTGCTACATTTTTCTGATTTTTTCCCGGACATTTGTGCATATTTTACAAAAATTGATTTCTTGAATTAGAACTAGCTTTAGTAGCGAATACTGTGTAGTGATGAAATATTGATAATGCCAACTTCCATCAAGATTGAATCTCATTACCTGTTTCAATATATCCTCTTCTTTTGAAGTCTCTGCTAATATCTTGGTAAAATGAAAATCTTGTCTTTTCATTTGACATCTGTGAGGAATGAAGCGGTCGCCGTTTTGACACTGAGCAGCACTCTGTTTTTGTCTTAGAGTGAATGACTGCACAGGCATGTTGAAAATCTAGAAATATTTTGAAGTAGCTTTAAGAAGCAATGGAAGAAATGTTGTAGAATTCTTAAGAAAATTCCAGTCCTCTGTAATGTGAGGCCGTGTAGAGTGGCTACCAACGTTGTGGAACAGAATCAGAAATAATTCCCACTCCGTTAAACGAATTGTATTAGTACACACTACTTCTTTCTTGCAAATTTAGTTAATTGCACATATTTCGGCTTTTCAGCACAGCCATCCAATGGTTAAACATTTCAGTGTCATGTAATAGTAAATTATTGTATCATTTATCTGATTTTCATATTCCACTCAACACATTTTACCATCACGAATGGTAAAATGTGTTTTAAACTCAAAGCCACAGAAAGTGCTCACAGCTTGCTGTCAGGGGTGGGAGTGACTTTGGAGAAATATGCAGATGTTTGAGCATGAGTTTAAAAGTCTGCCTACAGAATTATGAACAAATATTTAGAGAATTAGTACAATCATAACAAATTCTTTGACCCCCTGGTCCACACATCCTGTTGCTAACAACACTATATAATTCAATGAACATTTGGATACTACCATATTAAAAAATTAATTTAGTTTCATGTAATTTCAGTGCATTTACTTGATACAATATGAACGCAATGAAAGGCAAGAAGAAGGATAAATCATTCGCAGATTTTGGGTATGTAACTTCACAAATGTAAATGGAAAATTAATACAAAAGTTTGGCAGAAGAATATTCTGAGGTGGCAATTTTTGTAGCAAAAGAAATGAAGTTAATTCTCTTAAACTTGTTTTTTTCTTTGGTGAAGTTTTTCTTGGCCAGTACTTTATGAAACTTTAAGAAATCATTACGTAGTGAGAGACTGCAGTCTTTCACTACGTAACACACGACGCACACCATAGCCAGACGCATTACCAACAACGTACTCTTACACAACACGATATGCTGCCACAACACCCTGTTAATATAATGGAATTATTTTGTGAATGTTTTTAAAATGACTTTAGCAAGGAACAACGTAGCTACCTGGGGATGATGCTAGGATCGAAACATGTCGGAGCGATTTTAAGTGTTTTAATGTGAAATTTTATATAAGTGCATTTGTTGGTTAATAATTAAAGTGATTCTACGAAATGCACGGTGTAACAATAAGGATTATATAGTAGTATTTACTCTTGTTTATGTGGCTGCTCTTATGATTTAAATGTCACCTGATTTAGGGGTGATTTATGAAGACAAGTTCTTAGAAGCCTTCATTTCCGGACCCTCGAGTGTTACTGCAGCATGATGTATAAAACTGAATTCTTAAACACAAACATCACAGAACTAAAACAAACGTTAACTTACCAGATTAATTTTTAAGCTCTGAACACCAGTCCGCAGAACCTTAATGCACAAAACTTTCACTGACTTCTACCAACCTTGAAGATGTATCTAACACATGCAAAAAGGGATACAAACAGGAAGTGAAAGGGAAGTTATACCTTTAGAATATACCTTTACACGTCTTATCGAAACGTAAGCTATGTAAATGTAGACAGCCCTAGTTTCTTATGCTTGACTGTATATATGCATGGCTTATTTAAGGATTTTGCCAATACCGCGAACTGCATAATGTTGAACCATAAATATTGGTGAATAATCAACAGGAAAGGACGCAAAAATAACAGTTCTTTGCCTAATTATCGGTGTCTGGAAAGAGTGAGTACAAGATTGCGAATGGTGTATGCCATGACGTAAAACGTAGAATTTACGAAGGCGTTCCAAGCTTCCGAAGTGTCGCAACTTTTCACGATACAGGCGGAAATGTAACTTCATTTACTCCAATAAGAGTAGTGTTGCCTTCCTCACATTCATTTTCACGAAAACCACAAATTTTTAACACTATTATGTGCAGATACCGTGCCAGATTTCATTCCAATCAGACAATATATGTGTAAAGCACGGATTAACATCTAAGTAAAGTGAAACTTCCACTTCGCCGATCTTCATATAACTTGATACATTATTTTTTTGGACAAATCCTACACCAAATTTTACCCAAATCCGATACAAAAATTTACGAGAGAAAGCAACATTTCAGTTAGGTCTCTAAGTAAACCGCGACATACACTGCAGTGATTTCCACGAAATTCATAAATGCTACATGGAATTACGTTTATATCTCCTGTGCTACATTTCATGCCAATCGGTCAATAAATATAAAAAGTACGTATAGAAGTTTCATGTACCCCCTTACGTATGATGGTCAATGAGTGCAATTGTACGAAACTCACAAGTGCCTGATGATATTTTTAAAGAAATCACATACTGAATTTTATACAAACACGACAGACGATTTAATCGTTATACTAGGTCACAGACAGCGGACATGGTCCCCATAGAAGGAGTTGCTTTTACGTTGTTAATCACACAGGAAAATCATGGAAATTTCAGGAAAGCCGCTGTCCCTGCCGACAGCTGAAGGCAGGAGATACTCACGTTCCTTCGCTTTGTCAGGGCGTTCGCAAAATTGCGAAAAGCGACTTTTAGCTTCGTCATGTTGTCTGTCTGTTTGACCGTCCGTCCGTCCGCGTGGAACAACTCGACTCCCAATGGACAGATTTTCATGAAATTTGATATTTGAATATTTTTCGAAAATCTGTGGAGATAAATCAAGTTTTATTAAAATCTTACCACAATGACGGGTACTTTACATGAAGACCGACGTACTTTTTTTACCATATCTCTCTCAGTTCTTGGAATGAGAAATGTTGCAGATAAAAGTTAAAATAATCCAAAACATATTTTATGTTCAATAATTTTTTTTCTCGAAAATCTTGCCGTTTATGAGATAATGTCGAAAAACTTCGTTCATCCGGACTGGTCACAGACAATATAGCACATGCGCAATGGATGCTGGATACCTAAGGCTACAGACACACTATCGGAATATGTAATACTACTTTTCCATTGTAACAATGGTTGTACAAACGCGCCTCAGTGTTACGTTGTACGTACATTGCCTGTCTTGCTTTGTAATGATGGGCAATGACCATAAGGTCCCCGGAGTATTTAGGCTGGAGGAGTTCAAATTTGTGCCTGCTGAGTAGTTACATTTGCAACAGGGATAGGAAATTTGTGTCTTCTTCGAATGTCCAGACCTGCGCTGGCGCCTACCCATTGTCCTACTCTATGGGTAGTACCAAAGGCTCTTCCTTCAGGGATAAAGCAACGGGCGCGTTAAGATGGCCACTCACCTCCACCTAGTGCCGACGTTAAGAATAAGTGGAGGTATACCCCCACTCCCCATATGCCTTCATGGAGTGCACAATACGTCTTTTACATGGGTTTGTGACTACTTAGAATATCACAATGTATGTTATTATTCAGTTAATGTTCCTGACATGTTACGATGGCATGAAGGCAAGTGGGGGGGGGGGGGGATAAAAATGTTCA
>Ga0136643_10006925_pt1 | contig 16319 bp, 10 predicted proteins | sample TergutLab28metaG_FD_96883 | JGI IMG/M metagenome (GOLD analysis project Ga0136643, IMG submission 96883) | Labiotermes labralis P1 segment gut microbial communities from Petit-Saut dam, French Guiana - Lab288 P1 (version 3) (version 3) | ecosystem: Host-associated > Arthropoda: Insects >... | reverse complement strand
TATTTGTAGTTGTAGTAGTCGAGTAGTAGGTGTAGTTGTAGTTGTGGTATTAGTTGTCGTAGTAGTATTTGTAGTAGTAGTGTTGTTGTTGTTTATTTGTAGTTGTAGTAGTTGTGGTTGTGGCAGTAGTTGTCGTAGTAGTAGTAGTTGTAGTAGTAGTAAGATTTCAAACGGTTGTTGTTGTTGTTGTTGTTGTTGTTGTAGTAGTATTTGTAGTTGTAGTTGTAGTAGTCGAGTAGTAGTTGTAGTATTAGTTGTCGTAGTAGTAGTAGTAGTAGTAGTAAGACTTCAAACGGTTTATCTCCCATTCAGTCACGTGAATGTTCGGGTTCACATTCTAACCAGAACTGATACAGACGCACGAACAATCCGCAGCATTTCAATGCAGACAGTTTGGCAGCAGAATGTTGCAGCGCTCCTCGGTCGGTTGTGTTACGCACTCATAGATTCAGATGTCGTCTTCCCAGGCCCAGGCAGTTTCAACAGCCGACCTGCTCTGACACAACAGCAACTGAATGCAATCACAGTGATCTGCTGCCAGACCAATACGGCTTCGTCATGCTTGAAACCATAATCCAAAATGAACACGCGGCTGAATGGCAAACATAACTCGCTGCTTCTGCTTCGACTCCACTGACTGCTCGTAAATGTCGGTTTGCTCAACAGCAGAATTGTTCCATAATGTTTGAGTCTTTTTGCAGTTACAGAACAACCGAATGGACTGCAATCGTATTTGAGATTGTTCCGAAAATTGTACGTTATCTTACGGGTCCAGACAGCACGTTCAAGAACCTTGGGCTACCCTCGTCTGCATTCATTAGTCACACTGTGCTGTTACAAAACATGGAAAGTAGTCTTGTGTGGGGGAAGGGCTGGAGCTTGTGTAATAATGGCTCTGTGCTGATGTGTCACTTTACTGACTTAAAGATGATGGGATGTAATGCCCTGTTGTTTAGTAGATACTTTCCGACGTTTCGGAACATACCTGTTGTCGTCTTCACGATAGACGAAAAAGACTCTTCTACCCCGAAGTATGGGACAGTGACTTCCTCTAAACTTCTGTATCTATCTATCTATCTATCTATCTATCTATCTATCTATCTATCTATCTATCTATCTATCTGTCTGTCTGTCTATCTATGTATCAAATTACACGACGTCAATATCAGAAGACAGTAATACAAATCGTGGGAACCTAGAATTTCATATTTTAACTATTTAGCTATGTACCCAAAATTGATATGCTTTTAACAGGGCTCATTACGCATATACCCGTAAACAGCAGGTTCCATGGCCCTTAGTTCTCACCACCACACGAAATTCAGATCACTTTCCAAAACCACTGGAAGTTCCCGTAGTGGCAACTTCCGGCGGAAATGACTTCGTGAATCGAACAGCTGCCCGAGATCTTTGTCCATCGCTTTGGTCACCGGTGCGTGTTAGAACAGACCATATGTAATTAGAGCAAATTAAAAAAAGCGGTAAATTTGAACTGTTACAAGTCAGTTTCCTGAGTATCTCAGGGGTTGACACTATGCTCTGGTCGCATAAGAACTACTTACAGGCGCGGACACCTGTGACCAGCTGGAGGTTACAGAGAATTGCCTCTTTGCAGTTAATTGTTTCACACGCCTGTTCAGGAACATAAAGAACAACTCGAGTTTCAAGAATTAGTAATTATAAAATAACGAACAATTGGTACTTGACTGTCATGTGTCATGTAAGGTCGCACCATAGGAACGAGAACATAAATTCCAGTTTTAGTTAATTAGTTGACCCCTCCTGTAAACTTAACTTGACGCCACTTCGTGTGGCAGAGTAAACACGTGAAAATTATGAAGATCTTACAATTAAAAACGTGATTTTTTTCGTTGTTATACCGTGCATGTTGTCAAGTCATTCAATTATTTTACCAACCACTGCACTTATATAAATTTATAAAATTTGCACCTTAAAACATTAAAACATTAAAAACGCTCCGACATGTTTCGGTCCTAGGACCATCATCAGGGAGCTATATCGTCCTTGCTAAAGTCACACTATAAAAAGTCACATTAATTTCGCTATTCCAGTTGGTTTTGTGGCAGCATGCCGTGTTGTGTTGTGTTGCCAAGAGTGCCCTGTTATGGATGTGCGTTCTGTGTTTCGTGGCGTGATGATGGTCCTAGGACCGAAACATTTCGGAGCGTTTTTAATGTTTTAACGTGTAAATTTTATAAATGTATACAAGCGCAGTGGTTGGTAAAATAATTGAGTGACTTGTCACAAACATTAAGAACAATTACAGTATAAATCATATTTGCATGTACCAGCGTCATGTCATCGAAACCTAAAGTTAATTTTATTGTTTTTATTAATCAGTTACATTATTGTACTCTATTTGCTTGTAAGTAACATGGGGACCTCATTTTCTTCCATCTGTTAGAACCTTTTATCACACATGAGTCCAACTTGTTCTTAAATCTTTGGATTGCGATGAGATCAGATACAGGATATGCTCGGCTGCAGAGTGTGACGTCCTTCAACATGGCTACCTTCAGCTCATCTTCCAACAATGGGATGACCACACTGTGACGTCAGAGGTTGCGACCCTGACCACGAAGATATCCGACGTTTAACTTGATTCTATCCAACAGAGACAAAACAGAAATCAGCTACGTCCTCCATCCTCGACAGAAAGAGAACCCCGTTCCTTTTAAAGTGTGCAACGTCACACTACACTTAACCTTGCAAATATTCGCATAACTCACTCCGTAGAGAAGGGTCCTTTTTATAAACTAATATTTCTTCAGCTAGTGAATCAATTACCTGTCTCTTATGGAATCTAGACCTTCATTGCCGTGTTCGGAAGGGGGGAAAAATTAAAAACGTTGCGAAATTTTTTAATATTATAATCACATACTTTACTAGTCTTCCTATTGCTATTACCACAGAATAGCACGCGGCCTTCCTTTGGTAGTGTACATACATGGTCCTTTAATTTTCAGCGCCAAAGAAACGTTAAGAAGTACGAGCGACATGGTCTCTGGCTTATCAGTGATTATGTAGGTAATCATAAAAACACATTAATTATTACGTCGCTCAAAGAATTGAATTTAAATTCAATTAAAATTTTAATTATTAACCTTCGTTTTAGGTTTTCCTTCATTTTTGTGATATAGGTGTGCCAAAGTTTTATTCTTAGACTTTAGGGCACCGATTAAAGTCCAGTCCTCAGTAATATGCAGAGCCGTCAAATTAATCCAGAAAAATTATATTTTAAAATGTCGACTTTTCTGATTTAAATGTAGAATGTTCTTCTGAAGTGGTATATTAAAATGTATGTTGCTGACATACAACTTCAGAATATGCCTACAATACCAGCATCAAGACTGCATGAACTTTTGAAGTTGGAGGAGAAACTGTGATTCTGAAACGCTTTATTTTGATATTCGAAAATAAGGAAATATTTTAAGTCATTTATGGGGCTTGTGTAAGCGAAGCCCAAAACAGAGATTATAATACGTTTAAGTTTGACAGCTCCAAGTTCTTCAAGTGACTAAACTCTCGTTCTACCGAGAGCTAAATAAGTTAATGTAAATAACATGCTACGAATTTCCGGGACGGACAGAGGCTTAGTGTCTACTTCAAATTGTTCAAAAATTTTTAACACTATGCTAACACGTAGAAATATGTACACAGTTTATGGCCAAGATTTCTGATACAAGACAGAAGCGCCCTTTCTTCAGATATAGCTTTGAAGATAGTAAGCACCCACTTGTATTTTCGAAAGCTATTTGGTCATGAACGTCCGGAAAAAGGGCTCGACCCTGAGACGAACGAAGTAACTCTCAGTCTTACTGTGGCTCTGGCTATCGGACCTGTCAAGGAGGACTCGTCTCTAACAGTTAATTTATTTGTTAGTTAGCTGAGCGCGTGTTTGCAAGGTTACAATTAGTGTGACAGAATTTAATCTAAGAGAATACTGTCCTGCTGCTTGGAATGTATTGTATATGATATTTTTACAAAAATGCAAAAGGCGTGTATGTTCAGTTGATACGTATTCACTCGCTTCTAGGACACAAGTACGAGGCATGTAGATGTGGAGGAGTGGAGAGGTATTAATTACATGCATTCTTAAACTTGATCATTTTACTTACGGGGAAAGAGCCCCCGGTAACTATCCAATTGGGCGCTGCGGTGAAAATAGTTGATCCCCGCGTTTACTTCGATTGACATTTATGTGTTTGTTCTTTTATTGACATCTATGTATTTGTTCTTACGTGTGTAATTATTTTGCGGTTAGGTATTTGTTTAGACATTCTGTCATTTCTGCAACAAAGTAGCAATTTATTCTTTCAATTATTCCGTTAGTCTACATTGTTATTCACACTCCTCTTGTTTCAAGAGCAATGCATTGTGGCCCGCTCACGCAAGGAGCGCGCAGGTCGACCGGATCTGGAACTGGCAGCACCAGTGGTAAGCAGCGGCGCTGTTCGCCAGTCTGAAGTCGACAACCAGGTGGTGTAGATGTGGTGGCTAGTAGGTTTGTTGTGTGCGGCAGAACGTCTGACCTGAGCTGAATGTGAACTGTAGTGTCAACTGCATGGAAGTGGAGCTTATTAGGTATGTGACACACTGACATTCTCATAAATTCCAGACTTACTTGATCATGGTAAACGTTCGACTGTTTTAATGGAACCTAACAAATATCCGTTTTACCTTGTCGCTGATTTTGAATTAATCATGTACCACTGTGCTGTATTTATTAATTCTGGCAATGACTATAAAATGTGGTAATCGATGAAAGTTTAATGCAGTTGCAAATTGCATCAGCCAGTGTGGTTAATCATGTGTAGATGCCCCTACCAGCAAATACTGGTACGTTACTCGCGACACCGAAATAAAAGTTTTCTGTGTGTGATTTTACTGTTGTGTTTAAAGAATTCTGTACTTATTCACGTTGCGGGAATAGGGCGTGGAGATGTCTACGTGAAATGTCATGAAGAATTTTAATCCCAAAAAGAACTGACAATGTATGAAAGTGGCCATTGGATAAAGACGACTATAATGGCGCTGTCTTGCAGTATACAGCCACTACACGGAATTTATCACGTATGGAAATGACGTGAAAACCGCTTCTTGGAGATTAAGATGTTAGCAGATCACTTCTTGCAACTGATGACAGTAAAAGCCCGTGCAGACTGGCAGTGGTTAACCTCGTATCCAGCATGTTATTATTGGTGTGCCGATTGCACTACTGTTTTCAAGATACAAACTAACAGAAAAATGGAGTGAATAGTACAAAAATGGTTTTTTATTTGTACTTATCATTTGGCATAGTTAAGATGACAGCAGTAATTCACGAACACACATTACGAACAGTCACAAAAATTTCTACAGACATCGAATGGGAAAATTAAATGACCGAGGTTTCGGGAAATCAGGAATCAGATGTGGTGGATGGTTGAAGCGGGCAATTTGTGCAAACGTATGATGTTAATGGCCGATCCCGATGGCCGCCCTCTTGTTGGGACTGCGTGTACGAATCCCACTGAGGCATGAATGCTTCTCTTGTGAGTGTTGTGTGTTGTCAGGTAGAATTTTCTTCGTCGGACTGATCACTCGTCCAGAGTCCTACTGTGTGTGTGGCATGTCAGAGTGTGAAAGTGAAGCTTCGATAATGAGGCAGCTCTGGCACACTAGCGGCAGTTGCGCTGGGAGGAGGGGGGGGGGGGCCGATATTTGTGGTGTAAGCAAAACATAAGTATAGTCACCACGCATCTTAATATTTACCGAATATACTGAGGACCATTCCGGCGGTGTCTGGTTCGAATGTGGTGTTTGCCTATATTTTCAGTCTTTCCACACAAATACCTCTTCCTACCCACATCTTAAACCCACGACCACTTCCTTCCACGTCCTTTCCAATTCACGATTCATTGTCGTCCACATTCGAAACCACACAATCCGAATTACTAACAATATCGTTAAATAACCTACAGAGCGAACGAGAGGAAAATTAAATAAAACATCTTAAACATAAGCTTTTATTTAAAGAAGCATTGTTGACATAGACACGAGTGTGTGATAATTTCTTATAATATAAATCCAGGATCGCGGTAGCACAGTGGTTAAGGCGCTGTGCTACAAATCAGAAGGTCGCTGGTTCGATTCCAGATGGTGTCATTGGATTTTTTTATTGACATAATCCTTCCGATCGCTCTATGGCCCTGGGGTCGACTCAGTGGCTGGTGCGTGAAGCTGACAGCCTTACCAACATCCTGGGCCATCGTCACGTAATCTGGGAACCTTAACTTCCTGGAACCCTCTGGGCACCTCGGGCCTGTAGTGGGACTGATTTTCATAAATCCAAGATTAAATTCTTAGTAGCATATTTGCTACATGTCCTGCGTAAATATGATTCGGCTAGTATTGCAGGAATAAAATTGTGTTATAACTGAGCACATGAAACCTTGTTAGGCCTATACCAGACTTAGGAGTTATGTACTGCCTTGTTGTTTAGAACTCATTATTCTTGTCCTGTCGTCCGCCTTCGCCTGTAAAGCGTACAGAATGTAGCAAAAATTGTGCACACGAAAAATGGAGAATCGCAGATATCTCATTTGTCTCAATCGCTAGTGCTGGAAAGATTCCAACATGAGATGTTTCTATGCAACGTGCCCCATGTCCGTTACAACTTGAAATACTGCGTACCAAATTTCACCGTGCGTGCGGCATTCACCAAATCGCCCAAGAAAAGTCTTCATTCTCTTGAGTGAAAGTTTATTGTGTTCGAAAAATTCCCGCAGAGAAGCTCCGGCAGGCCACGGGCTGCACAACACTTGTCTACATAGTGACCGAGTCGTGATATATACGTAAAATCATACATCCCTCGCAGTAGTTAGTACTATGATTTTTCATCAGTTACGTGACATCTTGCTCCTCATTTCTACAAAGCACTCATATCAACATGAAGTTTTGCTTTGCACGTGATCAGGCAAACTGTAAAATTTCTTTTTTTACTCGTATACAGAGCCTTATGACACAATTAAAACTCTTTATTTGCTGCTGCACGGAGCTTCAGTCTTATTCCGTCCATTAGTATTACACAAACGTACGTCAGCACAATCTGTTTATTCTAGAGTAAGGCTACATGTTTCGACTAAATGTTAGTCATCTTCAGGCCCCTATACAATTTCGTTGCCAGATGCTTTGTCCACTTTGGGATCCCATAGTGTTTACATTTGTGGATTACTTAATAGCTAAAGCTTTCTAGAAAAGTTTTAACTACAGAATGTGTTATTTGCAGACTGTGTTTAAGCATTAAACCCTAAAGCACAAAATTCCTTTCTTTACAGCGTGTTGATTCCACCGGATATTCAGCTGTGGGGTGCTGTTGTCGTATTATGGTTTGGCGTTGGGCTACATCTGCTTTCCTTATTTGATATGGATAGTTGTGTTCGTTTGCCTTTACCGCCTTCTGGAGTTTTTGCGCGGTACTGTCGGGTGGAGTTTCCTTGGAGGGTTTGTCGTTATGGTATAACAGAACGGGTACGTTTCTAGTAGCTGGGTTTTATCTTATTATCTACGACCGTGGGTTTGTGATTCTATTAGCTAATTTATTAGGAAGACTTATATGTATTTTGTTGTTTGTCTTCTGTTTTTCATCCCTTGTAGTTGGTCTTATTCTGTCAGCTTAAATCCTAACGTAACAGTAGCGATTTTTCCACGGCTAGTTAATACCTCAACCAGCTCCGCCGATCCAACCTTTAACGCAGCTTCAGAATTTTTAGGAGCTTGTGGCCGTGAGTACTTCTACATAGAGTGACCTCAGTTTCTGAAATGTCTGTCGTCATAGCTGACCTGTAAGTGAAAGTGGATTGTGTGATTAGAGTGGATCACATTTGCTCATAGTCCGCTACTTGCAGTTTAGATGTTTTTATCTGTCTCTTTTATAAGCATTAGTTTCACCAAGCCTTGCGCAACGAAACTTCGTAATTGACCGACGAGAAACTTGTGTCTTTTCGGACTCTGAACTTGTGATTCTTTAAGATGCCGAAGATAATCTAAATACGCAATTTTATCATGTGTCACTCAGCGCTGTCTGATAGAAGTTGGCAACTTTGGAGACATTTGTAAAGTACTGGTATTGTATATACTTTATCTCTGTCTTGTATGATTTATTTATTTATTCATAGGTTGGAGAATCGTCTGGGACAAAATATTGTGGGCAAATCTGGCGTGAGCGTGAACTTCTGAAATTGTCAACCTCCAGTTTTTAGGACGGTGCACAAACTACTACAAACATATGAACATTTGAATGCAAGCAAAATTTTATGATTAAACCTCGTGTCAGTTCACCTTGCGTGCATGGGGGCAGAGTCCCACTAAAAATAGCCACAGAGCTTCTCTCTTCTTAGATTGTCACGACTCTTGACAATCATCCACATTGTGTGAACTTCTTCTTGTGTTAGATACTGTATACCTGTAGGATATCAGAAACATCTTAGATGTAAAGATTTTGTTTCACTTTTGTGCTGATGACTCTCTTTAAGACAAAAACCTGAATCGCTTTCTGTGGAAAGTTATTCGAATCTCAGTGGCTTTTGTAAATGAAGTTCTCCGTCGTCCATACAACAGTCCTTTGCATCAAGGTTACACAATTTAATTAAATAACTTTCTAATGTCATTCATTTTACCTCTCTGTTACAGAAAAATGTGGTAAAATATATGCGTGTTTCATTATCACTAAGTGTTAAAATACATAGTATGTCATATTTCATGAGGATTTGGCGGAGTAATGTTATACACTCTGAAAAGGGCGGCAAACCACAGATGTAAATGACACTAGAGCAAGGGTGCTCAAACTTTTTGTCCTCGACACAGTATTTTGTTGTCCGAGGGGAATTTTTAATAAAGAATGTCTTTTAACCCTTTTCCTGGCAAAGCCACAATAGAATTCCGAAGTAATTTTGAAAATTTGTGATCTGTTTATTAATGGAGATATACATCACCGTAATAATTAATTTTGTGAAAGGTACTAAGTTACGGATGCAATAGCCAAAGTTGTGAATAGCAGTTTTTATGAATTTTTCGTATTATTATATTTTAATATATTAATATTTTGATAATATTTCATATTTTAATAATACGAATAACATAATATCTATAAATATACGTAAATGAAATTTTGCCTATAATTATTTATTTTTTATTCTTTGTATTGAGTTTCATGTTGCCCGCATGCAGAACAGATTTTGCCGCAGTCGTCCGCACCGCATTAAGTTTTGAGCAAATCTGCATTAGATAGGCTGTTGAAAGAGAAGGCCTTTGTTTTTCATAACGTAACTTCAAAACTTACAATTCTCATGTGCGAGTAACTTTTCAAAATAGATATGCGTGGCCGAATACTCGTGATATTTAAAAGTTTTGTAATTAATAAACTGCAGCAAAAGAAAATATTTTGTGTGTGGAACAGCCAAATTTTTAAACATGCCGTGTTTACGTTTGACCAAATTCCAACTTGATAGTCAAATTTTCATGAAGTATAAAAGTAACAACCAGACCAACTTCGCAGTGTTTAACGAGGAAAGCACTAGATGGTTACATGGATGTAAATTATTCCACGATGGACGATTCAGCATGTCTCCTACCCATATCAAAGCATTATGCATATCGTGTTAGTTAAAATTATTCTGTATTTGCAAGTCAAGCGTGAATTTGAAGAGACACTAATTCCAGAAGAGAAAGCGCGGAGACCAGAATGAGTTGGCAGCAGCTCACCGAGCCTTGGCACAATTCACCAATTCAGCAAGAGCCTTCGTAGACTTAGTGTTTGGCGACAGATCGTCTCTTGTGCGCTTCTTCGTAACAAGTAACTTACGTTGAAAAAACATCATGATTTTATGTGTTCTATCGGTTGCAGCTGCAGGGCTTATCACAAAAAAAAACCCCCGAGTTGATATTGGTTAGCTGAGATTTGAAGTTTTCTCACCGGTGAAGATTTAAATAATGTTCTGGTGGTTTCTGACACCGTGCAATCTCGTAGATATTAAAAACCTCCCAGCCTGCACGGTTTCAAAGCACACAACACTACTATGCAATTTCGGATAATTCACATCCTTGCCTGCAGATGTTTTATTCTGTGACCTCTTCGTGACAAATCTGTTTATTCTCACCTAACACTCTGTCGCGCCTACGGTTTGTCCCTTAGATCTGTGCAAAAGAGACGTACGTGTCACTGATTCTGACGACACTCTATGACACAGATGGCCAGACTTGTGGACGCAGTGATCTACTCTAAAGACAGAAAATTTTCTCCATTTATTGTAGTACATAATGTATTAATATTAGGTCAACCAAGTAAAGAAATGTAAAATGCCATAATGACATCAAACGTATAAAAGTACAATTGTTTCATTTATTAAAAATTGCTTCTTCAAACTAAACAATTCACCAAAATTAAAAGGTGTATCTCATTAAATTTCGTGTTGCGGAATTGATATGTTTCACTTCATATCTTGCGTTAACTTAATGAAAGCCGTTCATTATTACTTAGGCACAAGTTTATTTTAAATATTCTTTAGTCAAATGGCTTCGGTATCTTGATTTGATTATCTTCGTCTCGTAAGAAGGCGTCTTCGCAAAGGTCGATCGGTAAGAAAGTGGTACAAGACGAAGAGATGTCGAACTTATTGAAGTGGCAAATAAATTTTGGTAGACAAAAAAGCGGCCTCGATCGACCAAAAAACGGGCGGCAATCCCTGTTAGATTTGCAATCGACTGTTTGGCAGCTCTGCACTAGGACTATCTCTCCTATAGAATACCTTGCAACCATGAGCTTGTCGCAACAGAGACCTAGAACCGGGATCCTTTGCAGTAATATCTGGCTGTTGGGTGGCAGACACATAGAAATATTAAAGGAATGTTCCAGAGTAGTTCTATTAAACAAAAGAAATCCTTGTTTTTATTACAACCAAAAATGGGCAATTAATATCACAACAGTATCTACATTTTTCGACATTTTTTATCATCATCAGGAGTCTTTACATTTTTTACTTTGCCAAATTTTTAAAAATGAAGCTGTTAAAATCACAATTCCATAACATCATTAAAATATATTAAAATATTATTTAATCGTTGTTTAGTGATACAACAAAATCTGTTCGACTGTATAATCTCTTGTGCAAGCAGTGTTTTTGTGGCTGCATATACAGTCCCATGTTGGTGTGCTGGTCTGACGTGTACAAGCCAATAGATCACGTGAGAAAGAAATATCCCTTTTTGACCTGTGTTATTACGATGCGTGTAAACACACTGTACAGTTATTCGGCTGTTTTGTGAATACAATTTTAAGACTAGGTAATCGCTTTCTTATGTTGCTTGTTCTGAGTATTTTGTTATACTCATTTCTTTCCTCCGTATTAGTTCTGACATCGGCGTGTACATTTTTCCCGAACAAAGGGCACTGCTCAAAACGTAGTGAGAGCAGCGTAACGGTAAACATGTATACTAACAAGAACCATGGCTATTCATGAGGCGTTGAATGTACAAATGCTTTGGGAAGCTGCTTGCTTCCTTCATCCTCCAGTGTAGCAGTGAAATGGTCATGTGACCCCGGGGCACATTTGCGATTTTAAGTACCTTCCTTCAGCAGAGTTCAACGTGTTTTATCAGCTCTTTTTTGGGGGGGGGATGGGGGGGCATGCACGTACATGACTGCGATTGGTCAGTTACAGGGACCATAAATATCATTTAAGAACTATTAGAATTCGCACTACTGTCGCAGTCCTCAGCCTGAATCCACAATGCCTCTGAGAGGTAGAAGGCTGTGTCTCCCAATTTCTTAAATACATATGGAATAATTCTTTCTATTCAAAAAGGCACCGTCGACCAAAACTTAAATCTCTGATTAAAAATATACAAATCTCGAGTACTGAAACGCAGCAGCTACTTCTCAACAAGTGTGTTTTATTACACATGTCACTAATACACCTCTTTCGAATGATATAGGCCTATCATCAGAAATGGAAAAATTGAGGTCGTTATTATTAATTTCTGGTTGTATCTGTTGTTGTTGTTGTCTTTCTCAATGGTGTTGGTGCTACCACAATCATAATCACGTGTGAGCTTCATTGTAAAATGTTGCCCTGCATTGTTTTATGTAGGTCTAGTTTTTAAGTGTACCCAAGTTTAGTACTTTCACCTGGGTTGCAACTTGGACCTCAATTTTTTCAGATGTCTAAACAGCCATAGTTTGATCTTAAAGGGCCTGTTCCTGCGTGAAATTTGTTAATTCATTCATCTAAAGTTCTGTTACAAGAAACTGACTATCCTGTTACTTACTTACTTACTCCATGGTGCAGAGTCCTTCTTCAGAAGCTAACTGGTTTGCAGCTTGTCAAGAAATTCCCCTCATTTTATGGAACCCGAAGGTTCATTACCCCACTCACAAGCCTCCGCCACCCGTCCCTATCCTGGGCCAGCCCAATCCAGTCCATATATGGTCATATACCCTTTTCAAATTATCCGATTCATTTAATCTTTTCCGAGAATAATAAAACTGTTTGAAGTGCAAAAATTTCTGCAGGAAGGCCAGCGTGTATTTTCTGATTAAATACTAAGAGATATTTGCTAAAACAATGAAGAGACATGTTCATTTATTGTACAAGGCAGACACTTTATATTTGTTTCCCATGCAGCTAGATTTATTGTTTTTTGGGGGGGAAGTGTGTGGGAGATATACCTTATTTACCGTATTTTGTCATTCACAGGTTCTTTACATCCGGGAACTGTGCAGTGGTTACGTGGGCTTTGTATTGTATCTAAAGATTATGTCAGATTATAATCAGTTGAAAATCCAGTCTGGAACTAAGTTTCTACCTTCATAATTATACCGCAAGAATAACAATGTGCGTGTCTACTCCGTTGTAGAACATCAAATAAATAATGTAGGCAATTAATCAACGTTTTTATACTCATTTTAATTTGTGAAAAAATATAAACTAAATTCTTAGCTGATTAGCTCAGGTTGTCAATTTCGCCACATCTTATTTTGGTTTTTGTCCCTCTTATTTTGACGTTTTCCCTTTTATGCGCAAGTGGGAATCCTGCTTTGCTATGCCACCTGTAAAGCAAACATTTCTTCATGTACCACTTGAAAGGTTCAAAGATACAAGTGGAGCTACATACTCCAAAGTTTTGAATTCTTTATGTCATGAAGTCTTTTCCAGCCCTAAATTCCAGCAGCTGCACCAGCAGTGTACGACTCTGGTTGTTAGTGGGCGTGCATGGGCACATTTATTTTCAGGTAACTGAAAAGACATTCTACTCGAATGCCGAAGGATATGCACAGAATATATACTCGTGTACCAACAGTATAAGGACGAAGCATGAAATATGTACGGGTGAAGACGTTACGAAGCAGTCATTCTTTAGGAAGTCGGGATTCAAATCTCCTCCCAGAGACTAGCTCATATGAGGTTTTATTTGGAGATTTTCGTTCTTTGCAGGCGCGTGCCGAAATACTCAAATTAGGGCAAACGTTTTCATTCCACATCCCTTCCAGTTCATTATTCACTGTAGCATCGGCCAAGGAAAGCAGTACAAGTCTCTTTCTTACGCTCCGTCTTCTTGCGTAGGTGTTCTTTGTTTCTCTCCAGTAGCCTAATCAATTTATTCGCATGAATTTTGGTGGCGATAATTTTTTCCTAGGGACAAGCGCTTTGATTTGGCTGAAATTCGCCAGTGCAGTCTGGAGGGTAATAAAACAATAAGCTTATGGTTCAAAACCTCAAGAGCTGTCATTCCCACCATTCATGGGTTTTCAATTCGTGGCTTTAACCTAATCGCCATCTGCAACCAAAATGCTGTTAAGTGAAACCAGAATTAAAAGGTAACAATGTTGTGTATGTGAACTATATCAGCGCTGTAACGACTGTAGTAGTGTGGAGCTTACAGCAATCTGCCATCCGGAAACCCTATTCAATGTGTAAGGAACACCCGTAGCTCTTCTGAACACTTCAGTTTCCGACGAATTAATGGCCCTTTACACAGTCAGGTCTTATTGAATATTATTGCCACCACTATCTTCATGTAGACCTCGACTTTCCACATTAAATAGACTTTCTCAATATGCGCTTCCATCGTAGGTGTCTTTCGATGAACATCGTCTTGGCAAGGAACCCTCAGTGGTAACTAATAAAAAAACTCAGAATTGAGAATAGAACTTTATCTGTCTTTATTTTTTGACACTATTATGGATATTTTGAAAGCTTCCGAACTACTTTTCGTCAATACTCTATCTCGTCCTTATTACTGACGGAATACAGTCCTTAATATAAGTTGTTAGATGCCACATACGGGCGCAGAAGGCTTTGTCTTTGTGCACCGACCCTCAGCACAGATTTCATGTTCTCTCTGTGCTGTGTCTGTCGCACCTACTGAGCGGATGTTTGAATTTCCTTAGTACCCATGTTCAAGCACATCACGACAGTCTGCGTATCATGTACTTTTACGGACATCGTAGACAATATAAATTATTTCATTGCTACAATAATACTACACTTAACACCTGGGGAGCCAGGACAGCTACTCGCTACTGCCTGGATATTCCGGATTCAAACCCCATCAGGGGCGACAATTTTAAGACCAGACCATACCGTCCGCAAGGCTCCTGTTCAAAAGGTACCGGGTCTCTTTATCGGAGGTAAAGCCGCCTAGGCGTGGCGTTGACCACCCACCCGCTTCTAGCGCCGAGGTCGACTATGGGTAGAGCTGTACTTCTTCCACTATTCTGTGCCTGCATGACACGTAGTTGGACAAACTTTACCTTTACACTTACACCCCAGCTGATAGAGAAGACTGAAAATTCTTCTTGGGTAAACGTACAAAATGTCTGATAAGACAGTAGCAGACTTAATGATTAGTACTTCTGTTTGGTATTCAGGAGTCATGTGTATAGTATTCAGCGCTGAAAACTCTCTTATGTTTGAAGAATCTAATGACTGATATCTTAAAACAGGCGCCAACAGCTTCCTTTGACATTTCCCAATCCCTTAGTCATCCTTCCATTCGGCTGTATGATCTGTGCTGTTGAGAAAGCATCGTTACATAAGCAAGATTAAATGAGGCCGTCTTCAAGGATACAAATACAGCTAAATTCCTAGTAAGCAGAAAATGAGAATTCGCCTTTTGCGCCTGTGTTGTTTCACTTCAGAGACCCGGGCTGGACGGTCCGGTTTTCGAATCCCACTAAGGGCAATAGATTTTCTCTTCTCCAACAGACCAGACCGGTTCTGAGGCCTACCCAGCTCCCTATTCAGTGCATACTGGCGTTCTTTTCAATGCGTAAAGCGATGGGGGTGTGAAGTTCATCACTCATCTTCATCTGCTGCCGAGTTTAGAAATGAGTGGCCCTATACCTCTACTCCCTCTACATGCCTTCATGCCGAGGACAAAGGAAACTTTATCTTTGTCTGTGTCTGTGTCAATATTCTTTCTCGTCTTTACAATATTTTCCTAACACACATTAAATCATCGCCACATCTTCTCTAGCAAGCGACCTTGTGCTGTGAAATATTCTATCAGGCCTTTTTTCTTTTGTTCCCGTTTTGTGCTGCACACCTTATAACAGCTTCTGTGGTTTCATAATCGTGCGCAAGGCTGTGCGGAAAGAACAAGCTATGACGATTCTGTGTTGCAGTAATTTTGCAACAACATTCCCTTTGAATTAAATAAGTCTATTGCCATCTAATGAAGATCAGGATGTATTAATGAAAGTCAGAAAGGCAGTCGAATCTGAATTCCCAGCAAGCGATAACTAATTCCCTTGTGAATATCGCTGTCTCATAGAATTAATACTTAATTAACAATAGCAGGTATTATTTGACAGCACTTCACCAGGGGATGATTTTGTAGAGCAAATCTCTTCCACGACGCCTTTTGAAAATAATCTCAGACGTCGCTTGTTGGACCGTCAATAGATACGAGGTCTGAGGTTGATAATGCACAAAAATTTTTATGGTCGACATAGCGCTGCGTCTATATTTTGTTTACGAGGTATCGATATTTAGTCAATATAGGTTATATATATATATATATATATATATATATACATTCCTCCTGGGACACCCTATATATAAAGGGTGTTTCACGACTTTAGGGCATAACTGCAGGAGGTGATTTCCTAGGTCTTCGTGATCAAAAAAGTTCACATAAACATGTGTCCGATTTTGGACGGTTACAGAGTTATGACCGTTTGAAACTCAGAATAGAAGGTAACGATTACTGACAATAAACGGAACAAAATAATGAACCAGCATAATACATGATACATT
>Ga0136643_10006920_pt1 | contig 16322 bp, 6 predicted proteins | sample TergutLab28metaG_FD_96883 | JGI IMG/M metagenome (GOLD analysis project Ga0136643, IMG submission 96883) | Labiotermes labralis P1 segment gut microbial communities from Petit-Saut dam, French Guiana - Lab288 P1 (version 3) (version 3) | ecosystem: Host-associated > Arthropoda: Insects >... | reverse complement strand
TAAAATTTATTTGTTTTTTAAATTATACATATTAAAACCGTTAATATGAGAATTTTTAATGTATTTTGGGGGTTGGAAAAAAAAAAAAAAAAGGCACGAAGGCTTATTTTAAAAATACATGTTTGGGGAAGGGGTGAATAAAACAAAAATTCGGGATGGTACTTTGCCGGTCATACTGGAATCAAACATAAATCAGTACTTCTGGACCGGCAAGGACAGGAACCGCTGTGCTAACCTGCCCGATTGAATGCAACAGGAACTTCATATACCCTCCTCGCGCGCCCCAGTTTCGTATGAAACGCTTAAAAAAATTGTGACGTAGTTTCTTGGACTTGAAATGCATCTGACGGACGTCAATTCGTTTCCCGAGGCTGGAGATTCGTATAACTGTGACGACCAAAATAAATTCTCGAACGGTGTGTTAAAGCAAGCTCTTAAAAATTTACGTAAACAGGAAAAGTAGATATTGAGAAACTTACAGTCACTCAGCTGGTCAAGAGATTACCCGTCACTCACTAAAGCGGAAGCTCCATTACCACGTTCACAAAAGTTTGCAAATACTCCCTAATCCAGAACCAGATGCACGCAGTACATTCCTCACAATTAATCAAATTCCCTTACCCTCAGCGCTCAAAATGATTACGTTTTAACACTATATCGAGATGAAAAACTATTAAAAAGTCATTACACTGGTTACACACGGCTGGAAATATTGGCGACTACACGCCCTGAGATATTTAATAACGTCACACTAATGACAGCAATAATTACTCTATACGAGTATCCATCCTAATGCCTTACTGTCCTACAGACGGTATCGTGTGCTGTTATGAAAACACACACAATGGTTGAATCGTTAATCTGAATCTGCTTTTAAGGTCGCCGTCACATTGTCACTCACTATTAAGGCTTTGGTTCCCTCACCGTAAGATTGCAGCTACCACTGAAAAGCAAGTACGAGGGTGGAAATCGTTAAATGACGATCATAAAAATGCTCTGATAGTGGACATTACGAAGCAATTTCGGAGAAATGTAGGCTTCAAAAGCATAAAAGGGACGAAGGTCGTAAACGAAAAGAACGGAGGTATGGTATAGGTATGGAGTTATTGTAACAGTCTTACCGGCTAATGACAATATGATGACATCAACTGGTAGATATACTGACACTGGTAATTTAACGATGGACGATAAAGCACGGTTCGAATTATAGTTTACGTTGGTTATTTGAACTCAGAAGAACGTACATCAGGCTCAAGAACGAAAGGCGTTGCCTCATAAATTGCTGAAGTGCCTACAGCGCAAAAGTCAAAAGATGCTGGAACTCGCCTTATATATTTTTAGTTAGTTGCAATGCTGTCATGTTGTTACGCCAAGAAAACATGATGCAGAGCCTATGTTAAAATGTCTTATGAAGAAATATAGGCTAGAATGATGACGGAATATCCAACGACATGTGCGCAGTCTATAATTCACATACTACATCAAAATTCAAAGCAAACGCACGGACGATGACATCCAGCAGTACAGTGTCAATATAATGGGCACAGTGCACTGTATGAGGCAGTACAGCGTCAACACGACAGACATTGTCTAATGTATGAGGCAGTACAGCGTCAATATGACGGACACTGTCCACTGTATGAGGAAGTAGAGAGTCAATATTATGGGCACTGTCCATTGTATAAGGCAGTACCGCATCCATATATGGGCACTGTCCATTGTATGAGGAAGTACAGCGTGTATATGATGGGCACTGTCCATTGTATGAGGCAGTACAGCGTGTATATAATTGGCATTATCCACTGTATGAGGCAGTACAGCGTGTATATGATGGGCACTGTCCATTGTATGAGGCACTTTCAGGATGACGTTTCGAGAGTTTCTTATAACTGTGCCTTCAACTGACTGAACGTCATCATTACATTCCACTCCATACTCCAAGAGGCTGAGATATTTCTCTCTTTTCGCTGGCAAGAATAACGCTGGCGCACAGCAGTCCCGTTCACCAATTGGAGCTGGTGATAAAACGATCATGGACTTTACCAAGTGCGAACCAACGCGTAAGTAATGTACATAACCTTTGAGGCTTATAAATGCCTCATTTTCTTAATCCAATAACTATGTGTCAGCGAGGACGCAATACACATTAACTTTATATGGAGTTTATATCAATGCCAATATTCGGTTCTCTAATTCCACCAATCGATAAGATGAAAGAAGACTCGGGAGGGGAGGGGTGGGTGTAGTTTTACTGATGTAGAACCCATAACATTCAGGATAGAGTACTACATACTCACAGACTTAAAAACTAACTGATAAATCATGGACTTTTACAACTGTAATACTCGACGTTGCTACAGGTTATTTATATCTGTACATCGCACATCAAATGTACTGTGCACTGAAAGAGAAAGTTTTCATTATATGGCGCTATATAAAGCCAGCGTTAGCATGAACTTGTCAAGGCCCGATATGTTATAAAAGCATGTTCGGAGCGTCATATTTTGAAAAACTCGTATATCAACATGGTGACGATCTAATCAACGGTCCACGAGGACTTATTTTCTGCTCTATGCTAGGCCTTGCCAAGTTATAAGCAGAAATTAAAGTCTGAATATAATTATAGTCGCAATAACAAAATGATCTCAACTTTCGAATTTCAAGATAATTCAGCCATCCCATGATTTTTAACCACCTAGCCTTCGTAATTCAATTTGTTCTTCGAAAAAAAGAATCCTTATTCTTGAAATTAACAAATTAATTTAGATGTAAAAAATTGTAATTATGTACATTTTAAGCACGATTCAATGTCGCAGAACTTCATACTCTTCCAATATCGTAAGGAAGAAATTTCGTAACTACCGTAATCATCAGAGTTTGATACATTCAAATACTTCTTGATGTCTAACGGAGCATGCCAGTATAGAAGTAAAGACCAGGGCTTGTATTGCCGATATAATCGGTTAATATCACACACACACACGCGCGACAGACATTATACGTTCTGAAATACATACAAAGTCAAAATGGGGAAACTTGAAGAACTCGGAGAACTAGGCGCAGAGGGAAAAAATATCTAAATATATTTTACAGAAACAGAGTAATAGGTTGTGGACTGGGTTCATTAGGATCAGGACAGAGAAAAGTGGCGCGCTCTAATGAACACGGTAATCAACGTTCGGGCTCCATAAAACGCGGGGAATTTCTCGACTATACGATTGCCGGAAATACGGCACGCGGCATTCCCTACTGTCCCAATTTCTTTTTATTTCTTTTGCCCGACCAGCGTCTCCATATTGTGAAGAATATATATATATATACACACACACACACACACACACACACCTGTCTGCGTACAGATTGTATATGCATTACCGTCGCTACGAAGTACTACCGCATGTGAAACATTTTAACGCAAATTTGGAACGGTGCGAAGTGTTGACTGGACATTTATCATTGTAGCTTTGGCCTGGCGGTGACTGGGAGAACACGTAACATTGGACAAAACGTTTTGCCGTCTTCCTTTCGAACAGCAAGTAGTAGCAGCCCCAGTTACCGCCACATTTTGTTCCTTCTCGCGTTCCTCGAGGAGGCCTTCGTTAGAAATATAACAATTATGCTATACATTAATTATATAATTATAACACATTAATAATAATAATAATAATAATGCAGTAATTAATAATGATTATAATGATGACTCCAAGACCTCATTTAGACCTTCAAAATTACCATGGGTACGCGAAAGAATTTATTCGTAAGTTCATGGACTATTTGGGCACGCGACTTCAAAGAGTTTCTCCAGCCCTCCTTGACCATCTCAAGAGGGATTCCTCCCCACGGTGCTACTCATATGTTCTGCCAGTTACGAGCTCTCTGCATAATTCTATAAAATAACATGTAATGTGGAGGCCGGGTTCGTCACCGCTGATCTGTTCTCGAAATTTACAGAACTCGGCCAAATGATCGAACATGGATTTAACATAGAAAGGGGGTGGGCTGAGGACAACAATACTAAAAGATGTTGACCGAAACCACTCTTCTTCTTGCTAATGAAATACAAGAAAATTGAGCTCTGATCAAACTTTTAACATTTTCTAACCAATTCGCAACACTCAACCAATAAAATGCATAAAATTGTTCCTTAGATATGTACAATACGACACACTGAACATTCCTACGTGTTTTGAGCCACAAGGAATGGCCATCAGTGAACCAAACCTAAGCAATACCGCATCAACCCATTAGTCACTTTTATACATAGACGACACGGTGCGAAATAGTCAAGTGGTTGGCGAGTAGACCACTCTTTGTAGAATACTGGCACAAGCCTACTGGCTCCTGATATAAAGTAATTCGTTCGCAGCCTATGTACGTATTGAACCCTACGTTTTCTCGGAAATGGTCCAACCTACAAAATTAGTGCATGTTTTAAAATATAGACTTTATTAAGCACGAGTTACATTTTTTCCTCACGTTGTACTAACAAAGTAAACGGGAAATGATTTACCGTTCCGTACGTTTAACAGTTTTGCAACAAAGTTGTTTGAACCGAGTTCCATCACTTTGTTCGGTGATAGCACAGTAACCTGGTGTATGCATTTGATGCATACTGCACAATCCGGTTACACCTTGGTACGTGAGTCTTTAGATGATACATCTGACACCCCTCAGTTGGGTTATCGATACATATCGGGAAATTAATCTAACTCGAAACTGCGTCCCTCAGCACAAAGTATTCAGCTCAGCAGTGGAGGACTTTCTTCTTGTACCTGAGTTAGGCCTGTACTACTTACTGAGATGTGAGTTAATTAATTTACATCAACAAGTTTCAACTTCAAGCATTCGAAGTTTGAAACAGAAACATGCCTGGGAGACATTACAAAGAAAGTTTAAACGAGATCACCAAGAGTTTCCGAAGTGTGAAACTAAATAAATTCAATGAACCTCGGCGCTAGGAGGATTAGCTAAACCCGATCCACTAGAGTCTTAGAAATGTCAAATGCTAACACTACACACAGTTTTAATATCTCTCGTGATATCACGTCACGAACATTGGGATGTCATGGCAAGAGCAAACTATTATTTTAATAAAAAACTAAAAGACAGCTACACAATGCAACATGTCACCACGTCTTACTTTGTTCCAGTAGGGAATGAAAACTAATTGTAATACAAGCCCGGCAGTTTCTGGGATAAAAGAAATACAGAACATAAGCAGCAGCGACTCTATTGGGACTGTGTTCTATACCGGTGTGCCGGTGTTGACTATCAATTCTATATTTACTGAAACAGTGTTGTATTTCATGGTCATTAATGAATCCACAACCTACCTAACTTCGGCTGCCGGAGGGCCCAATTTGTATCCGTATTCTCTCATAAGCAAAACAACAGGCAATAACCATTGGGAGTACAACACGATACACTACCACGAGTTAAAATCGACATGTGGTTCGTCCAGACAGGGCCAGCGGGTGTTTTGATTTCTGAACGTATTTCTTCTCTTCTCTGTAGGCGATAAGTGTTCACGCTCCCTCTGCCTTGAAAAGACACAAGTTACCTTACCGTCGCCCTTCTACTTCTTCTTCTTCTACCTTCCAGTACTAATGCATCGATTCTGAGAAGGCAGTAACAGGCAATGTCGTCCCTCTGCACGCCAAGAAGGTAAACAGAGTGGAGGTATGACTCCACACATTCTTAAACTTCCCTGTTTTGGGGATGGTAGGCAGCTGCACGCCATGATCGCCCTCCCGACCCTCGACGGAACGAGTTTCCCGTCACCCGTTGAACAGAAGGCCGGGTGGGCCCCACATCCGCTCTGAGTCCTGACGAGACATTACTTGGACCGAGTATAAATGCCAGGAGAACAGTATTTGCCTTTGTTCTGCTTTGAAACCACGTCTCGGGAAAAACGTCTAAATTAATCCACGCATTTCTTCAAATCAGGCACACATTTTGGCGTCTTCGGTTAACGTGGCATAAATCGAACTGCGCAGAAAAGCCACACGGTAACAAATAAAATGAATTATGGACTGGACATGTGACGGCTGTGCGATCACAACACCCACGTTTCGGGAACTGTGAAATTTGGAGAACACGAATTTTGTTCCCTAGAGTGTAAACGGCGTCTACTTTGCTGTTACAGCGCTGTAAATGTATCGAAGTTTAACGAGTCTGAAAACACCCTTAATGGCGGAAACCTGAATGATGAGGAGTGACACGAAACAAAGGGAAGGAAAGTGATTTTACATGCTGCATTCGCGGCCCAAAGCTATTAAAAATTTATTAAATATGGTTCCTGGTAATAACGCGAAACTTCTGGGAAAGCAAGCGGTAAAACAGCGTTGCAAAGTTGACTGTCAACACAACTTACTTCTTAATTGCAGAATTAAGGGGCAGAACAAGAATGACTAATAGGATTTGGATGCAATATGAGGTAACAAACTTAAGTATGTATCTTTGTCCAAAAGTTTTAATGACAGAAGTAAACCGTTACCTACAGTACGAAGCAAAGGAGAAGGGAAAAAAGAGAAACGACGTAATATTCAATTAAAGGAAAACGGAATTAATTTTCAAAATACGGTACACTTTACTTGCTTGATTCTATATATACATACATATATATATATATATATGTGTGTGTGTGTGTGTGAATTTTCACGACACCACAATTAAACCAAAACAGAACAAACATAAGTGTAGCAGATGTCGAGAAGGATGAAATGAGGTATCAGGTGGCAGACATTAGGAACCTGAAAAATGCGTACAGAATTTTAGAAGGAACACCTTACGGAAGTGGACAATATGGGAACTTGGGTGTAGATGGGAATAATATTAAAATACAACTTAGAGACAAAGAAAATAAGCGAATGGACTGTAAACGTCTGACATAAAGCACGGACCAGATGTGGGCTCTTCTAAACAGGATAAGGAGCCTTCAGATTCCTCAAGACGCATGGAAAGTATTCCCAAGACAGTCGGTACTCACTGCAGACGAAAGTTAATAGCAGAGTTTGTTTCTATTTTTCCATGTACCAATTCTCTTGATTAGAATTACTGATAGTGACGAAGGAGTACAAGTAATAAAGTTTCTTCCCCCCCACCCTCGCAAATTGGTTCCATCATAGCATATCATCTCAATTACCTGACGATGAACTGTTTCTGGGGACAGTATAGTGTAACCCTCCATTGCAGCAGCCATTTCAGTGAACACCGTACCATTTAAATTAAATATTTTTTTTCATGGGTCGACAGCCCTACGTGGGCCTAGGCCTGCTCATTATCGAGGCTTCGCAGTCACACTCAAGACATCGCACTCGGTAGTTCTCCTCTGGACGAGTGATCGGCCCATCGCAGGAACATCAACCTGACAACACACAACATTCACAAGACACACACATACATGCCCCTGGCTGCATTCGAGCCCAGATCTCAGAAAGCCGGCGGCCAAAGACCCATGCCTTAGATCGCGTGCCTACAGGCATTGGCGCTCACCTGAAACTGCGTTATGCTTAATGCAACCAAATCACCAGACACTCTGCCCATATCCTGATGAAATGGGTAACTGCTACATACAATGGTGAACAGCGTATTATTCCACAAGGCATGATCCATCATCTTCGTTGTCATTCTTGAAATCTGTAGGTATTCGTACCTACCACATTATTTAGTTCATACTAACAATATTTTATATATCATAAGTTCTCGTACATATTTAGTGTCAAGTGCGAAGTTGGCTAACGTCATAAGACGATACCCACAATACACCACGTAGTTCGACGTCTACGCCCATTAAGTCTCATGTTACCCGCATACAGGAAACAACAATACAGGGTAAGTCCATCACATAAATAAATACAATTTGACCTCTCCGATCACATTTCGCTGACCTAACGTGAGTCAGATTAATTCAGTGCAGGATTACACCTATAAGACAGTACAGAATCTATATACAGCCACCAAGCTAACAAGTTCCATTTACTGTAATTATAACAGTTGACACGACTCACAACGTTTTACAAATTGCATTTCATCAGCTATAACGATCACACATGTTATCATTTTAATCTACTGATTTTATTGAGTTTGTAACCTTAATGATTTTTGGAACTTTAGTAAAGTGGAAGTTAAGACTTCCTAAAGATGATGCATCGAAACATGATGTAGGAGTACTTACGATATACAAAATATTGCTAATATACATATGTGTTGTTCATTTGTTCGTCTGGATAATAATTGTACAAGATGCATGGTACATATACATCAAAATAACACATTATTGTTTCGGCGTTAACATTCGCGCCACTATCGCACGTTATCTGCTGAGGTTTTGAACACCTGTGACACAGAGACCCTGGACTACTTCATCACTGTATCCATGCAGCAATAAAATAAGCACAAATTGAACTAAAGAACTGCATCTCCATGTAACAAACCCTTGTAAGGTTGGCTTGTCCCCATTCAGAACTACAGCTGTCAGTTGCCTTGTTTCGCATCAGGAAGGTACCGAGTTTAAATCTTGACTCTGTAAACAGGTACCCTGACAAGTTGTCAGTTATTTTCCTCGGTCCGCCCAGACATATATCGGATTGTACCCAAAATTAGGGCACAAGGCTTCTTCGACGTCCTTTTGAATTCTTTATTGACCACTAATTCAATAGTGCGATGATACACAAATAATCTGAGCTATAAACAGACCTTAAATAAACCATGCGGGAAACGGACAATTTACGTACGTACGCACATACATTCATACATACACTCTGCCCTGAACAGGGATGCAGAGTGTTCATCCAAAATAGTACCCACGAAGAAACTACAAGGCGTGATAACCCAGAAGATCGTAACACCGCTGCAGTTACCTAGAATCGCAAGTGAAGAACTGATTCCGTTATAACAAATGAAATACTTGCGATACAAGTCCCTGTCTGGGAATACCCCCCCCCCCCACCCCGTAGGTGTTGCATTAACAAAAAACAGACAGTGGTATTAGAAATCGTCGAAACTTTGTTGCACGCAACTGTGAGAAGCTGTATAAAAACACTAGTGCAATCAGTTTGCTCACTACAGTATTAACGTCGAGTTGTCACAAAACGTTAACCCCCTAATATAACTTCGTCTTCACTCGTGAAAACGCATGCTGATTAAGTTTAGGGTACGGCCGTTTCAAATCCTGCCTGACACTTAAGTGACATCATGAGTGAGACAGAACTATAAATCTGTCACAGTGCCAACGAATGAGACGCAGAGTCAAGAGGTCAATTGGACAACGTTCAGAAATCTTTACCGAACAAATTAACAAGAGCGGTAACGCGTTTCACATGCAGGGGAGGCGCCACTTCGAGTCTAAGACGGGACATTCTCCGTTCCTTCTTCCCACGCCGTTCTACGATACTGCGGCACAATGACGTCGGCAGCGACCGCGTCCTGCACAGTCGTTGCCACTTCGCCGGCTACAAGCACTTTATGGTCCCATTCGATGCAAAATAACTTGTGTAATCGATATACACATCGTTCCTACACCGCGTGCGAATTATCTGCGACCCTGCAGGAACATCGCGGATTGTCTGAACACGTGCTACTGCACCGGCGCATGCCACGTTTAATATGAAACTGTTTCCAATGGGAGGACGATACGTAGTTTAAGTCCAGGCAGGGACAAAATATTACCTCTGCTTCAAATAGTCCAGACCAGCTCTGAGGCCCACCCAGCTTTCTACTCAACGCGCACCGGGCGCTCTTTCCTTGGGGGTAAAGCGTCGAAACACGAGGCCGATCATCCACCTCGATCTAGTGGCAAGGTTATCAATAAGCGCAGCTATACTTCGACTCCCCTTGTGGCGTGTAGGCATACAGGGGCAACTTTTCGTATTTTATAACCGGTTTGCACTCATCAGTTAAAGTGACTGACAGTCAGTCAAGCACATCTCGTATGATTGTACATTATCGTGTGCCTCACAGCAGCTGTTTTGTATCGCAGTTTGTTTAACCTAAGTAAACCCTCACATTGTTAGTGAGCGACAAGCGATTAAGTGAACAATGTAATCTGAATAATTGCCTGGCCCGTTAACATCCCATCAAGCAGCACAACATGATACCGTGACACAGAAAATCTACAGTAAAATACAACCAACATTACCAACACTATAAGCGAAAAAAATCTGCAATCATAAACAAACCCAGCTGTTTTCAACGTGCTGAAATCCATGCAATAACAAGCCATCAGTCTGTCCCCCAGCAATCTCAACCACTAAAAGGGCGGACGAGAACGGCAAAACCTACTGAAGCGTCCCGCACTTCCGTCTAGCAAATTAAACAACGAGGAAGGCGCTTTGATTCTGGTGAATATCTATTTGTGATCGCATGTAAGGTAGGAGCTGGACGGGTCGATTAAGCTCTGCCTCGTACAGCGGCAAATATCGTATATCTGGTGTAACAGAAAACAGCGCCCACTGCGCTACTGCTTCAGTGAAAACTACAAGACCTTAATTTACAAGGCAGTGCCGCCTTGAGGAAAACTATAAGAAGACCGTGACTCAAGTGGAAGAAAATTAATCGCATCGCCTTGTGTTCGAAGGTAAAATGGGAAATCTGAAACGAATCAAATACTTGAGAGCAGTCAGTTGGCATCGATAAGACCACCGTCCAATAATTCATGCAGATGAACCCCTCAATCTGAACTCCAAGTTCCGACGAAATCGTGAACCAATGGCAGCCTACTCCGAAGGGGCTAACTGCGCAGAACTGGAAAGAGCGACTCAGAATTTTAGTATGCACGCCAGCTCAAAAAACAGCTACATTCCGCAAAGCGCTTTTTACGTGGAAGTCACCACAACCTACAGGTGATTACTATCACAAGATAAACCAATACAATCGCGTGCGGTGGGCAGAACAAAAGCTATTCCCAGTCCCACTCCCATACTGTGTCGTAGTGTTTGACAAAGCATAGCACCACAACGTGAAATTAAACTGTCATCTCAGAGGCCACAAGAACATAAATGAAATGGTTTCAGCGAGCGACAATCCCCTTCGGCGATGATATGCTGAAACCAACACGACATGCCCCTGTAACACGTTTCATTACCAATACATTCACGAGTCACTGTTTAGCAAATCAGACAGATAGGCTATTTTGTTGTGACCTTATTCGTATTGTACGTAACAATGGTACTTAATGGGCATTAGTTTTGTTCAGATTTCAACTTTTTTTTGTAATATTTAATCTTTCATTGTAGAGGTACATTCTTCAGATTAACACTGAACACAGCTCGGCTGCAGAAATTAGTTGTAGCTACATAAAAGCAAGGATGTGATGTTGGCCGGAAGGGGTTCAGAGTCTGGCAGAGAGGCAAGCTGACCGTTAGTTATGCACTGCGGGCAAGGCCACCTATCGAGCCACACCGTGCAGCTTCAGGCTTTTCTATGGCTTTCGTCACCACATGCAATGTAATTACGCCTATCGAATCAGTGATGAGCCGAATAACACACGCTAGCAGTATGCCAAATGCACGTTGCCGCCCCACAAAAGACAAACCACAGCGTCACAGCCAATTTTACTGTGCTTGGTTTCACAGCGGTACAAACGACACACACGTCAGTAAATACTAGATCTCTAGGGTCCAACACTGCTAATATCGGACTTCAAGACATGGCGATGTATGAAGTCAGTTTTACTACTGTTTCTTATTCCAAAGGTTCGGATTTCGATTTCCGGTTCGTAAGCCGGCTATTCTGATTGGTCTCCTTCAGCTCTGGCATGAAATTTCTGGGATAGCATTTAAACATATGTCAAGACAGCTCACTCGAGTTCGTTAGTCTTGATGTCCGTTTATTGCAGATCCCGCTCTCCTCTTTAGGTGTGAAATAATGTAATTAAAGCAAAAGTGTCCCAAGAATATTAAAAAAACACTAGGAGAAATATGTTGAATTTACATCCAGTTGTCTTGTCTGCAAACGCGACTGCAGGTAGTAAAGAGAATAACACAACGTCATGTACGTACTTAATATTTATAACTACAGTAATTTTATTGAAAGCTTCGTAGCAGCTGGCGGTGAACCATGTGTAACAGCTCACACTCGCCTGGCGACTGACCCTCAGGTAAACTCCCCACGAACCATTTCCAAAGAAAATAAATTTGGTTCTAAAGCTCAAAATCCTATGTCTAAAGGATCCAATTCATTAAGCAGACAGTTTCAGTAGGGGTCACACTCGGAATATACCAGCTGTGACTTCTGGATCCACTTGCTTCGCAAGTCAGCAGGCTAATGATGTTGAAGAATACGGACCCCGTCATTTCCTCCTTTCTTCCTAATTAGAAAACAGACTTCAGACTTCGATCTAGAGGACCATCAGGTTACAATACCATTCAGCAGAACGTAATGTGTAAATTAGGTTCGCGACAAAGCTTAGCCACAATAATGATACCGCACCGTATATCCACAAATTCTATTTGCTGACAAAAATAATCACAGCAATGGCCATGACACTGCATACATACACAGACGTGTCTCATGTATTGCATTAAATATTTAATCTTCCGAAAAATGACGTTTAATGAAACCGCGTCAATATAATCTTTCGGGTTTTTTTTATGTCTGACAGCCCCGGTGTGCGTGCAGAACACGAAATAATAAGGACGCTGTCCGTCGACACACAACTTTCATTGTAGCAAATCCAAAGCAGCTACATGTTTAGACTGCACAAATCAGCCATCATTAGGCCGTATGTATCAGAAAACGTAAAAAGAAAATTATACAGCTGTAGCCATACATACAACTGTAATTATACAATTTATGGCCGAGATAATTACTACCTCACAGAGAAGAAACCCAACATCCGTTACAAAGATTAAAGCTGTAAATGCTGCCTAGCGAAATTATCGCTGTTTATTGTGAAACTCACAGCGTGGGCAAAATGAAATTTCTTATTCTTACAGCAAGTGGTACATCAGTTAATAGTTATAACTGGGCTTCTAACAGTTAACTACGCTGAAGAACCGTTTCGTATGAAATATACAGATCTGGGGTACTGTACTGTATTTTAGGTGCCAGCAGTAGATCTACGTGACGTCTTCAACAAATACAACAAAATTTTACTTCATCATTCTGAAAAAAAGAGAGAGAGAAGACAGAACTGCACCTACAAGGACAAAGACAAAACGCGACCATCAGCATGCAGTGTAAACATACAAAGTACAATTACACGCAAATCTAATGCATACTCGGCAGATAAGACATGTCACGTCCACCGCGCTTTCATTTCATTAATTTCGAACGAACAAGGTACACGAATAAGGATAAGATACTGAAGTTACGAGACATACCTGGTTACAGCTGGGTAACAAAAGGGACGGCCTTGTCACCAGTATACACAGCACAGCTACTGCTGTCAAAGTCTCAACGGTGCAAGTACTTACCTGAAACAAGACAGACACATAAATGAATTGGCATCGGAGTTGTAAATGCAGTGAATGAGATGCGTGGGGGAACTTAGCAAACACGGGAGATGAGAAATGCATTACAAATGTAGTCGGATCACTGAAACACGATAGACCACTTCAGGGACTTAAGCGCAGAAGGGCACACTAAATTAAAGTGGACTTTGAAGAGAAACGAAGTGGACTGGATTCATGCGACTCGGGGCAAAGTCCGGTGGTTAGCTCTTGTAAACACTGCAATGGACATTCGAGGTCAATAGAGGGGAAGAATTTCCACACTAGCAGTCCACCCACACATCCATCTTTCTTTCTTCTTCTTGTCTTCCGACACTTTTTTTATTTCATCCCCTCTGAAAAATGGTCAATACCCAGTAGGCCTACAATAATTTAAAATGTGTTTTTGCATATTCTGCTTCAACACACCCCCGTATTCGAATTCTACTTGTTGACACTCATGTCTGTTATTGTTATCCGACAGGACGAGCCTGTCAGTTTCTTTAAATACGCGACACGAACGTACGTCAAACGAGACAACAACGCCCGGTACAAAGGTCGGATCCAACTACGAGTACGCTGCTTGACGTAAAGAGCTCCAGAGACAATTATGCGTGATGTTATCAATTAGCACCTCCACTGGGAAGTATTTAAAGTTTCCACAATTCCTCCACCAGATGCCGCGAGAGAGAGGAAACTCTTCCAGTTCAAATGGATTTTCATTGTTCTGCTTTAGCCTCGAGTGCAATTTTGCAACGACAAATCCTTTGAAACGGCGTGATGTTTAGCTGCCTTGTTTCGAGCTGCGTGTAAACTACATGTACTATATAATGAAGCGCTTCAATGCATTACAGTGCATGAAAACAACAGCATACAGCAGTTCAGAGTCTGACGCTCTTTCGGACTGCTGCCATGAGCAGAATTTTGGGAGCCAGACTCATTCGAGAAGAGATCGCACATTGAATGAGAATCAAAATGTCAACCTTTCGTGAGCATAAGAAAGTTAGTTTGTTATATTAAGTCATAAGTATAACATTTCAAAAATAAATAAACTTTTAGGGACCATAACACATTATAATAAACCATGACGACACCGATGAACTTGTATCAGTGTCACCCACCCGGCCCGAACCGCGTATCAGTCCCTGTGTATGCCAGGGTATTATTAGGCATCTGAAGTGTAGTGGTTACTATATTTACCGCAAGGTTTTGTTCTCGATAGCTCTACAGTTCTTCCGCACAGTGTACAGAGGCGATTATAAAAAATATCGCTTACTTCCTTAAACAGATTCAACCCACTGATATTTATAATGGACACGGACAGTGTTTTCTGTGAGGTGGATACTGCTGTTTTACATACATGGCATACAACCGATGATGAAATAACCAAATGTTTGCTAGCTGTTAAACCCCTGTAACAAAACATACCTCGCGGTAATTTATTTTTCAAGTTATCCGGGATGTGAAAATCTGTATAGTTATATTATAACGCCATGTTATAAAAATCCTTTCAGAAGCATCAGTCCAGTAGCGGTGATAATGCATAATTATGTACAAGCGGTAGGCCTTCTCAGGCCTTGTCAGACATTCAGGCACTACAAGCTCACAAGAATCTCACGTGTTTATAAATTGTGCTTCTCTACATCAGTAGGTTCCAACTTGCGGTCTCTCTTCCAGAGGAAAACGCGTGAAAGTTATGTTTTATTGTCTGGGTTGTCTCGGGTTCCCTAGTAATAAAGTAAAAGCGTGGAGAGGAGAGACCATGGGTTCGAACGCAGCTGGGACCAGAAAACTGTGAGGCTAAATGACGTCATTAAAACTTTCGCGGTAAGAGCAAATAAAATGGCATTTAAGTACACGTGGCATTTAAGAAACAATAGGAATGAAGAACCAGATGAGTGTACACTGAAATAAACAAGTTCAAAAGCCTGTAATTCTGTTATGGCTGTGGAAGCACCGTATCACAGAGCTGCAAGTGCCTGAAAAGATACTGACTTATATACTAAAATAAAAAGAGCAATAATAATAATAATAATGTAAAAACTTCGGAGTGACTAACGACAGGGGTACTAATTCTTATTCCAAAAACGAAAACACTGAAAGGCAAAGAATTACAGACCTGTAACCTGCCTGCCCACAATGTACAAAGCAATGACATCTATCACAAGCAAAGGAATACAAAAGAATAATGTTGACAAAAATCTGATGCCTAAGGAGCAGACAGGGTGCTGCAGAGGATCGAAAGGATGCAAAGATCAGCAACTACTATCAAAAGAAATATTACACTAATGTAACAGCAGGAAGAAAAATGTATGCATGGCGTGGACAGATTACCAGTAAGCATTTGACAGTGTGCCTCACAGCTGGGTAATCAAATCCTTACAGTTAATTTGGATTAATAATAAAATATTATCTTTTACTAAGAAATCCACGAGTTACTGGAAGAAAAGTATGCGCCTACATACTGAAGGGATGCTATAAAGACACAGAATATACAGAAATGGGGTATAGCGTTTAATATTTCACCGAGACTCATTATCATCACTGCTGTTTTGCGTCATCTTAATCCCACTCACAGAGCAACTGAACAAGTTGAACACAGGATATGAAGACCGCACAACAAAGACAAAAGTATCAAAAACGAATGATTTGAAGCAAATAGGGAAAACAGAGGAAAAACTCCAAAACCAGATGCAAGTAATTAGAACCTTCAGTGACGATATTCGAACGGAATTTGGACTTCACAAGTGTGCAAAGATTTAACTCAAGAACTAAACTAAACTAAACTCCGTGGCCTTAGTCCGCACGCGAACTATACCGACAGAGCGGCTGCCGCCGGTCGGCGAAGTTAGTGCCAACTTTTGCGGATAGAGGGGTGTCACGTGGTCAGCG
>Ga0136643_10006912_pt1 | contig 16328 bp, 15 predicted proteins | sample TergutLab28metaG_FD_96883 | JGI IMG/M metagenome (GOLD analysis project Ga0136643, IMG submission 96883) | Labiotermes labralis P1 segment gut microbial communities from Petit-Saut dam, French Guiana - Lab288 P1 (version 3) (version 3) | ecosystem: Host-associated > Arthropoda: Insects >... | reverse complement strand
CAGTAATCGTTACCTTCTATTCCGAGATTCAAACGGTCATAACTCCGTAACCGTCCAAAATCGGACACATGTTTATATGAACTTTTTTGATCACAAAGACCTAGGAAATCACCTCCTGCAGTTCTGCCCTAAAGTCGTGAAACACCCTGTATATTAATGCTACACTTGTACAATACTTTCAGTAGAATTTAACAGGCAGGAAACGAGTAGTTGCACCACAATTGCAAACACTGCACTGTTAGCCAGTTCATTATACTTGGAACTATGACTGAACCTGCAGTGATGTTAACACAGAGTTTAATAAACTCTGAAAAATGTCTGAATTGCAAAGCCACCTCTATAAATTTTAGCCTTCAGAGGTAATTTTCCTCATTCATTTACTGCTCGCTCACTGAATTGCTGCTTGTCATTGGTTTTATTACCAGCTGTTTGGTGTCTACATGCTTGAAGACATATATATATTATAACAGTGTATATTTATCAAGGCAGCAAAGTGACTATGATGATTTTAAAGTACAGCTGTTTACTTTTGGTAAAAGGTGAGTTGTGTTGACTGCATGGAAATTACATTTTGATTTTAAATTTTCATTTTGAGTTGAGCAACTTTGGCCACTTATATTTGTTGTGTGATTTATTTCAAATTTTAAATTCAACGCTAATTGGCTTACAACTAATGAAAGAGGCAAGACAATTATTTTATTTGACATTAAAACACTACAGTGTAACTAATTTAGGGATTTACTAAGTTTGTAACTTTGGGAATTTGATATTGATATTTTTACTTTGGTAGACTAGAATATAGATATATCTATTTTAGTAAATTTGGATAATCATTGAGGTTGCACTCTAATATCCCTTAGTCCTGATTTACGGATCCCAGTTGATTGAATTGAGAGCAGTTGGCAGTACCTGCTTATCAAGTACTGTCTGGTGGCAGTGATTTTTATGTAATTATGAATGTAGGAATGTCATTAGTTGGAATATCGTAACCTTTTTCTGCTTAATGTCGGCATGTGTTATACTGTATAGTGGGAGTGAACTATTACATGGGAGGCACTACACTATGATTCTGTATCTCAAGCTTATTATCTGGTGTATCCATTTTCGGAATCTCCCAGATACTTATGCATGCAACTCCCCTCTTTACATGTAACATGACCATGCATTGTACAGTGTTACATACCAATCACATATTGTTACTCTTCACCAACATTTGCGGTCACTCTTGTGACCATCATCAAGGTGTCGTGTAACAACAATACAATATACCAATAACTGTACAACAATATATGATAAATGCCATCAATATCAAATGTAACAGTATGTATTCTTGTTTTACGACACCCCGATGATGGTCATAAGTGTGACCAAAACATGTTAGTGAATAACAGTAATATGTGATTGAACATGGATATAATTAATGCATTTATTGGTTCATTATATATTACACAAATCCCCTCTATTTAACAACCTCAAGCAAAAAATTCACTTTAATAATTAACTCCCCAATGCTGACCTCACTGCACTGTGTAGATCTTTAATTCTTCATGTACTGCCAGTCTTAGTGCACCTTAGATTTATGAATGCATTGAAGGGTGCTGTAAATTTGAAACCCCTCTGTCCTTGGCAGTAGTTTTAATTTAAACTCAAGAGTCACTGAAGGGTAAATGTGTGTGTGTGTGAAAATTCCATTCCTACTTCAGATGAAACATTTTATCTCCATTTCAAAAGTCAAAGAATTAATGCTGTGTAGCAAAATAATCACTTTTCATTTAGTAATTACATTAAACCTATAAATATACATTGTGGGTAAAATGCAGACCTTTATAAGGGAAATTATGTGGTATGCAAAAATTATCATTACATCTGAATGGGATATAAGTCTAAAATAGGAAAAACTTCATGACATCCAAAACACAGATGACTGTTCTGTCAGTGGGCACATAGTTATAGTTCTATACTGAGAGAAAGGGTCAATAATTCACATTTGTAACTTCAGCACCACCCTTGCACCTGCAATACATCAAATTTAGTCCCTACAACAGAACATTAGGCGATGAAGTCTAATTTTACGTTTATGAGGGGGCACTGCACAGTAGGCAGCAACTTTGGTCACTATGCAGCAGTCATGTGCTTCACTCTATAGTAAGTAGGTCCAGTGATAAAAACTACTCTTTGTAGAATGGCCTGAAATTTAGCAGGTAGGGATACATATTTCTTCATGCAAGAGGGCGACACAACTTCTCACCATTATTATTGCGTGCGATCCATTGCATCTCATGGCTCTCTGGTTTCTCATCACTAATTTGGTACATGAACATACGGACACGCATGTCAGCTCTCCCATTGTATTCTTCAAAGATATCCTTATAGATGTCAGGCATGCCATCACTGATGACCATGATGGCTCGGTTGCAAGATGCTCCAGAATTCTTCTCCACAGACTAGGAGAAGACACAATTCTGTATTCCAACATTTTCTGTGGTGAATGTAAAGGTAAATTTGGCCCTACACATGGCATGAAGCCATGTGGGGGAGTGAACGTATTGCTCCACTCATTCTTTATTTCAACACTAGATGGAGGCAAGTGTTCAGCCTCATGCCCTGGCTGCATTTCCTCTCGGGAAAGAGCCCTCATCACCCACTGAATAGAAGGCTGGGTGTACTCCAGAGCTAGTCTCGAAGTTTTGTAGTAGAGACAAATCTCTTGATCCTGCCAAGATATGAACCCTGGACTGTCCAGTCCTTAACCCAGTCACTACATTCACTATGCTGTCCTTCCTTCCACGCATTTCAAATTAGAGACACTCATCTCTTTGGTTAGAGACATAGCTGCAAATTTTTTCTTTCTTGGTTCATTTAAGAATGATCTATCAACTGTACAGGTTGCTTCAATAACAATGAATGTGAAATAACAATGTAATTATAAATTACACACTGGGAGTAATATGGATGAAATATAGATTATAGCTTTCTTCAAGATACTGTCTTGATGCTTAACTGGAAGGAATGAGTAAGACTTTAATATTGAAATCAGAAGCAGACGACAGTCACAAGTTGAAAATAAGATAGCAGGAGTATGAACCACAAATGTTCAAAGGCAAATACTGTGTCAGCTGTTTGAGATATGTATTTTATATTTAAGACAGCAAAGTGAACACACACACACACATATACACGCACACACACACACACACAATGCGTCTACTAAGTTTTATGACTGGCATTATAAAAAGTATTTGCATGAAAAAAATGACACTTTTATTGTTTAGTTTTTGACATAGATTCCTTGTAACTGTGCGCACAGATTTGGATGGTTGTACAGCTTCTGGATGCCTTTGTAGAAGTCATCCATTGCAATTATGTTTAATGTACTTGTCACTGCTGTCTGGATGTCCGAAATTGAGTCAAAGAGGTGCCCTTTCAAGTGGGATTTCACTTTTGGGAACAAAAAGTAATCAGCAGGTGCTAAATCTGGCGAATGTGGAGGGTGGTCGAGCACAGTCACTTTTCATTGGGCCAAAAACTGCTTGACAATTGTCGCATTGTGGGATGGGACATTGTTGTGCAAAAGGAACCAGTCACCAGATTCACACTTGCCTGATCTAACACGTCGAACTCTGTTCAAGAGCCTTTCCATTACACCTTTGTAGTACACTGCATTGATAGTTTCACCCTCTGGAACAAATTCTTTGTGGATTACACCTTGCCATTCAAAGAAAATCACCAACATGGTCTTCACACGAGACTTCTGAAATCGCAATTTTTTCGGCCATGGCGAAGTTTCTCCGACCCATGCAGCGGATTGATGTTTAGTGGTTGGGTCATAGGTAAAACACCACATCTCATCGCCAGTTACAATTTTCTTAAAGAATTGAGGATCACTATCTGGTATGGCAATTAAATATCGGCAAGCTGCACTTCGCCGGTCTTTTTGCTCTGCAGTCAAAGAGTGTGGAACAAAGCATGAACAAATCTTCCGTTTTCACAATCCTCAACTACTATCTTTCTCACTGTGTCCTTGCCAATGTTCACCTCACTTGCTAGCATTCTTAGCGAAAGGTAACAGTTTTGAAGCAACAACTGAGAAATCTTCTTGATATTGTTGTCATTGCGACACTCTGTAGGCCAGCCACTCCTGGGGTCATCTTCAATGTCTTCTTGTCCATTATGAAATCGTCCATACCATCGGAAAAGATCCGAACGGGATAATGCTTGGTCCACATAAGCTGCATTTACCATTTGGAAAGTTTATGTCGCACTTTTTCCAGCTTTAAAACAGAACTTTATCGCTAATCGTTGCTCCATACTCAAATCCATGATGAGGCTTTCACACACAGCTTCGTTTCATGCCACAAATCACAAATACAGCTCAACTAACTCAGACAACACTAAGCACACAATGTGTCGAGACTTGCTCCTACGAGTTTCTGTGCGTGACCACCTGATGGCGCGCATAGTATTTGCTCTGCTCAATCAGTCCTAAAACTTAGTAGATGCACTATGTACATTCTCTGATGACTGCAAACTTGCTAACACAAAAAACCTGACACTAGATTCAGTTCAGTTTTTGCAAGTCTCCTTTGTCTAAAATTAATTTTTATGTTTTTCGAGTCCATCTCTGTCTTCTGGGTTTTACGATAGGTTTCCAATCCAGTTCATCATAAATTTGTTTTGTCCGTCCAAGCTAAATGTTTTACACTTATGTCCCTACACTTATTGAAACCATTAACACTACAACAAAAGCACACTCAAATGAAATGCATTTTATGAAAAGCCATAGCCAATGCATCACACTATTTCACTCAAATCAAAATAATATGCAAGATATCTCATAATACAGTACCATATATATATATAAGCTTAATATGATATAGTTTGATGTGATGAGTTTAGCACAATATCTTAACACTGTCCTAATGTGACCAACTATTCTGTATTTATTTACAAAATTTCTTATTATATCATGTTGAAGCAACAAAATTCAAACATACATTTTCAAAATGTTTGTTACTGTGATCAAGTGTATTCCTAAACTCCATGGTTGAGTTATAGATAGGCAGGCAACTAAACATGGTAAGAATATGTGATAATTACTTCCTTGTAGAACTGCAGAGAATTGCTGTAGATTTTTCGCAATTTGTTTTTCCACTGTACCATATTTACTTTCCTGATGACCATATGGCCACAATGAAATGCATAGTAACATATGTATTGGAACATTCTGTTACAAGTTCTTTGGCTTTCACAGTGATGTATTTGTAGTCTCTGCTTGTCTGACACTGTGTCAATGAGTTATTTGTTCCCAAAGTATTTGAGAGAGTTTAATGGTCTCAATTTCAAAGGTCAAGTGTCCAATGAAGAAGAGACATTTTTTTGGACATTTCACCCTTGAATATAAGACCAACATGCTCCCTCAGGAGCCAGGCTCCTGTCTTCAGTGATGTGACACCATGTTCCAGGAGAATTAAGAAATCAGTACTGTTGCACTTAACTAAAACACAGAGTGAATCCTATGTTTACTGGACCATGCATCATCTTGATAGTTGAATAAAGAGAGACCAACTTGATGTCACTTGCTTTATTATTTCATTATTTACTGCTCAACATGTTTAAGATGTTAATACATCCATCCTCAGGGACTTGCGACTTATTTGTTGAGTTATTTCATGGGTCTGTATTGTTCTGGTTCGATGTGTGTTGGTGTTACGTTGTGGTTTGGCTGGAGTGGTGTGGTATCTGTATGCAGGCTGAAGCACTACTGCTTCAGCCTGCATACAGATACCACACCACTCCAGCCAAACCACAACGTAATACCAACACACATCGAACCAGAACAATACAACCCATGAAATAACTCATCAAATAAGTTGCAAGCTCCTGAGGATGGATGTATTAACATCTGAAACATGTTGAGCAGTAAATATTGAAATAATAAAGCAAGTGACATCAAGTTGGTCTCTATTCAACAGAGTGATCCATTTCTTAGATTTACACAGGCATTTTCTTACCTTACTGAAAGATTTAAATGCTTCAGTGAGGGCCACACGGAAGTTTGCTTGGCCTTCTGCTTTCAGTACCTTCATTGCCAGCTTAAACTCCCTCACATTACCTAAATTTGCCTGAAACATGAAATCTGGTGCTCAAAAAAGGAAGCATTAAGAGGCATCATGCTAGCATTCACTTACATAGACAAAGGCAAAAATATCTTAGCCAAGAAAGTTGGTTTTCTGGTATGTACCTCCTGACTTGTAAATATGCTGACATACAAAGGCAAAAGGTGAGGGGGTTTCCCCACACACACACCACGAAGGCCTTCTTAACATCAGACCTAGATAGATGTAAGTAGTCAGTCTCATGCACTCACCACTTTACCTCTGTGGGAAAAGTTCCTGTTACCCACTGAATAGGAGGCTGAGTGCACCCCACAGCTGGTCTGAATGCTTTCAGAGAAAAGAAAAATCCTTGTCCCTGCCAAGATAAAAACCCTGCATGGCCCAGTCAGTGGCGTAGTAATTATAATGACGACACTAACCTGGATCCTATGTTGGTGTATAAGACTTAAACAAACTTAGAGTTATAAATGTACTAACAAGATTATGGGTCATCCTAATCCATTACTTTGCACTTTTAACATTGTCATATTTAATAAAAGTTCTGGAAATCAAAATTTTTAAGTGCTGTTTTTGATAAAATGTTGACAGCCTGTAGCCACATCCTATTATACCGTTGTCACAAACTAATCTCCTTACCATCACAAATGTAAATATCACAGAACTAAGTAAACTTACATTCACACAAAATGAGTCTCTTTACTCCTAGAAGATTCCAATTTCAAAAACTATGATTTCATCTTTGTAATCATAGTGGTGGGTGAACACTGTGCTCTCACCTGAATCAGAGTGACATTATGCAAGCAACTGATGACTGGAGCAACAGTGTGATTAAATGTCAGCACATTAACAAAGTCATTGCTTCCAAGTGTTTCCAATATGCTGTTAACAACATGCCGGGCAATATCGTGGTTTGTTCCCGTCATAGAACCTGAATTATCCACCAGAATGATGACATCTTTTGGGCTTAGTGAGGCATCAACGTACCACAGTCTCATCCGGCAGTCAAACGTGTCCACCTGTGAGTCATTTCTCAACACACCTGAGAACATACAGCAAAGTTTCAAGCTGTAAGATTTTTTTGACAGTATGTTGAGACAAGTTCTTAATTTTTGAGTGATGACACAGTGGCGTTTTAATGGTTTTGCAGGGTGTTGGAGAAATTAAAAGACTCTTTTCATTTGTTCCCAACTTTTTTGGTTCGTGTAGTTTTAAACACACTTTCATTGCCATCAATCACACTGGGTTACACAGAGAGTCAAACCCTGACATACAGCCACTGTTTTCTCACCACAGGTTGTGGCGGTATATCAAGGGTGGGAGTGTATGTTTACAGGCTTTCACAGGAAATAAGTAAGTGTGGCGCTGTATCAGGGGACTCTATCAGGGTTTAAAGGTACATTCAGACAATTTCTAAGAGTACCATGAACCATTAGTACAAAAATGTAAATATTATATTTGCTTTTGGCATTTCTGTACTTTCTCCCACTAAATGACAAACCAGCCCATAGTAACATAAAGTTACCATAAAAAAACACATTGGTATGTTTGTGACTAAGATGTCTACAGAACTTCCCAGGGTCTCATTGCCGTGAGGGTGAAAGTACACATTTCTGATGTACAAGCATGCACTCAGAGGATTCTGCTATAAACAATAATGATGGTGGACAGAACGAACCTACATCTTTAGATAGATAGATATATTTGTTAACTGCAATTGGGTTGACACCTGGTGGCAGTACTACAGTACACATTCACACATAAACAACATATAGAACAACACAATTAATTTGGGAAGAGTATGGGGTGTGCCCTGCCTTTGCGAGTTATACCCTGGCATATGCCTTACAACTGAGAAGAAAGCACAGAAAAATCTCAGTCAGGGTACAAAAACCTCAGTCAGGGTAGAAAAACTTCAGACAGGGTAGGAAAACCTCAGTCAGTGTAGAAAAACCTCAGTCAGGGGTGACAGCATGCTACAATTCAACATTTTTAAAGTGGTCAGGAACTATTAATTGTCAACTCCAAAGAATCTAATGTTTCAAATCATGATCATTAAGTCTCAATATATTCTTAATAGAGTTTTATAGAATATTGTATAAAATGAGAGAAATGTGGCATAAAACAGCAAGGCATTTATACACACCTGGGTATTGCCTCATTATGCCTGATGAACTGCCAAAATATTGCCATGACAATGACGGATCTTGCTCATAGTTACTCTTGAAGATTGGATCCAGGTCCTGTGTCCAATTGATTACTCCTAGAATCTCATGTGCTATAACAACCAAAAATGATAAACCCCATTTTTTTATAATATTGAAAGTAAAAAGAATTGTGGCCACAGCAGTAGTAGGCAGATCTTAGATCTGAATGCTGAAGTGTTAGTAACCTGCTGAGAATCACTGTACTGTTGTAGTAGGATCATGATTTTTAATAATCAGTTTGTGTTCTACAAGTGCTTATAGCTTAGGTGCCTCATGGCTTGTCCAGTGCACTTCTGTGTGACATACATCACTATTTTGTGCACCAGTCTCTTGAATACACCCCTAAAACTTGCATTGCTGAAGACTCAACTGTATAAACAAATTTCAAATTTGAGACAATGACCAACATCATACAATATTCAATCTTATAGAATATTATGCCATGTTTTCTGGTACATAGTCTACATGATCACCCTTCGTAACTTTGTTGTCCCGATGCACTCAGTCTGGTAGGTGATCCTCTTTCGGAAAACGGGTGTGGTTCACCAAATCACACATAGTTTTAATTATTTCTTTTTACTTGTTGTTTTATTTACTCAATTTAATCTTGATATAAAATAATGGAGCGCTATATCCAGTTAAACAACTAGATCATTTCTAGGAAACTGACACAGTCACTTCTCTGTACTCACACTTACACCACACTCAACGTGACTGACTTCCTTACTGGACTGCTAGCGTCCGTTATCAGCTGCTAACATTTTCTCATTTAAATCTCTCCCCTCCTACTTATCACCAATGGTCCTGAATATATGTGACTGATTAACTTAGAGTGCATGGCCATGAACTGTCAGTAACTGATGACAGCAATCCTATGAAACAACTATACTAAAAATGATTGGCTACAATAGTTACCAGTGCTATGTCATGTAAACTAGTACACAGTTACCAGTGTTATGACATGCTGACTGGTATACAGTTACCAAAGCTATGCCATGTTGACTGGTGTATGGTTACCAATGTCATGACATGTTGACTGGTATGTATATGGTTACCCACATTTTAAAAGATCCTGGTGACCTCTTCCTCAAGGTCCAGCAATTCAAGACTTGTGTTTGACATTAAAGATGAGGACAGTACAAACCTTTAGTGTTTTGGTAACTCTTTACCAGTTAATAGAGTGTAAATTCAATTACTGAATTTTTAGAATGCAAAATAAACAAAGATAATATATAAAGTACAAAACTAGTTTCATGACTTGTGTTTTTATGGTGTTGATTTTCTTCTTCTCTGTCGTCTGTGATGAGATGGTCTAACATTGTATTCATTGTCTCCAGTATACTTGATGTTACTGTGCCGTCAGGTTTCCTCAGTGTAGACATGATGCTACTGGTTCGTACTTTTCCTGTTGCGAGTTTGTATGCATGGGACCATGGATTTAAAGATGCTGCCACATTACAGTACTCCTTCCACGAGTTCAATTTCTCTTTTCTGATTTCATATTGATACTTTTTCTTCTCTTAAAGGTATTTGTGTTTCCTGGTTTCCGTCAGTTCCCCATTATTTTTTGTTCTCTGATGTAGTCGTCTTAACGTGTTGATCCTTTTCCGCATAATAGTGAGACTGTCTGTCCACCAAGGGACTGATTTCTTCTGCTTTGTCTTGCTCTGTGTGTTTATTATTTTTAAAGCTTCCCTGCATGCTGTTTGCATAGCCTCAGTAAATGAATCAACTAACATCTTCAAACCATTTTTTTTCCTACTGTTGTAGATAGGTTCATAACCATTTCTTCTACATGTCCTTTGTAGATTATATTTTTGAAAATTTTTGGTATCTCTTGTTCTAATTTTCGGTCGTATTCGTAGTATTTGTCCTTTTTCACTACATATCTTCTACCTCGGTAGTTGTATTTGTTTTTATGACTGTTGGAATTTCCGATTTTATATTTGAGGATATTGTGGTCCGAACAGCTCTCTTCTTTACTAATTTCCCATTCACGTAGTCTGCTATTAGGTTATTATTTGTAATTGTTAAATCAATGTTGCCTGATCTTCTGCTGTTGTGGAAAGTGAACATTTCACTTTCTTCATTTATTATATGGAGGTGTCTGCTTGCCAGGTATTCCTCCAGTTTTTTCCCTCGTGAATTTGTTATTTTGTCATTCCAAGTCTTGGATCGTGCATTGCTAACAGTAGCTATTAAAATTCTTGCTCCTTTGGCGAACTGTAGTATTTCGTCGATGTTTGTAAAACTGTTTTCTATTTGTAAGTCAATATCGATGTACATACTCACTGTAAAGAATTTAATTTTTTTGTGTATTATTTCTAAAACTACTGTGTCTTCGTTTGATGTCTGTGTAATAAGCATGGCATCTGTTTTATTGTTCGGGATACAAATTGCTGCTCTGCGTTTCCCGTTTCCAGCAGTAAATACTCTGCACTTCTTTTCGATTCCAACTGGTCTGTTTTGATATTCGTATGGTTCTTGGACAAATATTAAGTCTGGTTCATCTTTTTCAATCATCTTCATCATATTGTAAGTTGCGGATCTTGAGTGCTGGAGGTTTATTTGAAGGCAATGAGTCTGATGTTGATTTTGCCTGAGTGTTGCCAAGTTTTGTTGGTAGTGTGCTGTACCCATATTAGTAATTAATGTTTCTCCTGTACTTTGTTAGCACTGCTGGAAGGCTAGGACAATCTTTTCTTAATGCCGGATGGTTTTCGTCTATCTTTTCATTCTTGTTGTATCTATTGTAAGTGATACAATTGATACACTTATGTTCACTTGCCGGGGTTGTGCATTCTTTTAGTTTATGCTTGCCAGCGCAGTGAGGACATGTTTCCTCTCCTACACAGTCACTATGCTTATGGTTGAATCGGCTACATCTGTAGCACCTGGTGGGCACTAAGTAGTCTTCTACTTTGCATAGTTCCCACCCTATTTTCAGTTTGGTGTGAAGAATTTGTTTTCGGGTCTGTGGGCCTACTTCTACTACTATATTGTAGTTTCCTTTCCTAGTTTTGTACTTGAACTTAGCTGTGACTTCTTCTCCATTCATTGTAATTTCTGGGTTTTGAGCTTTAATGACAGTCACATTTGCTATTGTAATTTCTTCTGGAACATTATAGATTATTAGCCTTGGTTTCCTCAGTTTGTGTTTCATAGTTTGCAGCTGTTCGCCATATTTTGTGTTAATCGCTCAGCTGAGAGAGTTTGTCTCTTCTTCACTGCCTGTTTCTATTAGTATTATTCCATTCCTCATTGTTTTAAGAGTCTTTATCCCGACTTTGATAGCTGTTGGATTTATGTCCTTCTTCAATTGCCTTTTGATCTGCTCCGTTGAATGACTATTATTTTTGGCTTTCAAGGTTATTCTGTACCGCTTGCCCCCATCGTCTTTCAACACTTCCGAGAAGATTTTTCTTCTTCTGTCCCCAGATGGAAGCATCTGTCATGCTTCATCACTGTAGGTGTGCTGCCTGTGGTCCAGAGATGGCGCCACCTGTCTCGCTGGATGACTGTCACTTGTTCTCTCCATTTCTTCCATTACCTTCATAACCTCTTCGCTTAGTTTCTTATTTTCCTTGTTCTTATTCTCTAGCTGTGTTTTCATTTTAGCAAATACTTTCCTTAAAGTACTTAGGGATTGTAGAATGTCTTGTTTCAGATCTTTTCTTAAGTTCCCATTCTTGTCAGTGATACTCACTAATGTGTCGAATGCATTCTCAACTTGCTGGTCCTCTTCGTCAGCCATCTTGGCATGGTGTATGTGTGTGTGAGTGTGAGTGTGACAGTGAGAGTGTGAGTGTGAGAGTGTGTGTGTGAGTGTGAGTGTGTGCATGTGTGTGTGCATGTATGTGTGTGTGTGTGTGTGTATGTATGTATGTATGTATGTATATATGTATGTGTGTGTGTGTGTGTGTGTGTGTGTGTATGTAACACACCAGAAAAATTAAATCTTCAATGTCATCGCTGTAGGAACTTCAAATTTCATATTGCACAAACCACATAACTTTAAAACTGAATGTGACCCGGTAATTAATAATACAATTACATTATGTTATCATATCCCTTACTTGGCTGATTTCCTGCATTCTTATTCTTTAATTTCCCATCCTATAAACCTTACAGAACGTATTGTTTCTTTATCAATGATAGGAAGAAATTCCAGGAAGCATAATGGTCAATTCCTCAGACTGTTGCATCCTTATGGAAAACCATGGTCCAAATTAAGCAATCACTGCCAGGTGCCTGAGTGACTTGAACTTAATGTGTGTCAGATCTGTTACTCTGCTCATTTCTTACATAACATATATCAACTTCAATTTGCATGAACAAGCAAATGAGGTTGGCCAGAAGTAAACGTTCCAACTCACCTCTGTGGTAAATGTTCGTAGGTACGTGAACAGAACTGAAGCTTGTGTTGACTTCCTCATTATAGAAGTGTCTGTTCCTTGTACACTTTAGCTTTTCGACATACTCCAGATCCCCACCCCCTGGGTCCTTTGCTTTAGCACCATAATATGTGTAAGTTGTATAATTCTCCTTCCTGTACAATCTGAGAGCGAGCCTTTCTGCATTATCTACAATGCGCTGTGAACAGTAATCAAGAGCTTCAAGTATACAACAGTGCAATGAAAAACTTTTCACTATTTGCTAAGAAGAACAGCAAAGTGAACTCCACGTTAGAGCACACACATTATACACACTTTTTGAAAGGTGGCACATCTCGGGGCCTAAAGTTTCACCAATTATTATAAAGTACACAGCTGATTAGTGGGCCGGGTAGCTCAGTCAGTATAGAGACTGACTACGGGCTGGACGGTCCGGGATCGAATACCAGTGGGGACGAGATTTTCTGCCCGTCCAGACTGGCCCTGGGGCCCACCCAGCCCCCTGTAAAATGGGTACCGGGTATTTCCCGGGAGTAAAGTGCGGCCGGGTCATGCTGCTGACTACTCACCCCCTTCTAGTGCCACGGTCATGGAAGAGTAGAGCTATACCTCTACCCACCCTCTGTGTCACACAGAGCCTGTAACGGGATCACTTTCCCTTTTACACAGCTGCTTAACAAGACAGATATTGCAGCACGCAACATATTTTCCTCATATTTTGTTAAAAGTTTTTAAACAAACACAGTACATGCAAGTAACAAAACTTAACCTTTGAAATGATGCCCATTACCTAATTTTGTATCACAAACTGCTTTTGAAAATTTGTATGAAAATTTGATAAATTCAGGTTTATACTGATTTAAGCAGATCATAACTCTGGACTCAACAAGAAGCGCCAAAATCCACAACCACCTAATAGAAGAAATCAGGAATACATCAGTAACCCTTAACAAAAAGAACTGGAAAATAGAATTTAAATGGGTGAAAGCTCACGCCAGAATTTATGGAAATGAAATCGCAGATCAACTTGTGAAGGAGGGAACTCAAAACTACCATGTCACATACAGTACGATACCAAAGAGCGCTATAAAAATAGGATACCCAGAAAGAAAGCATAAGAAAATGGCAAAGCCAATGAGAGGAAACAACGAAAGATGCGATTACTAAAGAATTTTTCCCAAGTGTAGAAAATAGACTGGCAGGGAATCTAAACTTAAGCCCAAATTTAACAATAATTATGACCAGCCATGAAAATATTTGATCTTACTTGCATCGATTACAAATTTTATACAAAGTCCAGAGTGTCCATGCAAACACGACACACAAACAGTAGACCATCTGATATTCCAGTGCAAAAAGGCTAAAGAATGAAAGAGACATTGTGAAGAATAGTGTATTTAAAGCAGACAAATGGCCAGTGAGTAAAAGTGAACTAACCAATAGGAATCAGAAGTAATTAATTAGATACATAAACTGAATGGACCTTAAAAAAGTAAATAATTCTAAAGAAACATGTAATGAACACTAACAACAGAAATGTAAGATTACAACAGCATGTAGTGTTACTTACTGTCATGGAACATGCTGAGGGTTTAACTAAAAAAATAAAAAAAAAAAATCAGCTCATAATGAAATATGCTTGACAAAAATTTAAAGATCAAGATATATAGAACTATAATTTTGCCTGTTGTTTTGTATGTGTGTGAAACTTGATTGTTGACATTGCGGGAGGAAAGGAAGCTGAGGGTGTTTGAGAACATGGTGTTGAGGAGAATATTTGGACCTAGGAGGGACGAGGTAACGGGGGAATGGCGGAGATTGCATAACGAGGAGCTAAATTATTTGTGCTCCTCACCCAATATTGTACGGGTGATAAAATCGAGCAGAATTAGATGGGCTGGGCATGTGGTGCATATGGGTGAGGGGATGGGGGGGTACAGGGTCTTGGTGGGGAAACCGGAGGGAGACATAGGCATAGATGGGTGGATAATATTAGGATGGGTCATCAAGAGGTGGAATGTGGATGTATGGACTGGATTGGGCTGGCCTAGGATAGAGAGAGGTGGCGGATGCTTGTGAGTGCAGTAATGAACCTTCGGGTTCCGTGAAATGCAGGGAATTTCTTGACTAACTGCAAACCAGTTAGCTTCTCAGGAAGGACTCTGCACCATGGAGTGAGTAAGTAAGTATGTAACATGTCATGCACACCACCCATACTAAAACACAATGAATAATTTTGAAGAAGAACCATGTGGACAGAATGATACATTTTTCTCATTGTATCTTCATTTCACACTCTTTGTGCATAGAATATGCAAATTAAAATGGAACAATAAGTAAGACATTTCAAAAGGAGACAATCCTAACAGTACATTCAAAGAAAATGTTACAATTTGGCCAAATGCTTCGTCCCCAAGTTATACATTTAAATTGTGGAAAACTACAATTACACTTAACTGGTCACTAAAACTATTGCACTTATAGCTTGTAAATATAGCTAATTATTAGGCAACACCAATGTTACCAAGATTGCTGACGTTTTAGATGCCTTTCTTTTTTTGATGTTTTGCTGACCGTGCATCTCCATATAATCTTAGTAATTAACCAATTTAATGCACTAAATCTTGTTTTATGATAAGTTTATTATATGCCTCTACATGTTTCGAGCACTATGTGCTCATCATCAGGAGGTCAAAATTGTATTATACAGCATCTGGTATCGTCACACCTGTAGGTGGCTGTCCGGTGCACAGGTTAAGAAAGTTGGCTAATTACTAAGATTTTAAATGCTCTTCTACTTTGATATGTGCGTTACATGTTTTCCATAAACTTACTCTTGATCTGTGACAAATTTAAAGTTCCTGGATGAGGCTTCAACTCTTTACAGGTTAAGTATTATGTATGTTAAAACTTTCAAGTTGTCTTACCCGAAGAGCACTCAGCTTCAATTGGGCCATGTTTTGGATACTGGTAGCAATTTTCTCCACCAAAGATGTAGCATTCTTATCCTCAACTTTAAATTGCCATTTGTGCATGTTCTGCGGGAAAGATGTGGATTACAGAATTATTCCATTATGTACTGCTGTTTTGACAAATCTCCATTCACAAAACTAGCTTAATGATTTAAACAGAAATTAAGATCCATGAAGCTAACTACCTGCTTATCTATAATGAGTCATATCTACTCATTAGCATATGTGATAAAAAATTACTGTAATGAGAACAATTCTTCTTTTTGTATGTAAAACCACGAAATCTGCAGAAACCTTCAGGTACCATAGATGCTTAAAACTTAAATAAGAGGGGATCTTTTTATCTCGTATAGTGTCTTAATTTTGGAAGGGCAGGCTTCTACCATCTCTCTTTTGTATCCTTACTAAAACAGATATGAATGTGGTACATATGTTTCAGAAAACCAGCTACATGTTAAATAGTATATTCTCTATTCTAAGACAAATATACTTTTCTACATCCCATTCAGCTTTGCTGTCTAAACAGAACTGTTCATACAGATGTATACAGACAATATCTATACAGATGTATACAGACAATATCTATACAGATGTATACAGACAATATCTATACAGCTATATACAGACAATATCTATACAGAT
>Ga0136643_10006911_pt1 | contig 16328 bp, 10 predicted proteins | sample TergutLab28metaG_FD_96883 | JGI IMG/M metagenome (GOLD analysis project Ga0136643, IMG submission 96883) | Labiotermes labralis P1 segment gut microbial communities from Petit-Saut dam, French Guiana - Lab288 P1 (version 3) (version 3) | ecosystem: Host-associated > Arthropoda: Insects >... | reverse complement strand
TAACATCTCCCTCTTCACACACTGGCTTGGGCATGTGTGTGTACCATTTGTCTGTAGTTTCAATACCTAAGGCTTTGCATATTGAGTAGTGCAAATGTGTACAAACTTTATCGTGTCTCATTATTATTATTATTATTATCATCATCATCATCATCGTGGTCTATATTTAGAGACCAATTTGCTTCTCCACAAATTACTTTTTTTTTCATGGCCTCCTCTACGAGGTTCCTCAATCACACTCATTTAGACGCAACACACTCGGTAGGACTCCTCTGGACGAGTGATCAGCCTTACGCACAGACCTCTACTTGACAACACAAAACACTTACATGAGACAGACATCCATGCCCGTGTCGGCATTCGACCTCCCAATCCCACCAAGCTAGCGGCCACTGAAATCGGCAATGAGAGTGCTACTGTGGTATTTGATTATGTGTTGAATATTCATACGAGTAATCATTATAACTGTATACGTTATATTCCTTTCATTCCTTTCACTTTAACTCTGATTTCTACGTAAATTAAATGCGCGCTTTTCTACTTATTTCTGTCTTAGCTTTGCTCTGGTCTGCAATTGTTGTTGTCTTCTTGGTACTTGTGCTGTTTTTACAACTGGCCATTATGTTGATGAGTAGACAGGAAAATAAACAAAGAACTTATGTGAACTGGAGTATTTCTGGCACTGCTGGATATACAGGGTAAGCTGTGTTTAGTGCCACCAGGTTTTGAAACACTGTCGACACTGTCTTCGGCAGACACTGTCTTTACCGGTTAGGATGAACATCGACACAATACCTAGTACTTGATAACTATTTTGAGAGGTATGACCAACACACATAAGACCTATTAATTTTAAGGCAAGTAATGCTACTGAATAGAGCCAACTCTTCAAACATTCCTGAGTTGACACTAAAATTTGAACTGGTTTTGCTTACTGACAGCATCCGACCAGCTGAGAAATACTTAAACACAACGAAATATTAACCTCAAGTAATAACAATAATAACAATAACAACGCTGACGACGAAAGTGGCAACAACAACAACAATAATAATAATAATGACAACAACAACATACTTTTACCCTGTACGCCTAAAGCCGGCAAGTTTACAGTTTACACACACTGTTCTTGCAGAATTGCCTTGCGTTCACTGGACGCTTGGTGTCCCTCTGCAGCAGGGGATGAGAATTACAGGGGAGAAGAGTAATGGGAAAAGAAACAGCCACAAGGTCCACCACGTGGGAGTGGTTTTACTAAGTGCAACAGGACGCCTAATTTTCAGGGGCTGTCAGGATACTTACTGTCTCGTTACTCAATTGGAAGATTGGTTCTCACCAGCAACGCACTTTCGCTTCCCATTGTTTGCTATGTGTATTGGGACAGCAACGCTGTTAATCGATTCGAAATGTATATCCACAGAGTACTCAATGTGAATGGCAAAAAAAAGTGACCAGGAAATTGTCAGAGCCTGTCAGAAATAAAGTGAAGAGTTGGTTATTACATGACGATGAACCGCGTGGTTTATACAGGTAATTAAATAGGCTATTGTTAGGACTGTAAAACTGTAGTAAGTTATGACAATGGATAAGGTGGACCGAATGGAGAGTCATGAAATGCATGCAGAATTTGATTAGGAAAACTATTAGGAAGCTGCCAATTTGAAGTGAGCGAATGCTGTAGGATAGTCTAAAGTTGCGTATTTAAGTAACAGATCGTAAGGTGGGCAGTGCATACAGCTGATAAAACTTCCGGTTCTATTGCCAAAATGTTATTCAGTTACTTAGTTAAGGCAAGCACTTGGAGACGTGTTGAGAGTTTGTGAAATATGAGTCACGTCACCTCATACACTGACTGGGATCGGGCACATATTAAAACTGTTTTCCATTGTGTACATTTGATTAGATAAGCTACCTTGCAATAATGCTGTTGCGGCCACGATTCTTTTTATTTTTGGCTTCTGAATTTTGAGAAATGACCATTTTCAGTTTACCCATGAAGAACAATTTCGTTCCGCTCTCCACCACACACACTAATTAAGTAGCCTAATTACAACAATTGTGACACAGTAGTTTCACTATGAACTGCTGTCTCTTGTTGCTTGCTGGTGCAGTGATAATCAGGATGCAAAATTCAGAATACTTTAAACATCCTAGCCTAATTAGACTATAATTCTCTAGACCCTACACTGACTTCATTTCGGGCTATGTCCTCGCCAATCTAAGACGGCTGTAAGGTCATTAAGGTGTTCACGCACCATGAGGCACTGGACCTTACCCTGAGCCAGAAGGATGCAGTGCACTTCTGCACAGTTCAGCGTTACGGTGACATCCTGTAACAGGAGTACGCAGGCCTCGCAACTTTTTCTAAACCAACCCCGTCCTCTATGGCATAGTTCTTACCGTGCTTTTGATCATAACGACACTAAATGAAATGCAGAGTTATATTGGGTGTTTATTTTTCCTGCTTGACCGATAAGCGCCGGCCCAACTCACCGCCCAACGCTCTGCCAACGTTGCGTCTTTCGCTGGGTGTCCGGGAAAGTGTAACAGTCGATGACAGGTGCAAAACAAACGATCGTAGTGATAATAACCTTTCACTTACTTACTTACTTATTCCATTGATTAGAGTCCTTCTTGAGGAGGTAACCGGTTCTAAGGTAGTGAAGAAATTTTCCGCATTTTATGGAACCAGGAAGATCATTACCGCATTCACAAGTGCCCGCCTCCTGTCCCTATCCCGAGCCACATTGATCCAGTCCATGCACTCACATCCCACTTCCTGAAGATCCATCTTCATAATATTCTCCCATCTAAGCCTGGATGTTCCAAGTGGTCTCTTTCCCTCATGTTTATCCATAAAAACCCTGTATACAACTCTACTCTCCCCCATACGTGCTACATGCCTCGCCCATCTCATTCTTCTCGATTTGATCACCCGAACAATATTGGGTGAGGAGTACAGATCACTAAGCTCCTCATTAAGTGGTTTTCTCCATTCCCCCATTCCCTCGTCCCTTTTAGGCCCAAATATTCTCCTCAGCACCCTATTCTCAAACATTATCAGCCTACGTTCCTCTCTCAATATAAGGGACCAAGTTTCATACCCATACATAACAACAGGCAAATTATGGTTCTGTATATCTCAATCTTTAAATTTTTGGATAGCAAACTGGAAGACAAAATAGTCTGCATCGAATGATAGCAAGCATTCCCTGACTTCAATCTGCTCGTATATTTTTCCTGAATAGTATTTTGATATGTTAAAGTTGTTCCCAAATATATGAACTTTCCACCCTTTAAAAGAAGCTACTGTCAGCCTCTATACTGTGACTTCTTCCTGCATTCTGATCTCGAGACATGACCATGTGCTTAGTTTTATCAGCATTCACTTCTAGACCAATCTCCTTACTAGCGACTAACAAAGCTTCTGTGTTTTTCTTTATAGTGTGTATACTTCCACCCAATATATTAAAATAATCAGCATAAACCAAAAGCTGATGTGTACCATTTAATTTCAAGCCCTCCTGGTTTACCTGAACCCGCCTAATGGTATACTCTAAAGCAAAGTTGAAAAGCAATGGCGATAAAGTATCTCCTTGTTTCAATACATTCCTAATAGATAATAATCTTTAGAAAGTGTAATAAAAACTCATTGGGGCGTAGGGTCAAGCAGGAAAAGAAACACCCAATACATTTCAGATTTACACCTACACTCGACCCTTCCTCCAAGTGAACTTCCAGTGTACGTCACGGGGAGGTCCGACACTTCAGCAGTTGTGCGGACTCGCTGAAACAAAACCAATGTAAGACGTCGAATGATGTAGTCAGACGATGTGTTGGGAGTGGAACGATTCTTAAAGGAGAAGATGCCAACCTGTCTGAAGGCAGCCATGGCTACCCCCTGTCACGGCGTACTAGGATAGCCGGTGGAAGAAAGGGATTAAAATTAGGCAGATCCTATGAGATCTAACGTCGGTGTCAATGATGTGGGGTCTTCTGCGATGTGACACCGTGTAGTCTGGTACATTTGGACAAACGTTTCAGAGGAATATGTTTTTCACATCCACAGCTTACAAAACTGGTAGGTAAAATTACAGTTTTATTTTCACAGTGTTAGGTACCAGCTCTTCCAGAAGTGGGATGGGGGCATGGACTGGATTGAACTGGCTCAGGATAGGGACAGGTGGCGGACGCTTGCGAATACTGTAACAAAACTTCGAGTCCCATAAGAATCTGAGAAATTTCTTGAAGTCAGCGGAGGACCTGTTGGCTTCTAAGGGAGGACTCTGATCCATGGAGTTAGTTCGTTAGATATCAGACTGGAACGCTTACGATTCTGAACTGACTGGCAGAAAGCTTCCCAAGAATTTAATCCGCACTTAATTCCTTCGTAAATACAAACATAAATTTTTGACTGGTGACGTTCATACTGCCGTTAACAAACGTTTAAACTGGCACATTTTCGAAACATTAATTACTTAAACCTCAATCTATGGCCTTTATAATGTTATCCCGAATTCTACAGACGAGCCGATCGCGGTGACCGCGTGGGCTAAGGCGTCGGTCTGGGGCTGCTCGCTTCTTGGGACTGCGGGCTCGAATCCCGCTCGGGCATGGATGACTGTCTCTTGTGAGCACTGTGTGTTGTCAGGCAGAGGTCTCTGCGTCTGTCCGATCACTCGTCCAGAGAAGTCCTACAGAGCGCGGTGTGGCTGATCAGTGTGATCGCGAAGCCTCGAGACGGTAGGCCATTTCCCGGAACCGGGTCGAAAAAAATTCTACCGACGAGACGAGAAAATACAGTTTCATTAATCGCCTTCACTTTACTTTTAGCTCACCTTCCTTGCATTATTAGCGACAAGCACAGTTTCTGTGTTTTCATGATGGTACCTACACTATTTATGTTCTAGCCTAATACGTTAATATCACCAGCATATACCAGTAGCCGATGCGTCCCACCTGGTTCCAGTCGCTCTTGAGAGTCTCAGAGCTTCTTCCTGATGTAACTCACAGCGAGTCCAAATGCAGTGGCAATAAAGCGTCGTCTTCCTTACGGACATTTTGAACAGGAAATGCTTCAAAGGAAACGTATATTGTGTTTGTACGTGTAGCACTATATTATTCCACTATCACGACATGTAAATTAAGCCTAAGTGCAATTCCTTCAACACGTGTCGATTTATAAGGGGCACGAAGGTCAGCCTCCACGCATTCACCACCTCGATACTAGACAGAGGCCAGTAACCGTTTCTCGCCACAGCTGCCTTATTCTTGACAAAGGGGGACCGATGTGAGCTGAATGCGACACTGGCTGGTTTGGAGACGGAAGGAGCCGTATCCTGACCACTAGAACGAAGCATTGGCCGTCACTTCGCACTGACCCACCGCGATTCCCTGCACTAGTTACTTCTACTTCCCGAAGGCTGCTCACAGCACAGTATATGTGTGTGAGACGGGAAAGTGTTTGTGCCCGTTGTGCTGATTGGGCTGGTCCCGTCATTCGCCTGAATTGACTAAGGTCAGTTTTAATTAAGACATCCTGGCAGAATGCAAAGCAGTAGTAGCCCCTGCTACAAATTAATTTTCCCATTCATTCAACGTCCAGAATTCGAAAGGCCTCATTGATAAGCCTGAATAAAACACAATTTAACGGAAGAATCACAAGGTTCAAAACCTACCATTAGGCACGATCCTGAGCCAGTTCCAACCGCTCATAATTGTAACAACATTCTTTCCTAAGCCCATCTTAATGTTATCCTATGGTTTCCCGACATGCCTGCCCGTCATTTATTTAGCTAACTGGTTACATGAGTAGCTAGGTAGAAATTAGTTAGGGTTATTTGGATGGGCAGCCTGAAACCTTATTTTTAGACGATTGGACAACTGGCCAGTTGCCGGTTAGATTATTAAATGAAATTGTGTGTGTGTGTGTGTGTGGCGAGTGACGCCACTGTGCGCGGCGGTCATGTTGGCGAGTGGAGCGAGGCGGAGCTTCGCAAGAGGAGGGGCGATACGGGCTCCACCTCTAACAACCATACCTGATAAAAACAATACACTGACGAAAAGGCTACACGAGCGCCTTCTGGTTGCGTCTCCAGTAACTCTATGGTCAAACAACGTGTAATAATAATCCCCTGCTCGGATGATACCACGACTCCATCGGAGCAGCACACACTATCTCACCCGCAGACCACCGCTCGCTGTCCTCCTGGTGTTATCCTGTTCCTTCATCGTCCCACGCACAACTACTCACCCTAGCGACCCGCCGTTCGTATCACGAGGAGCGTCACACTGTATTGTGGCGTGGCCTGATTAGGGAGTTTGTCGGTTGCTCACATACCTGGGCGGTGATTCGTGTTTATTCGTTACACAGCCAAATAGTTTTTTTTTTACGCGTTCGCAAACGCACCCTTACTTCCGCCGTGTCTCCCTTCAACAAGTTACAACTTCAGAATGACTGTGTGGATTTTTCATAATGTTTAATATTAAGAAGTGTTACTAAAATCTGTCGATTCATTGCAATTGTGTTTACAGTCAGTTGCTATAACAATGGACGCTGCACACGAGGAACCGTGGCTAGGCGCATCTCCACTGTAACTTGCTAAATGTTTACCGTAACGAAAAAGGTAATGAACAAGCGCAGATAAAAATATGACGAAAATTTTGTACCTAGTACACACTTCCCATAAACCTTATGGTTACAGAACTAATTAAACGAAAGCAAACGAACGCACCATAAATATTAAGCTACGCGTATGTTTAATAACTTCTTTAATAAGTTAAGTAAGGTTTGTTTGTACAAACTTAAATTAAGGTATGTACCTGGTAAGTTATTTAATTGGCGAGTCAAGCAACAGTTGGTTGCTTGTGTAGGCATATATATTGTACATTGTTATTATTTTACTGACTCAATGATGTCAGTTTGTTGGTCATTTATGCATTTACGTAATTAGTGAGCGCAGCTGTCACAAGTTTGTTTACTTAATTATGTGAGCTCTTATTCCGAAAAGCAAAAATTTGCAGGAAACTACTCCGGAAATCCACCCACAGGTTACAAATCAGGGCCTCGAATATGGACCTATTAAAGTAAGGTGAGAAAAATGGGAAATGAAGGCACGCCAAGTTACGACACAGTTACACCTACGTAGGCTACCCGGTCACCAGATCGACCTCTGACCTTATGTCATTTGCCAAATTCATTTTACAGTCTCGACCAAACAGCTTTCCCCGCCTGGGAAAAAGACTACAGTTTATCCTATTCCCGTTAATATTAAACCTATATTTTCAAACAGGCCACAGTCACGTGTCGTATCATTTCTCATCCAGCGTCATAATATGACCACTCGAAGGAAAAGTGGCGTTAAGTCATATTTTCTTTACAAAATGAACATCCTTCTGGCTGTCAACGTCACTGACCTACCACGATATACGATGTGCTATGAACAGACAAACTATTTACCACGCCTTATGCTGCCTTGCCTTTTCACAGATGTCAGTATTGTGATACCGTATAAACAATTATATATATATATTTTTTAAATACTGACTTAAACCACTTGTCTTGTCAACCTCTCACACAGCGACGAATTCTTATAATCTCTGCACTATACCTTGCTGAATCTCTTTAAATGAACTTGAAAGCATCACCAGTGTGTCACAGCCTGTCTCAGACATCAATCAGAGCAATCTGATGCATTGCAGTATGTAAGTAGCTCTTCGGGTAAGCCTGCATTTAAGATTACATGGGCCTATAACAGGCTGACTTCAGTAGCATAATCCAGTTTCGAACGGGCCACTATCACAATCTGTCCATGATTTTTAGCCATTCCACCCAACTGCCAGAATCAAAACCCGTCTTTCTAAGACCTCTCTTCAAGTTAACATTTCATCTCTTTCTCGGTCTTCCCAGTGGTCGTTTTCTAAGAAGCTTAGCCAATTAGAATCTGACTACATTCCCTGCACCCAGCCTAGCGACAGAGATTAAGAAGCTGGATAAAACGCAGGCCAAATTTCATCTCGGTATCCACCTGGACACTCTCACTAAGTTGCGCTTATGCAAGCGGGCAACTTAAAAACAAACATGCTAGATTTCTAAAAGGAATATTAAATAAGAACTTCTGCGAAGAATATACGATGCACTCTTTCTTTTAATCGCTCCCATTTTAGGCCTATGTAGGCCCTGAGAGTTTAACAGGAATTAGAGTACAATTTGCCAATTTGTGGTTCACTTCTGTACACTAGTGCCATACAAGCACATCACTCCTGTTCGAAGAAAGTCGCCAGATAGGCTGCAATATCACGATTTCGTCATAAGACTATTTGTAACTTTGAAAAACAAGAGGGGGGGGGGTGCAGCCTATGCAATCCCAAACAAAAGCCCAGAACTAATTTCACATTACGATCTTAAACGCATCATTATTCACCGTCATCAAACATAACGTTAAATGGAGTCTGCGGGCTATTTTAGTTCATAGGTTACTTTTAATAAGTCATAACAATAAATATACATTCTTGAAAAAGTTTACAGAAAAGTTGTAAAGTGTACGTACGCTTCTTGTTGGCGAGATCGCCAAGTCGCGAAGAGCTCCTACTGAGTTCGTCATATTCGTCTGTGTATCCGTAAGTCCGTCCGTCCGTCTGTCCGCATTTATTAGCTCGGTTCCCACTGCACGAATTTCCCAGAAATTTGACATGGGAGACTCGTATGAAAATCTCTCAAGAAATGCCAAATTTGGGTAAATATGGCAAAAATATCGGCATGTTACACGAACATCTGAGTAAGTTTTATCGTTGCCGACATGAATTCGCCACACAAGCATCTTTGTGCGACACTCAATATTTTTATACTGTTGACAGTAATACGTTGCTCAACAATGCACACAACGTATTGTTTCGTTCCCACTACAGCAGTGGTTACGCGAACGAGCTACAATGTGCAAATATAGTGCACTACCTATCCGGTTTATAATGCGTTTTTACCCTACATCACAAACTTGTTTACTTTTTGGGTTAAATCATCAGTTACATCTATCCTTTATTTTAGAGGTGTTTCTTTCAAATCTGGACCATGAATTGCCTCGTGAATTTTCTACAGTCTCACCGGAATGGATGGCGAGATGACACCTTGAAATACGCCACAACAGATTCCTCAAAAATCCCTTCAAATTAACCAAATCATCTCATATCATATCATTTAACACCACACAAACTTGGGATTCATATGCCAAGAGCAACTTTAAATGCATTACGATCAAAGATCCATGTTTTTCCAAACACATAAACCAAAATCTATGTCTTTCGACACATGCGGCTGAGAAATCGTCATTACATAACTTAGAAGCAAACAAAAAGGCAGGTCAACCCAAAGTGGTCACACTACATGCAACATTAGGATGGTGACTGCCGAGTACTGCAGGAAGGTATTCACAGTGCACAGACAGTCAGGGAAATATACACGATAATTAAAACATGGCAGCCAGATTTGCAATGGAGATGAAGGCCAGATGTGTATAAATACAATACAACTCGCGCGGCTCGATTGATTAATTTTCACCCTTTCATTTATTTCCATATCGGCTTCGTCAATTCCCCATTCCTCTCTCTGTCGCATTCTCCCGCTTCATTTGTCACACACACACACGCGCGCGCGCGCGCGCGTAACTCTGAATAAAAATTTTATTTCAGCCTACTTGATATAAAACATATTCGCATGTTATGTAATGTAAAAGTGGTATAAAATTTGAATTCCACCCCGTTAGAACACGTCCTAAACGCCATAAATCTCTTTTGAAAAGACTTCGGATTTACTTGGTTTGTGAGATCAGTGCACGAAGATTATTCCACAATCCCTTAGCTTTACATCTAATAATTCGTGGCTGTCGACAATAGCAAGTACGCATTCAGAAGAAAGGTTCCTTAAGTGTAAGCCAGTACTGAACTCTACTGTACGTAACGACAGCACGCGTACAATAAATGCACAACAGGTAAACGTGCAGGTCAGAGCTACGAAATTGTTGGACGGATTTGGATTACTGTTCGTGTTCTCCATGGTTCACGGAAAGTTGTCGGAAAGTAATTATGCTTCACATCTTTCTAACAAAACATTTCGCCTACTTCCTATGAAAATGAGTTTAAAGTTAACCACAAATGTTCCACAGAGCTGGGATAACTTTACCCGGAAGGGACGATACTGTGTCAAATTCCGGCAAAAGCACGATATTTTTCTCTTCAGAACGGCTCTGGGGCCCACCCGCCCTCCTATTCAATTACCAACTTTCTTTTACGGGAGTAAACCGGCCGAGGCGTGAATTTTATCACTAATCTCTAACCACAGTCGAAGTTACGATTGAGTGGAGCTGTACCTCTACACCCCCATATGCCTTTGGGCGATGGAGAGATAAACTTTACTCTTTTTTTTTTTTAATTTCTGTCTCAAAAACAACTAATAGTACAAACAATACAAACACCAAATAGCCATCTATACAAACTGCGAAACAACACTGATTTTGGACATTTTTGTGTTGTGACTGAATGTCCCCTGGTTTGCCGATGTGTGGTCGGGTTAGGTTTACAGCACATGGTCTACATTTGCATCAAATAATATCAAGACAGCGAAGTAAGTAAAATCGTCACGAATGCATTTCGCAAAGCATAAGCATTCCGCTGGAGTGAATCTTTACTGTAACACTGAGACAATTCAGCACAACTGTGTGTGCGCTGGTGTCCGCTCCTGCCACCCCTTATGTGAATTGTTGTGAGGGATGAACCTCGCTACAACTGTGATGGTGTGGTTCATTGCGCTGCACCCCCAACACAATCTGGCGCTCCGGAGTGACGGGCCAATCTCACGGCAGATTGCCCAGCACCCCACAGTAACTAGGAATGCGCGGTATTTTCCGTGAATAACAAATGGCAGACATTACATGTGACTTAACGCTTTTGTTTCTGTACTTGGAAACATTTCTTTCGAATGAAGGTATAGCAGTATATGTCTAGAAACGGCAAACCATTAGAACCAACTACGCTTTCGATTCACACAGATCATGGAGGTTTTATTTATATTACTATGTGAAACTATATGTCGAGTTAAAATGAGTAATTCATAAAGGCGCAGTTCAAGTGCGGGGACCGCGGTAGCACAGTGGTTAAGGTGCTGTGCTACAAATCGGAAGGTCGCTGGTTCGATCCTAGATGGTGTCATTGGAATTTTTCATTGACATAATGCTTCCGATCGCACTATGGCCCTGGGGTCGACTCAGCCTCTAACATAAATGAGTACCAGGAGCATTTCATAGGGGTAAAGGCGGCCGGTGCGTAGGGCTGACAACCTTACCACCATCCTGTGCCGTTGTCATGTAATCTGGGAACCTTAACTTCCTGGAACCCTCTGGGCAACTCAAGGCCTGTAATGGGACTGCTTTACCTTTACCTTTAAAATTCAAGTGCGTGATACAATCTTCTGGTTACGTTTTCACTCCGAATACCGAAAAGCATGATTATCCAGAAGCTAAAAGTAAATAAACAAACAAAACATTGTTGCGTGTCTCTCGTTTATTCTCGCTTGTTTCTGTTTTAGCCTACTTAGCCATATTTTCAAGTGTTACGATGATTAATGATTCACAAAGTTTAAAGAATATGAAAGGAAACGGTCCTTAGGTATGTGTGATTTCGGGCTTCTTGGATTCTTGACCCCTGAAGATGGGACCGATAGGTTGTTACGAAACGTCGGTAAGGAATTACCACTACACGCTGCGTAATAGCCCAGAAGAGCGCAGTTCTCCTCTCTGGTCTTTATGTAATTTGAAGTAATATCCCTGTATTTTTCTGGATGGCCTGAGAAAAATTACGAAACATTTATCAGGATAACCAACTTGCAGGTGGAAATTTTGACCCAGGATATCCCGAATAGGAAACAGGATGGCTGATTACACGACTGTGAACCTCTCCCCAAAATGAGCACATAGGCATGCAAAACAGTGACCGATGAGCAGCAGCAGACAGACAGCCCTGTTGTCGCCTCGCCACCCTGCGCTGTTTATTGTTTGTTTCCATTGTAACTGTCTTCACGCTACACAAGTACATCTGTAAGGAAATGTCCTAATTGTTTATAATCACGTGTTTCAGATTTTATAATTTCATTCCTTCTGAAACATTTGTCACACATCACTGCAGAGTTTCAGAAGAGACATATACTGTATACCTTCACAACTAACATGTCTCCTCTTGTCATTTACATTATTACCCTTTCATAAAACCTGAATAATCCATTACGTTTCTGTAAAATGTAATGCACGTTACAAAAATTTACACGCACCAAGAGCACAAATGGTAAACGTAAAATTGCACCAATTCTTAATTAAGCGCCATACTACGAAGACATAGGACAGAGAGACACAGAACAATGGGAGCAGGCTACAGTTTATTCATGCGTGCAACAATAAAAACTTTACAGTAACAAGACTACAGAATTGGCATGCAGTGAGATACTGCGTTAGGAATAATGAGCAGCATGAGTAAGTTAAGAAATACTCTGGTACACGGCTTCACAGGAAAGCTAGCAGTCGCTAAGCTAATAAAAAATACCTGTCTCCTTTTGAAGTCCTACAGACCACAACCGTCCTCACATCACGGCAATGTCAGAATATTCTGAGCCACTGGAATCCACTCCCGCCTCCTCACAACCTATTTCTCTAAGATTCAGTTTAATATCACCATATGCGCTGTCCTAAGATATATTCGGTGCAGATGTCTCTCGCATGACCTTTGTACATGTATATATTGTCGTTAGTTCCACTAGAAGCCAAATTGCTCTGTAATGAAGAAAATAGTTATGGGAAGACTGATAATGTAGTCTGAGCAGGCAGGCAGGCACACACAACACAAGAGACTTAGCCAATAGCCACCGACAAACTTTTAACATTGAAGAAATACCCGACACAGGGAATCTGGTTGTTTAGAGGAAGCTCTTAGGAAGTGGATTTCAACATATGAAAGGCGAACCACAATGGAGTCGTGAAGGACATTCAGATGGGTAGCGAAGTTGCCATCAGCAGCACATGATTGTTAATAAATATATTAATGATTACTGATACGAGTAAGCACGCTGGACATAAAAAGTTCATTCAGTGTGGGGATTCTGTTTACATATTCCCTTTCTTTAATGCAAAGCTCCCCTAATTAATAATCACAGGATAGTCGTAATAAATAAACAGTTTCATTTATTCAGCACAGTTTATTATAAAGAACAGAATAACCAACGGAGTTAGTGCCAACCGCAGCTTAGTAGCAAGGTATCTTCAGATTGTGATATGCCCCCTTCAAAGTTATTGTTAACAGCGATCTGACTTTGAGTTGTGAAATTCTGATGTATGACAAGCCTCATTTTGATTAAGTCATTCATTATGCAGTCTGTCTTGTGACAGGTCCACAGCCCTTTTCAAAGCTAGTTCTCCACACAGTGCAATCAGGTGACTCCGCTCTCAAGTTCCAGTATCTTCTCTTTTCTTGATGGTCATCCCTGAGCTACCTACGTCATATTCCTCGCCTTATATTCCCTTCTATATTTCCCTCAATAACGTGTTTTAGAAGACGGTTCCTATGCAATATGTGACCAAAACAATTAGCCTTCATTCTTTTTACACTATGTTTCTCTCCTCCTTAACTCTATGCAATACTTCTTCATTTCTTCACACACTCGGTCCAAATGATATTTTCCAACCTTCTCCAATCACCACATTTCGAATATTTCAAGGTATTTCTGATCTACTTTCCGAAGCGTCCAAGTTCCAGCACCATACCAAGCTATGCTCCAAAAGTAGCACTAATATAAGACTGTGGAAGTAAAATCACACGCCACAATTCAGGATATGTTCCTTCTTTGTTAAACGAGTATTTCGGAATGCAGCACTTGAGCTGTTACCATAAACATAATCTTAAAATTTCTCCTGATAAGATTAGACGCAATAAACCTTTCATTTGATAAAAAACATTGGCTTTCAACGGCCACATTACATATTAGTGATCGTTTTAATAGTGATGTGCAGCCATGAGAAAAACAACTTTCGCTAACTGACAGAGAAGGGTTTCTTCATCTCAGATGGCATCGTTCTGTTACTTCCGTATCGTTAATTTGATTCATTAACTCGGGGTTTCTTCCTTAAAAGTGAAATGGAATTTCGAAGTGAACTGTCGTTAATTTTTACCAATGGACAGCCGCATCTTTAGTGTTTCCAGCTCTGAACGTTTGCTGGTGCATAGTGTTTTCGAATGTGACTCTCTTCTTCAGTTTGGTGGAATAACTATTCCGTACCTCTGTAGAGTCGGGTAGATCGCTGTTAAGTTGACAAGATGTTGGACTAATTACTGAAGCTGTATCAATGGAGTGCTCACACTGTAGGGATAGGAGACATGTGAGAACAGATATGAATGAGGCTCGGCAGACATGGACCTATAAGGAAGCTGCTTCACAATAATTAAAGGCGCCGCCTAGGCTTTCTACTCACAAATATTCTATTAGCCAGTGGCCGACAGAGAGTATCAGTGAGGTAAACGTATAAGAAAATCAGAATTCCTCGCCACAAAAAGAAAACAGTTCTCAATACAGGTATGACGCAAGCGTCAAGAGCATCATACGAGTACAGACAGCAGCAAACTTCCGTAGGCTCATTTAACCCAGTAAGATACAAGAGAATACAATGGTTCATTACAGGGGTGCACACATTTTCTAAAAATCTAGCAGTCACCTCAAAATTCTGGGAGCCAGAAGGTGATATGAAGAACGCTTCATTCTGAGAGTCATAAATATTGGGCACCACCTTACAAAATTTAGTTGCCACGGCGGTCTGGCGCCCGGGATTTGTGTACCCCTGGGCTCTTACAAGTAACATCCACTTTAATATCATAGAAGCTTCAGTTCTGAACACAGAATCAGTTTGTGTGTTCGTATGGTTCTCAGAGTAACATAATTAAGTATCCGTACAAAACTACAGCCACTAACGCAGCGACGTTTCCAACAGCCCGGCCGCAACTCGTACAAAACAGCACCTCACATCTTCATACCTTCACACACCTCACACAGATCACACAGCTCATCCCTGTATATCAGAAACACTGACAAATGTGTCGACAATAATTTAGATTGCAGCAGTTTTCCTGATCAACATATTTCGTTTTACCTGGATTACAGTCAAACGCTGCGGAGTCGTAAAGATGCACACTCACTGCCATCTCACACACCCCCTGCAAGGATAACACAATATCAAATAACTTCCTTTTAAGGGAGTCGCAACATTTTATAACTTCCTTTATGGTAGCCGTAACATATAATGAGCTCCTCTAAGCTAGTCGCAACATCAGGTAACTTCCATTAAGAAAGTTTCGGCATCAAATACATTCCTTTAAGAGTGGCAAAACATCAAACAACTACTTTTAAGCAAGGTGCAACAACAAATATCTTCTTAGCAATTGACCAACTTAATGCACAAATTCTTGTTTTATAATAAGTTTATTATACGCCTCTACATGTTTCGAGCACTATGTGCTCATCATCAGGAGGTCAAAATTGCATTATACAGCATCTGGTATCATCACACTCTGAAGGTGGCCGTACGGTGCGCACTTGCGCACCGGACGGCCACCTTCAGAGTGTGATATCAGATGCTGTATAATACAATTTGACCTCCTGATGATGAGCACAATAGTGCTCGAAACATGTAGAGGAATATAATAAACTTATTATAAAACAAGAATTTGTGCATTAAGTTGGTCAATTGCTAAGATTATACTGAGACGCACGGTCAGCAAAACATCAATAAATCAAATATCTTCCACTAAGTGATTTTTAGACATCAAATACCTTCCTTTATGAGAGTCGCAACATCAAATAACTTCCATTAAGGAAGCTGCAACATCAAATACGTTCCTTTAAGAGAGTCGCATCATCCCATACGCTCCCTTAAGAGTGTCTAGACTTCTCACGATCTACGAACATTAATCACTTCTGCGACTCTCTACACTAACTATGGTTAAACTCTTGAAATAAGACACATGCTAGCCCATTACCTGAGTTTCGTTTCACCGGATGTACAAGAAGGTCTTTAGTATGGCAATATATGTGCGTGGCACTTACCGTCAAACACAACTATTTTATTGGCTAATTATTGGAAGGTTTACAACTACATGTTTCGGCCGTATTCCTGGGCCATCATCAGGTTGTATCACGAACCTTGAGTAGGCTATATTACATGCTACTTATTGGTAATGGGTGTTTTGGAGAGCTCTCCATATTACTGCGTGTTATCATGGTATGTGTATTTTTTCATTCTATATAT
>Ga0136643_10006909_pt1 | contig 16333 bp, 3 predicted proteins | sample TergutLab28metaG_FD_96883 | JGI IMG/M metagenome (GOLD analysis project Ga0136643, IMG submission 96883) | Labiotermes labralis P1 segment gut microbial communities from Petit-Saut dam, French Guiana - Lab288 P1 (version 3) (version 3) | ecosystem: Host-associated > Arthropoda: Insects >... | reverse complement strand
ATACAAACCGTTTTCTCAACATCCACCTGTTCCAAGATTTTACATTATTCGTCACGTCTTCCTGTATTGTATCAGTCGATTAAACGTCTTTTGAACTGAGTAACGATATATATATATATATATTAAAAAGGCATACAATTCTCTGTATTTCGTTACCACACAGGGAGGCTCCCTTAACTAGGCTAAAGCAACAGTCGTCTTTGTCTTCTATGATACTGGGACCATACAATAACGTCGCATCATATTATTCATTTATAGTACATAATTACTAGTTCCTGCGCATGCGTCAACACTAGCTCGTTCATGAAATAGCAAATTGGAAGCTCTTCTTCATGTATGAACGGGCTGGTGGTGACACACTGCATATGTACACAATTGTGGACAATATGCTTCATCACGTAAGAGAGACGTTTGGTCTGCTTTACACACAACGGTCTGCTAGGGGTGAAATACAACAAAAATATAATAACAGGCGAACTTCCTTCATCTGTTATATTTCTTTTGTCGAAAATATATTTGTTTCGAAATTGCTTTAAATTCAATATAACTTTGTTTTCGTATGCTTGACATTAAATTAAATTAAGGTTTTCGTATCCACCTACACCAATACACAATATCTAAAGTTTTTGTGTTACTGAAGAACTCCAGTTATTTCGCCTCTTTTTATTCAAAGTGTATCCCTCCTTCCATTTTTTCACACAAACTGCTGGCACTGTTAATGAACTAAGCTGTTTAAACACTGTCTAAATATTTCTTTGAAATACACTCAGTTATGTTCGAACTAATAGCATTAATTTCTTTTAGAAAATGGGGTTGCATCTTCATTTAAATGCCCAAGTTGCTGCTTATAATCATCTGGTGAAATGACAGTAAGCGTGATAGTACACACTCGTAAAAATCAGTAGATTATAATCGACTTTACCAAATTGCCGAAGCCCGAAAGTCATCTAAATATTATTTTACAATTTTGGTATTTACTTTGTAGAAAAGAAACTGGTATCAAATTACAGAGATCGAAAAATGTATATGGTTTATTATTTATTTCTAGGGGTAATATGAAGCACATAAAGACGATATGGTGGTAGAATTCAGAGTTCTCGATGCTAAGGACCTGTTAGTGGATTTAAATGTTAGTAGACTTGTACAGGGACTTTTCCTGTTTCTTTATATAAGGAACGTCTTGTTGAACTAAACAAATGGATTGCGTGTAGTTTAAGTTGTTATTTTTAGTCCTAACTTCGAAACTTCAAGATTGTTTTCCGTGTTTTCTATAATAACATGTTTTATATTAGCTAGGGGCATTGCTCCGTTGAAATCTCATTTCGTTTGTAATATTTTTGTATATTGCTGATGTTTTGTGGCGTGGAGTTGCGGAACAAATTTTGTTGGCTCTTTTCCATTGCTTATTTAATAAACTTGCAGCTAATCTCTATGTCTAGAGGCCTCTATTCAATCTGAAACTTCGCGATAAGTGGGTACTTGGTTGGTTGGTTAGTTAGTTAATATGTTGCTACGATGATTCGATTTGTTAGAAGAAACTTTTGCTATGTTGTTTAATTAATTATAATATTTAGTGAAATGTGTTCTTTTGTACAAGAACTTGGCATTCACGTAACGGAAGGACTAAATTGCCCGTAGTAACGTAAGGGCAATATAGATCAAGCTCGGACATTTAATTATATTCGCTGTAAAAGACAATAAAAGCTGTGCATTTCTCAACGTTGTAGTTAGTTAGATCGTTCCCTTATATTCCTGCAGTGTGTTTCCCTTCGAATAGAAAACTTTATTACAAGGAAAACGATTTGTGTACTAATTTGGATTTCTTTGCATTTTTTGCATTAAAGATATGCATGTGGAATGTGAAACGAAACAGGCACAACGTGCACTGTTTTGCGTTTAAATCACGTGTTATTCCTCTAGCAGAATTTAGTTTATTTTCTAGTCAACGAATAATACCTACATTTGTAATATTAAAAAAATAAAGTTTAAAGGAAAACTTGCATAATTTTTTGTGAACCAAATTATGTTCCAGCATGTTCCAATATAGACCCATTCACTGAAGCTGTCGCTGGCGAGCGACAAAACCCAATAGATGTCATATTTATTGTTTTGCGGACGAGTGCTATTTCGTTTTATTGACGATTGCTTTAATGTGTGTCATTATATCTTCAAACAAAGGACGATAGCATCAATTATCAGCCCTTACAAATAATCACCACAAATCAACAAAATGTAGTAGTACGAAGTGCCACAACAACAGTGGCTTCAAGTACCAGACAGAGACCAATCTTTCAAATAACAGTGGTTGTGCTCTCTGCAGTACTGACCAAAACCAATGGAAAACCTTACCAAGAAGTTAGAATGTGAAGTTCTTCCGAGAACAGACAGTGAAGGCCCAGAGGGGGAGCTGAATTAGGTCTATAGCTCTACTATTTCTTTAACCTCGGTCCCAGATGTGAGAATGGCAAGCGCCACGCCACGGCCACTTTACCCCCCGGGGAAGAGACCGGGTACCCATTGTGTATGGGCCTCAGGACCGGTCTCTATGGGTGCGAAAAATCTCGCTCCCACCGGGATTTAATCTCCGGGTCGTCCAGCCCCTAGGAAGTCGCTATACCGACTACGCCATCCCCGGCCCATCATCCATACCAGAGCAGAACATTATGATTTTTCATAGAAATGATGTAGATCTTCTTAGGACATTATGCGTTTGAAACTTATTAAAATTTACTTTCGTGTCCTTTATTTGCCGATATTAAAGAATAGAAATCAGTGACCGCGCGGTCTAAGACGTAGGTCTGTGGCCGCTGGCTTGCTGGGTTTGTGGGTTCGAATCCCGCCGGGGGGATGGATGATGGTCTCTTGGGAGTGTTGTGTTTTGTCTCTGCGTCGGGCCGATCACTCGTACAGAGGAATCGTACCGAGTGTGGTGTATCTGAGTGTGATCATGAATCCTCGATAATGAGGAGGCCTTGGCCCACTGGGGCTCTTGCGCCATAGTGAAGAAGGATATAAATAAAACAAATCTTTGTAGATAAAGTGCCAAAAGGTACTTAAGAGGTAACTAACTAAACTCACTAACTTCACTGAATAGAGTCCTTCTTGAGAAGCTAAGTGGTTCTCAGCTAGTCAAGAAATTTCCCGCAGTTTATGGAACCGGAAGATCATTTCTGAATTCACAAGTGCCGGCCATCTGTCCCTATTCTGAATCAGATCAATCCTGTTCATTCCCCCCTTCCAACTTGCTGAAGTTACATTTTCATATTATTTTATCATCTATGCCTGGGTCTTCCAAGAGTTCTCTTTCCCTTATGTTTCCCCACCAAACCCTGTATGCGTCTTACCTCTCCCCCATACGCGCTACGTGCCCTACCCATCTTATTATTGTCGATTTGATCACCCGAATAATAGTGGGTGAGGAGTATAGATCATTAATATCCCCTTACTTCGTCCCTCTTAAGCCCAAATATCCTTCTCAGCATCCTGTTCTCAACCACCTTCAGCCCACTTTCCTCTTTGAATGTCAGCGAACGGCTTCCACACCCTTAAAAACAACAGCAAAGTTGTATTTCTGTGTTTCTTAATCGTAAGCTCTGTAGTATTTAATCCATGTGTTTTTCAAATATTCTAAAAAAAAATTACGAGATACTTTGATTGTATATTTCTACAGCAAGACGAAATGCAGTAGAGAAGAGAAAACTTATGTTTTGAAACCTGTCAAGCATATATATATATATATATAATAAACATTGGAAGTCAGTGCTGTTTGTGGATATTGAACGTCCAAATGTTTCGAATTTCTACGCTGACATTTACAAACTTAGTGGGCTAATGGCTAATAAGAATACTTATTGTTGAGAGGTTTTTCTGTAATTCCTAACGCCTAGGGTGTAGCATTTATAGAATATATTTGCATGTATTCCATAATTAATAATGACATATTTCGAATCCAGTAAAGCCGTAAACTGTCTCGCAAGTTGTGAAATGGATTGCAGCTCATGGTTAGGTAGACACGTGATCTGATTTGATACATGACTAGTTATATATATATATATATATATATATATATATATATATATATATGTGTGTGTGTGTGTGTGTGTGTCAAATTAAAATATTTTTACATTTGAAATATTATTCCATTGCTCTAAATAAAACAATGATAAGTGTTTAATATCAATAAAATTTTTCTTCAATATAAAGTATTGCGTACCCAATTTTTCTCATATTATACCGAATTACCGTGAATAATGTACATGAACTGACAGTACCTGTGGCCGCACGGTCTAAGACGTAGGTCTACGACCGCTTGTTTCCTGGGGTCGCGGGTTCGAAACTCGCTGAAAATATAGGTGTTCTTACGTTGTGTTTGTTGTGTTTTGTATAGGTAGCTGCCTCTGCGTTGGGCTGATTGCCCGTTTTAAAGGTTCTACAAGGTGTTTATCTAATTGTGTGTGATACGTAAAACCTCAAATATCATGTGGCCTGTGCTTGAGTTGGGCTGTTGCACTACAGAATATAAAGTATGTGATGAATAATATGTAGTTTGAGACATTTGCTCAATTATAATAAAGTTGGGCTGAACATGCAGTATTGATTTCCAATGTCATCTTTTCCTACACGTTTCGATCTTGAATATCAAGTGATATTTCTATAATATTTATTGTAAAAGTTTGGTTGATTCCACTCTGTTTGGTATTACGAAACGTTCTCCCTGACGGTCTGTGAAAATCGAATTGAATGCCAGGCAACTGGAAAGGAAATAATTGTGAAGTATCATAGTTCAGTTCACGAAGGAGATACAGAATTTAATTCAGTAGTACATGAACTTATAATGCATATATTTAACATATTTTAACTGAATGATCAAGAACACTATAATAAAATAGCTACGTTATCTAACAACAAATGTAGAAATACAGTACAGGAAAAACAGATGCTAAAACAAAACATGGATTTTTTAATAAAATTTTGTTCTTGATCAGTATGACTTAACATGTTATATAATACAAAATATTAAAACAAAATATAATTTTATACCCAGACTCAGTTGTTAGGTCCCTGTTACTGATAATCATATACAGACCGAGACTTGTTGCAGTATCAATATAGTTTTTATTACATGGCTGGACAGCCTTAGTGGGCCTTGTCCTCCTCGTTGCTGAGGTTTCGAGGTCACAATTAGATTCACCACTCTCGGTACGACTCCTCCGGATGAGTTATCGGTCCGTCACAGAAACCTCTACTAGACAACACACACCAAAAAATATCCATGCCCTCTGTGTGATTCGAACCCGCAATCCCAACAAGAGAGCGGAAGAAGACCCACTCTTAGACCGTACGGGCACTGGTAAAAGTTAAAGTGCACCCTTGTACAGACACTGAGGCTCTGTACAGGCCGTTCGGCCTATAGGGGAAGTAGAGGTATAGCTCTACTCTTTCTTGACCACGGCACGAGAAGGGGGTGAGAGGTTTGCGTCACGTCCCGACACGGCCACTGGGATCGGTTAAAAATAACAGGTATTGCTACTAATTCCTGTAAGCTTTCAGTAACAATATGTACTATATGCAATTTATTTTGACGTAATGCTTTTTGTCAACACTGGTATAATAAATGGTCACATTGTGGATGAAAATAACGACACTAAAGTTGAGATTTTTCTGCACTGTGTTGTACTTTCAAATAAACATTTTATTGACCGTCTAACCCGCAGCTACACTACTCGTGGCAATTTCAACAAATTCACTCTATGCGTGTTAACACGATCGTATAATGTTCAAGGATGTGGACAGATTACTGGCAATGCAATGTACAGTTGTTTGTCGTTCATTATATAATCGTTGTCTAGAATCTATATTATGGGAATATCCTGAATTATTTGTCTTCAATTTCTTTTGTTCTTAAATTATGTTTGAAGTAATTTGCGAGAATTACTGAACTTTTAAACCTTGAAACTGAGTTATGCATCTCCACATTATTCAACGCGAGCAGTGCATTTATGACATGATAGCTCTGAAACCTGTCACAGGTATGTAATACTTGTTACTTTTAAATAGCAAATTGTTGGCCTGAAACGTTCAATGCTGGCACCGGAAGTTAATTGAATCAGTCTGTTGGTAGAAAAAAAATTGTATGTATCAACTCCGTTCGTCATATTTTCATTGTTTCATGCATTATGAAACCACTCATCCACATTGCTTATGAATATGCTCTTATTTATGCCAACTGTGTTGCAAGTGTCGGGTTCCCTTTCGCAGACAGTACGCATAGCCTAATTTTCGTATTCGCTATAGGTAAAATCAGATTAATAAAATAAACTTTGTCAATTGCTGTCAGTACACAGAGGTTCTGAGAGCGTCAATGTCAATTCTTTTTAACTTTGTCTTTGTGCAAGAGTCTCTGTCGTCACGAGCTAACATGTACTGCGTACATATAAAACTTACATTTCTGAAGGAGTTGAACATTGAATTGTCTGTATAGACCTTACCCTGTGACCTCATGCACTATTTCTGCTAATGCACCTTTTGATCGAGATTAGGAGAGCGGCGTGGCCTAGAGGATGATATTAAGACTGTATAAACTGAGACGTGTGATGGAACTTTTACATAAAAGGGCGTTAAAGGTTTTTTAAATTTCTCTGAAGAGGGAGGCAGTAATCTCCTCCGAATCTATGTTATGTATGTGTCAGCAATAAAAGGCATCCTATCCAAAGAAGATCCCATTATTTATAAAACCCGCTGTGATAAATTAAGGCTCTTGATTTTACGTCGATTTTATCATATATATTGGTATATCACGTTTCACGGGAACCCGATCTTAAAACTTGGTCATCTTTATGGGTTGTATATTGTTTATTCTGTTTGTTAATTGATATGATATATTTTTAAAATGCAATTGGGTTGATAGCCGGTGGCGGTAGTATACACCAAACACACAAACAATACATAGAACAACACAGTCGACACAAATAATACATAGAACAACACAATTAACTAACTGGAAAGAGTGTGGGCCGTGCCCCTCCTGTGCGAGTTGTACACTGACATTTGCGTCACAACTGAGGAAAAAGCACGGGAAAATCTCAGTCAGGGTAGCCGAGGAATGCCAGTTGGCACGATGAAAACAGAATATAGAGAACGGAGCTTACATAACAGTCAGAATACACATCTTACATAATTGAACAGAAGTATACAAAACATACAACCAAACACATAATGATAAAAAAGAACCAAAAGAACATGAAGGTATATGATAAAAGAAAAAGCCATAAAAGCAGCAAACTTCATGTGATCTATATATCCTCTAATAATGTTAGACACCCTGCTACTAAGACTTTCACTACACTTCACCCAACTACACATCACTCCACTTCACTATACTTTTCGACGCTTCACTTCCTCCCATTTAAACTTCATCCAGCTACACTCCACTACTTTCTCATTTGGTTTAACCCCATTTAAATTTCCTACCGCTCCATTTCAACTCACATCACTACACTTCATCTCACTTCACTTCACTGCACGTTTAGATGATCGCCACACTTCTGTACCTTTCGTTTCACTCCGTACTATTCCTTTCATTTCATTGAAGCAGGGACCGTGACACATAATGTTTGAAAATTATATTTTATTTAATTTATTTTTGTGAATGTCCTGCGATTTTCTTCGGTTTTATGGTCTCTTTTTTCACTATCTCTAATTCAAGTAGAAGTAAATGATTTGTGTAACGTTTCATAATTATTCTATTATCGTAGTTAAGCCCAGTTATGTTTGCTATTGCATAACTGTTACATATTTAAGAACTCCATTAACCCTATAGTCTGTTTTCATGTTAACATCGACCAAGAAGATATTCGCTCGTCGAGAAGTTCGGCTTCGAGTTCCAAGATTATGTTTGGGTCATGCCTCTAGAGGCGACTCCCTGCTGGTACCCGAGAGAAGGCCAGAGCTTACTTTAACACGTGTTTATTACTTCGCTCGCTCAGAAGTTATGTGATCACAACTTTAGTTAAACCCGCGCACTGCTTCCGGCTCCATAACACAAGTCAATTCGCCGCAAGTTTACGATGCAATATTCTGAGATGCACGTATGTATCGTGAAGACCCAGTATCTCTTACGAACCTTTGGTCAGTATCCAACTAACTTCGTGTTCATCGAAAAATAACATAAAGAATGAATTCTTTGAGGTACGAGGTTCTAACTTCGGTATCGGTAAAGACTGAAATTTCCTGAGATGTTTTGCCATGTCGACTGGAAGATAGTTACCGGATTTTCGAAGAAACTTAGCGCATACATCTTCAGGGTTAATCACCTAACACATGAGAAATGAGTTTTCAGGAACCCGTTGTGAGAACCTCATATCTGACATAGACTTCTTATTTCACATGTATGAACTGCAGTGAAATTCAGCTGTAACTGTTAACTTCAGACGTGAATACTAGAGTCACATAAAACCCTTTGTTTTCGGAGATGAAGAGTTAGATAGCGTTCATTTTGTGAAATTTGTATAAAGTAATTAAAGTAATGACGGTAATGTTGGTATGTATTCAGAACTAGACGAAAATGTCAGAACCGGAATAACTTAATCACTATAATGGTCAGACTAGGCGCCAAAGACCGGGGAATCGGTTTTCACTTCCGGGCATGGACAAAGGCTTTCCTTCCTTCTCCAAAACACCCAGACCGACTCTCCAATCAAAGGATCCCGACTTCTTTTGTCTTCAGTCGCAGCGTAAGGTCGTTGCTCTTCTGGCATGTTACGCAGCGTAGATTGGTAGTTAGTTACCGACGTTTCGGGACCACCTGTCGGTACCATCCTGAAGGCTCAAGCAGTCCAAACCTTAGGTTACCGACGGCTTGTATACCCCGGGATGAGAGCGACCACTTCGTAGAGCTAATTTCTCACAGCCATCCAATTGCCGAGTCTTTTGATGTACGGAAGCTGTATCTCAGCTAGCTGAAACGTCTTCAAAGAGTCGTGCTTTTATCTCGCACCATTTGTGGTGTTTCTGACGGATTTTAGTTCTGTTATTTTAAGTTCACTTATCGGGAAGTACTTTTTCCTCACCCGTCCAGACCGGTCCTGAGGACCAACCAGTCTCCTATATAATGGGTGTCGGTTTATTCACAGGGGTAAAGTGTCCCGAACGTGGCGCAAAACCCTTAACCTGTCGCCGAGATTAAAGGAAAAGTGGAGCTTTACATGATCCATAATTTTTTATTGTGTAGTTTACATCTCAAGTTATTCTCTTCGTTACTCTATTGCTGCGTGCTACCTCTGTTTACCCACAATTCAATAATGGCACACTCACGGTAACATCCGATCTTACGTATTTCAAACTGATTTTATCATTGCCATTTTATATCTTGTTTTGATTCTGTCACTTTAATAATTGTATTATCGTGTGGCCTTTATCCTTTGCATTTCCTCCCCGAGGATGGCTGCGTATGAGGCCGAAACATGTAATGGACTATATTATATAAAAACCATTTCACTTATGTGCACTTTACTGGTTTTATTATCATATTATATATCCATATACAAAGAGTAGAGCATTACCTCTACTCCGCCCTCTGGGTCTTCATGGCAGGTTATAGGGTGAGCATTACCAGTACTTTTATGGCGAAATATTTTTTCTATATGTTCCAACATTTGAGGGGAAGATGCTGCTAGAAGATCAACTCTGCCCAACCAGATTACTTGGCATCATATTTCAGCAGATGAGAGTTCTACCAGTTATCATCGTGAGAATATCAAGGGTTGTCCTATGGCATGTATGTGTAGGCACTGAGGGTAGGCGGCAGTACAGCTTCGAGATATTCACAACCAAGCACTAGAAGAAGATGGGTGTTCAGACGCCATGTTTCAGCCGCTTTGCACGAGATAAAAACCCAGTATCAATTTTGCAGCAAATTGGGTGGGCCTCGGAGCCGGTCTGGGGGTCCGAAATATGTCGCTCCCTTCTGGATCGGACCATCTAACCCATAGCGATTCGCTATACCGATGGAACTATTCCGGCCACCATGAGGATATTGTCACGGTTATTCGAGTTTTTCCGGCCCTGAATGAGGGAAAAGTTCATCATAAGAATAAGGAAATTGGTATTTGGTCGGTTGCCAGTTCCAGTCTGTGTTGAGGGCTTGGTCATCATAATTTGATATTTTAAGCAGATACTCCATTTCTATCTTACGATTTTCCGTGATACATTCTTTCAATTAAATAAAAGGTAAAGTGATCCCGTTAGAGGCCCGGTGTGGCCCAGAGGGTGGGTAGAGGTATAGCTCTACTCTTCCATGACTGCGGCACTAAAAGGGGGTGAATGGGTAGCAGCACGCCCCGGCCGCAATTTACCCCCGGTAAAGACCCGGTACTCATTTTACAGGAGGCATATTCTTTCAAATATTTCACACTTATTTATTCCATACATGCTGAAATTTGGTGTTCATACTTTCTAAATTGTGCTGTTTACTTTTCCTTCTTGTATATAATAATGGTAAGAGTGTTAGCTGAAGCAGAATTTTGTATGCAAACAATTTATTTTTTGGGGGGGGGGGTGTCTGAAAGAGTGATAGGTAGGTATCAGCTGACACGGCGTCGTCTGAGCTACAGGAATCTTAACCTATTTGTTTTGTTTAATAACTATCTGTTAAAACGTTTCCCAAGAAACTAATATCCCATTAAATGATGATATTGTGTTCAAATGAAGATATTGTGTCCAAATGATGGATGATATTGTGTCCAAACCAGCGGTCACACAATTAATTTAATAGAGAAGTCATATGTAAACAAAGTTGCAGGCCTGTGTGATAAAATTTTTTCGGGTAATTATTGAACAAACGCCTTTCTAAATAACGGACGAATCAGCTGAGTTGCAAGTAAATATGATTTTTTTTTTAGGGATCATAAATAAAATTCTTACATATAGTAGACAGGTGTGAAGAGTACGTCTTATGTTTATTGGACCGTGCATAATTGTGATAGCTGAAGAATAAAAGACCAACTTGTATCCGTGTAGCAGGCTGAAGCCTGCTACACGGATACAACCCCAACCCAACCACACCGAAAATCCAACACACATCGAACCAAAAACAATAGACCATTGTCGTAATTCAACAGAAAAAGTCGCAAGCTCCTGATATGGATATATTAATGTCCGAAACATGTTGAGCATATAAGAAGTGCAATAAAATAGCAAGTGATATCAATTTGGTCTTTTATTCTTCAACTATGAAGAGTACGTATTTGCTATCAATTATTTGTATTTATTTTCGCTAGGAAGCAACTGTGTTATTTGAACCACATTTATCATTGAATTCCTCGTTCCTCCTCCATAAGCATCTTGTAATAAAATCAAATTATATGTGTCTCTTACTTTATCTGAATTTCCTTCTCGGAAATTTCATACTTATAATAAACCCGTCTTAGATACATTGAGACTGCGCACAATATAAGCTCTTAAGACGTGTTAATATTTTAAAAGCTGTTACATTACTTGCGTACAAGTTTTGGCACTTAATACTGTGTAGTTCAGGCCGTCAGTTGTGGATGTACTTGCTAAGTCCCCGCTGAATGTCACACACACTTCGGGTTAATGCCACGCCTACATGTTAACTGCCTTTGCACTTTCCTGTGCATCTGACAGACCGAAATTTCGTGAGGCATATTATGAATGTCAGCTGCAAGGTGATTTCCAAGGAATCTGTAATATAAACATATGTGTATCTATATATACAAAACTGATGTTAAAATTACATTTTTTACACAAAATTTGTCGTACCTCTGATACGTTTCGATCTATCTTTATCATCTTCAGGAGGTTACTGACCTTCAGTAAAACATATATAAATACATAGATGGATTATTAAGTGCATTAACATTTTTTGCATAAAATGTCTGAAGATGTTATAAATTTTGTTTGTAGCAGTGTGTAACTGGTCCATAAGATGCGGAGGGTATAGTTTTATAGGCTTTTACAATTATTGCACGGACGTGAATAAATTTTTAGTATATTTGTATATAATCGACCTATAATTAATGTAATACATTAAAAAGTTTTATGTATATAACCATTTTGAATATATATATATATATATATATATATTCAAATTTTTATATACATAAGTCTTTTAATTATATTAATTATAGGTCGATTATATTGTTTTGAATTTACGATCATTATACTGGACTTATTTCTTAATTTAAAGACGCTCTCAGAATGGCAGAATACACATGCGTATGGATTTGAGGGAGCGAGTTATTCACGCAAGATACATTCGGAATAATTTTTAAGGAAGCAGTTGTGGCCTAATCGAGGAAATAACCCCATAAATTTTCTTGAGAATCGGAGGACATTCACAATGAATTCAACGAAGATGTCCGGTTTCTCGGCACAGATTCAAACCAGTTCCCTTCAGAATACGCGTGTAAAAATTTACTGCTGCGTTATCTTGTTCGGCGAATAATATACATGTCAAAATAAGTGTATAATACTTGTTACAAATTATACCAATAAACCGCCCACAATTTAATGTTGTAATGCACAAAAGTCTTACTTGTTTCGGCCCTCACTGACCCATCATAATGGAGAGCAGTTGTACAAAATATTTGTAGTGCCATAATGTCATTTCCAGTGTAAGGAACTGTGTTGAGATCATCAATATTATGACATGGAGATGCAAGTGTGTGCACAGTAGGTGGAATAGCCTATAGATGGGGGTATGTTCACCTTAGTCCTTCCGCACCTTACTACCGTGAACACACTCCAACGTACAGACTGCTCAGTTATTGTGTCAATATTCGCATCTGATCACCATACAATGAAGATCTCATAAGAGTTCCGTGTACTGGACATGACAGTCTGGCGTAGCAGTTTTCTTGTAAAACTGCACCCCGTGATGATGGACCAGTGACAACCGAAAAATGTAGGAGTTTTATACATTAAAACATTAAATATGTTTGCTTTTTGTTGATCTAAATTGTAACAATTATGTCACAATGCACGAAAAATGTAAAAGGGTAAAGTACGTCTCTAATGCAGTATCTAACAAGTGCACACTATTTCCATATATAATTTAGAATTAAAGCTCCAATTATGAAAATTCTTTTTTTGTTGGGCATCAGTAAATTTTGTGGTATTCATTTCCTTACGTTAATGGACAGTCTATAATATAATGTACAGCTAATGCGCGATGTTTCAATTGAGTTGTAATGTTTTAATTGTAGATTATATATTGCAATAATGTGCATTATTGGATATTTCAATATGGATTGTCAATAAATTCACGGAAAGGAATACCAAACGAAATACAAAGAACATTTCGAAAGCAAACTGAAAATTGTTGTTAATCGAGTTATTAGGCGCTGATTGTTTTTAACATTGAAACTCGTAATTAGGGGGACCAAATCAAGGTAACTGCGTTGTCTGGGGAATGTTACAAGGAAGGAAGAGACAAATTGGGACTAAATTTTTGGTACGTAATTCTTTGTTATTTTGGTAAAGACCTAACAGATCCTAAATTTGGCAAGACATCGTGTTACATATTGTTACCCGAAACGTATGGGACAACTTAAATACAAAAATTACTTGTATAAATCTTAAAAATAATGTTTTGTCGAAAGTGAACAGTTTGGTTTTACACGACTGAGCACGGAATCTAGATGGGTGATTTACACACTGTCGTGATTTGCCGGTATTCATAAAGAATGGTTCTTCGCTAGGTAATTGTTGATTTTCAGAAACCTCTGCATGTGACATTGACGATAACACAGTGGTACTGGTGAAGACTTAAACTTTCTGAAATGCAAGGTCATATCGATTGTTCAGTAGGTACTAAAGTTTACTGCGATAAATCTCTACCAACCACCACGGCGTAATCTTCATGCCTGTGCTTCACATAGTTAATTTATGATCTAAAATATGTTACCCTTTTTCCCCTCCCAACCACCACCACCACCACCACTATGAATTTCTGTGCTATAGGAGAAGTCTACAGCATGTGTATAAAGCACCGTTCTGTAAATCAGTATAGTAGAGTGTAACAGGAGCGTTTTCCCTTTTACGATGCAGGATGTGTAAATACAAGCTACCGCTGATCAGAAATTTCGCGTAACACAAACAATCTACGGATGAAATACAGAGTACTTAAATTAATGAGAAGTAATCGATCTGCTTGCTCAAGTGTCTGCAACTTTAGGTAGAATATGTTAACTGAAGTGTTCACTGCCTGACTGACTTCAAATACTGAATATACACAAAACAGCCTCTCTACTGATATGGATCATTATCAAACAGATCTTCGTCTGAACCTCATTTACTTAATCAGTAACCTAAGTAACGTAACCCAAAGCTACAAAAGGGAAGTTACTGGAGTGAACACATCGCATAATTTATGACTATCCCACAGAATTTACCAGCAACAAATATGTTTATGTGCTAAACGAATAGGCCACCACATTGTTACCCACAGCTCAGCACCGTCGTAAGGAAGCTGATGTATCTCCTATATCACATTCTGGTGTTGCCGGTATCAAATACCGGTATGTGTATCGACTGCTATGAGTAATTTTCTAAGTTTTTTGTCAGTTCCTGTAGTGAAGCGCCTATGTAGTGCCTCATATTAGGGCAGATCTCTTTTCTTCAAGATTCTGTCCAATTTATTTCTCAGTAATAGTTTCATCACTCTTATTTTACGTAATCTGAACTGACTGTATCAACATTAGCATTTTTTAAGTCTCAGTGGTTACTTTATTGTCAACCGGGTTTCATATTCAGCAATTCTAAATTCTCCTCACAAAGTAAGTTTATGTGGTTTTTGTAGGGATTTCAGAACAAACTGCTATTATTTCACTATACAGCAATAAGTGCTTGGTTGTTGTAACCAGGACAGAGATTGATTACTGCATGGAACATTCAGAAATTCTGCCTTCTGCGCATGCGGTTCATTTAAGTATATTGTGTAGATTTTGGGGGAAAAAATTCTATTACTTCGCTATGCAGCATTTATTGATTAATCTCATAAAAGAGACGGAGATTGTTTACTGCGCGCTAAGAAATTAATACATTTTCCAGGTTATTATTACTCTTTAATGGGAAAATTTTCTTACCGAATCGTTGCGAAACTTTTACATTTGTGTCATTAAAAGTTTTGAATGCGAGCAATATGTCACGCATCTCGGTGTTCTGGTAGCTCATGTTCGTTAGAAAAACTGTTCCCAGCTAAGACAGCCGAGGCTAGATCCTCTATGTATACTGATGCTTTTCGCAGTGTGCAAAAATTGTAGTCCGGACACACGTTAGTTATCAAAGCGTACCTGAGAGTGTGATATTATAGTCGGTCTTAAAGAGAGTGTGCATGAGGATGCTGGTTATCCTTATAATTTAACTATTTGCAGGTCGAAGCTTGTCTGAGTAATACATTTAAAATACTGTAGTTTTACCTCGTATAAAACACACTTGGTATTTATTATGTTGTCGGATATAGTCTAATGGCGTTCAGGAAGGTTTTCTTCCGACACCAAACTGTAAGTAACGCAGATTCTGTATGTTTGAAATATTGAGTTAAATGGAGGCGCCCACACCAAGAGAACTGGTTTCAAGCAATTACTTACTGCAACACGAAACTGCAGTTGTATGAAACTAATTGTCTGAAACCAGGTACTATTTCGGTTGTGCGCTCCGCCGTAAAGTAGAGTATATGTGATTAAAACTATCGGTTAAAGAGTTAAGACGCTGCACTAATACAATATTTTATGTCAGTGAATCAGAAATTAAAGCCATTTTTGGATGACTTGTTTCACAGATTTATTAAGAATCTAGGATCTATAGGCTACCTTTGTGCCTGAGTTATACATAGTAGTCGTACACACGCACACAAGTAATTGTAATAATATGTTAGGTAGGTGAATATTAGCCTCTTGAGAAATGTCGAGTAAAGGAAAGTTAATTTTAATCAATGTAAAAACCTTTAATTAAATGGAAACACGTCTAATTTGGGAGACACGTGATATTAGTTTCGAGACATCAATTCTAGTTCTTAAGTTTTTGAAACTATAATTACGTCGCATTTGGTTTAGTTAAAGTTAAGAATGTAGCCTAATGTGTGCTACGTCATTCGGACTGCTGAGATCCTTTCATTTCCATGCCGAAATTTTTTTATTATTTACTGAATTTTCTGTAGGTATTTTGGTCACACAGAATTATGAAATATATCGCATTATTTACTGAATTTTCTGTAGGAATTTTGGTAACACAGAATTATGAAATATATAGCATTATTTACTGAATTTTCTGTAGGAATTTTGGTAACACAGAATTATGAAATATATAGCATTAT
>Ga0136643_10006908_pt1 | contig 16333 bp, 7 predicted proteins | sample TergutLab28metaG_FD_96883 | JGI IMG/M metagenome (GOLD analysis project Ga0136643, IMG submission 96883) | Labiotermes labralis P1 segment gut microbial communities from Petit-Saut dam, French Guiana - Lab288 P1 (version 3) (version 3) | ecosystem: Host-associated > Arthropoda: Insects >... | reverse complement strand
TCCCGGTACATAACATCAGCACGCCTCAAGTCGGCCTACACAACACAACAAGTACTCGCTAGCTCCTGAAGATGGACGTATTAACGTCTGAAACATGTTGAGCAATATATAATAAAGCAAGTGACATCTAGTTGGTCAACCTTTATTCAAATTTCAAGATTTAGTGTTTATCGACCCTTGTATATGAGGACAATGCCTTTCCTCGAATATTCGGGATATGATATCGCACTGATACAGTATCACAGCCAGAAAGGGGGCGTCTCACACATGTTGCCACGTTCTCAGTATATTTGTATCAGCTTTTGGTACTATAACTTCCCTTACACAGAAGACACAAAATGACTAGATTTATGTGAATGTAACACATTTAATGAAAACAGTACTGACATGCAACTGGTCACTGATGTTCAAATACAGTGTGCTCAAAAAAGAGTAGCGTACTCCTATGAACACGTTGATTGACGTTAAGATTTCGCAGAATTCCGGTAATTCTTTATCAGCTGAGCGAATCTTAGCTTCTCAAGAAGAACCGTGCTCCATGAAATCAGTTCTAATCTACACCATAATTCCCATACGGTGTGAACTTTGGAATTAGCTCAAATATCCACTACGTTACGAAGAAGTGTGAACACGTATGTCCTTTTATGTTTTGTTGACCGTGCATCTTATTCCAATCTGCGTGAACAACAAATCTGACGCACAACTATTTTTATTACATTTGTTTATAGAGTACATAGAGTGACATATACCACAGATCGTATTGATACAACTGACTCTCCTGATGATGAGCACTTGGTTGCTCGAAACATGTAGAGAACTGGAATAAACAAATATAAGAAAAAGAGTTGCGCGTCAAGTTTGTTATTCACAAAGAACACGTGTCCTGCTTTGTTGTGACTGAAAAAAAAAACAGTAGAGTGTTTAGAATCCACGCAGTGCTCGCTGTTGTCTTCTGATGTTGAAATCAAGATCTGAATATTGTGTGTAAGTAAGCTTCATACGTCCACGTACCGCCCAGTTAAAATTACTTGACTCCAAGAGCAGGCATCGTCGTTTTGATCGTGCCCAGCTATTTACGTTCAAATGTCAGCTGTGTTCTACAGTGGTCAACGAGACTGGCACGAGAATATAAACCGATAATAATAAGCTTTCAAGGCAAGTGACACGTACTGTGTCATGGACGTGAATGTTTCTGTTCGCGTGTAATTAATGTCCTAAGTAGATGACTGATTTTAATGAAGAACGCAATGTAAATTAAGGTTAATTTGTAATTCCCCATCGTCAGTAAGATCTACATGGCCGTCTGACATTGAAGCACTATTACTGCTCTTCTGTTCATAGTTTTAAAATGTCTGCGCACAGTTATAAAGCGTTAACTACAGGTTTCTTTTTCCAGTGGAGCTATGGCCCAACGCGCTCCATGACCTCCTCATTCTTGAGGTTTCTAGATCACACACAACGACACACTATAGTCGGTAGGACTCCTCTGGACGAACGATCAGCTCGTCGCAGAGACCTCTACGTGGCAACACAAAACACAATAAAAAACAACCATGTCCCCGGCAAGGTTGGAATCCACAATTTTAGCAGTCCAATGGCCGCGCAGCCACTGGGACCGGCAAACGTGAACTAATATACACCTTTATTAGGCCGATGTTTTCATAAAGATATATCTTTTAGGCTTTTTACATGCGACAAATTATACAAATGAGGAAGTCATGCCTTGCGTGTAATTTTAGTGCTACAACTTTGTCGTTGTTCCACGAAGATAGGCCGTAAGTTTATACACAGAGTTTCCAAATTGTGACGCTGCGAACGCGATCGTTAAAGCCGACAGTAGCACTAGTTCAGCGTTTAGGTCGGGCTTAACGCACACTCATATAATAACAAGACAGGCAGTGAGTGCGGGGAAACATTGCTGAGCGTTCGTGTAACCACTGTTGCTATGGAACAGCAATGATGCCTTCCCTCTGCATATTGGTTGCCCTACGTGTAATTACGTGTAATTAAAGATTAAGGTAAATAGAACTATAATTTTGCCTGTTGTTTTGTATGGGTGTTAAACTTGGTCGCTGACATTGCGGGAGGAAAGGAAGCTGAGGGTGTTTGAGAACATGGTGTTAAGGAGAATATTTGGACCTAGGAGGGACGAGGTAACGGGGGAATGGAGGAGATTGCACAACGAGCTAAATGATTTGTACTCCTCACCCAATATTGTGCGGGTGATAAAATCGAGAAGAATGAGATGGGTTGGGCATGTGGCGCGTATGGGTGAGGAGAGGAGGACGTATAGGGTCTTGGTGGGGAAACCGGAGGGAAAGAGACCACTGGGGAGACCTAGGTGTAGATGGGTGGATAATATTATGGTGGATCTCCAGGAGATGGGATGTGGGTATATGGAATGGATTGGGCTGGCCCAGGATAGAGACGGGTGGCGGACGCTTGTGAGTGCGGTAATGAACCTTCGGGTTCCGTGAAATGCGGGGAATTTCTTAACTAGCTGCAAACCAGTTAGCTTCTCAAGAAGGACTGTGCACCATGGAGTAAGTAAGTAAGTAAGTAAGTAAGTAAGTACGTACGTGTAATTGTCAACCGTATAAAACCGTTGAGTGTTGTCATGGAAACGCAAAAATGGGTTCCATTTGTCCTGTTGTCAAGCTATGAACTATTTCGCACTGCTGTCAACCATACTAACCTACTTAGGTCTTCATGTACTGTGTCCGATATTTTTGCCCGATTTTGACAAAACTTGGAGTTCCTCGACATATCTTCGTAAAAGTTCCCAATGTCAATATTTATGAAAATGCGTTAAATGGGATCCGAGCTGATAAATGCTGATAGAAGGACTGCCATGACGAAGCAGCAAGGCAGTTTTAGCTGTGTATGCGAACTCGCCTAAAAACTATGTAGTAATTCATTTCAGAAGGACAGCGTCCGTTTTCATAACTCATTTTCTTCGTCGGAGCTTATCTAATTAACTACCTGTACCAAGACCAAGGGAAAAAAGTCCCGTGCATCGAATTCAGCGCCTCCCTAGATATTGTACTCTCCCATTTTAGGTTGCGGCTAGTAACAAGTGCTGTTTTAGAGTACTCACAGGGGACCTGGAAGTTAGTACAACAGTAAGCAGAACGGGCGAAGACTCGAGTGCCGGCCGTCATCCCAAACACCCATGGGACTCCTTTCCGTAGCCTTAGTACATTCAACTTCATGGAGCAGAGTCCTTCCTGAGGAGCTAGTAGTCGTTTAGCTTGTCAAGGAACCCTAAACCTGATGGTTCATTACAGTCCGCCAATGGCCCCTATCCTAAGCCAGATTAGTCCACTCCGCACTCTAATGTCCTGTATCATAAGATACGTTTTAAATATCCCCCCGTCTGTTACTAAGGATATCTTCAGGTTTTAAAAATTAAATTTTGTGTGGAGTTCTCACAGCCCAATGAGATGGGCTGGGCATGTGGCGCGTATGGGGGAGGAGAGGGGTGCGTATAGGGTCTTGGTGGGGAAACCGGAGGGAAAGAGACCACTGGGAAGACCTAGGCGTAGATGGGTGGATAATATTAGGATGGATCTCCAGAAGGTGGGATGTGGGTATGTGGACTGGATTGGGTTGGCCCAGGATAGGGACAGGTTGCGGACGCTTGTGAGTGCGGTAATGAACTTTCGGGTTCCATAAAATGCGGGGAATTTCTTGACTAGCTGCAAACCAGTTAGCTTCTGAAGAAGGACTCTGTACCATGGAGTAAGTAAGTTCTCACAGCCCACTCTTCCGCGTACCACATGCCCTGCTCAGTTTATCCCCCTGTTCATCCTAAAGGTGCCCCTAGACGGTCAGTAAAATTGTGCCGTAATTGAACAGTCTGTAGACAGTATGACGCAATACCCAATCAGATACCATCTGTCTACCAAGCAGTACAATGTTAAAAAAAATGTCGTCTTCAAAAGTGCTTACATTGGCCAAACAGCTTAGCGTAAAAGACAAATGTTGACTCAGAGTGACTGCTTCTCCCATATTATTATATCTTTTAGCGACTGTAGGGATAACACGATTGAGTAGCTCATCAAATGATGGCCCATCCAACTGAAAAACATCTGTTGTCGTTTGGCTCACTCATCTCGAAATATTATACAAAAATCCCGTGTGTGAATTGTCATTCGTCTGTACAATTCTTTGTTCCAACAGCGATTCCTTTTTCTTATTTCAACACAAAGCTAAAGCAATGATCACACAAGCATATCAGTATAACTCAATATTTTCACTCGTCTTGACCCGCGAGCTAACGAAATATGACACAATAATATTGAGTAGTCTAGGGAGAAACATATTGCACTAGCCGAAAAAGGAACAAATTTCCGAAGCGCTTAGATGTACAACTATCACCACCTCGCCATTACTTCCTCTCTGTTAGATCTATATATTCTTCTCAGCACCCTGTTCTCAAACACTTTCAAGCTGCATTCTTCTCGTTGGGCATGAAAAGAAGGTTCACAACCATACCCACAAAAGGTAAAACTACAGTTCTGGGATTTACTTCTAGACCAACCTCAGTCCTTCCATCGAATGTGACGTCTGTGATTTCCTTGATAATTTGACGTTGTGGCCCACTAAGGCAGCATTATCGGCATGTAAACAGTACATGATGTGTCTCATCCAGTGACAGTCATTACTGACTTTATGACTCTCTCGTCGCTTTCTAGATGTTTTCGCAAAACTGCGAAAAACGACTATGAGCTTTCGTCATGTCTGTGTGTCCGTCCGTCCTCCCGTATCTAACAACTCGACTCCCACTGGACGGATTTTCATGAAATATAAAATTTGAGAATTTTACGAATATCTGGCAAGAAATTCGATTGCCCTTAAAATATGACGAGAATAGCGGGCAATTTATATGAAAACCGGTGTACATTTGCGATAATTACCTTCCTGAATTCTTCTTAGAATGAGAAATTTTTTCAGACAAAATTGTAGAGAACATAAAAACACACATTTAATGTTCAATAACTTCTATTCCGAAATTCGCGCCGTGTATGAGGTAATGTGGAAATCACGGTACAGTAAGACAAGCCACAGATAATATTAAACGGCGCATGCACTTCGCGTCCTGGATAATTAAGACTTACAGACACACACTCACAATATGTAATACTTACTGTTTTTCTACGGCAACAGTGGTTACGCGAACGTGCCTCAATGTCACGTTTATACGTACAATATATTCCTACATTTTCCCATTAACAACACGAAGTACGTAAAAAAAAAAAAAAAAGTCATTGAACACAAAATGTGTGATTTGATTTTCTCCAAAAACGTGTCTGTAAAATTTCTCATTGTTAGAAGAAGTGAACGAGATATTATCACAAATGCACATCGGTCTTCATGTAAAGTACCCGCTATTCTTGTCAGATTTTAATTAAACTTGAATTTGCTCGTCTGAGTTTCGAATAACACACGAATATCAAATTTAATGAAAATTAATGAAAATTTAATGAAAATTAATGAAAATTTAATGAAGGTTTAATGAAAATTAATGAAAATTTAATGAAAGTTTAATGAAAATTAATGAAAATTTAATGAAAGTTTAATGAAAATTTAATGAAAATTCGTCCAGTGGGCACCGAGTTGTTCCATGCGGACGGACGGACGGACAGACACAAACAGCATAACGAAGTTACTGTTCGCTTTTCGCAGTTTTTGGAACGCCCTAAAAACTAGACAGGCACAGTCCATCAACAGATCATTCTTCATTTCCGCCCCCCCAAGTGCTTTCAGAACCTGTCGTATTCAAACCAACAGACATTCGACAGGCGTTGTGTGTGACACTGTGTATTACGTTACGAATTATTTATTTAACTGTGCAGTATATTCAAATTTGTGTAAGTATGTCCATACAAAGTCCTTTGTTCTATCTGGCCCATAACGAGCAACACAGGCGGTGTGGTTTGGCAGCAGGAAGTGCAGCGCTCGCCGCCATTTAAATTTGCCGTCTGCCGGGGTCCATGCATTTGACATTAATTTACTGCAGTTAATACGTGTGGGAACACACAAATGTCATCACATCTCTTTCCGCTATTCAGTAATCCGGTATCCCACATACGTTTTCCTCGCCACACTTAAAGAAGGCGCTGGGAAGTTTTATTTCAACCCAGTGCAGTTAATATTTTTTTTTAATTCATCCCATTGTGGTACATCATACAATAAACTGATAAACGTATACAGTCAAGCACAGCAAATTTTATCATTCCCGTCAACAGATGCAAGTGTTGGCGTTTATCGCTTTTTAACAGGATATCATGTTTTTATTCGCCATATTTAACCCTTTAAACGCCGAGTTAAATCCCATCTACCATTTTCTGGCATATTAGAAGCTCACCCTATTCTCCACGTTAGTGGGGTAAGGGTTAAAGATGCTCGAAATTGTGTCTTTCGGCTCGCAGACTCGTGTCACAAGTATAAATCGTGTTGTTCATTGTGCATCGAAGTTTTGCTGGTGAAACTGAAACATTTAATTCTGAATACTTCATTTCAGACCGTATTTAGTGCGAACATCCTGACTGTACGCTTTATCCTTAAACGCGCCCCTTAAGCAAATATCGCACAATTTGTGTTACATGTAATGTTATTTCGCTCGTGAAATGTGTTATATTTCTAAATTAGCGCTGTCCGTAGTATGTGTGAAGTGCCCAATGCGGCTGTTTTTTGTAGTTCCTTAATTTCGTGCATTCTTGGTATGTTGCTCAGGTATTGTCCGAGTGATTTTGAAACAGTTCCATTTGCCCTTTTTATTTCTGGTATCACTTTTCCTTTCACTCTCCGCATGCGCTGAATTTCTATTATGAGGTCTTTATATTTATTATTATTATTACTATTATTATCGTCACTGGAATTTATTTCTCTCAGGACTAAAATAGGAAGGTCAGTTTTAAATAGATAAATGAGAAAGCATAGACTCGTAAATAACAGGGGTTCACGTCTGACGAACAAAGAGGCCACAATATCCTGCTTCCCCTACTGTCACCACAAACACTCTGTAGGCAACGCAGAGAATTTAATTAAAAACCATATTGTCAGAAGAAAAATGCTATCAGAATGTGTATAAATTATCGGTATGAATTTATGGTCTCTGAAGAAAATGGTACCTTATAATTCCAGTGTGCTTTTTTCCACTTGTTGTCATGTTAAATCACAACTTGCACAGTAGTAGTCCTTGCTCTGAAGCGATCTGAAACAGAGCATTCAGAACTAAACGTTGTGGTGTGATGATAAGATACGATTTGTAATGAAAAGATGCGTTGTACCATGTTGATACGATCTTTAACTAAATTGAAATAGCACTTGATAAATAACAAATGCATGGAAAAATGTTTGTTAAAAAAAGTCACTCATGCTTCACGACCTGTGTAGTATGTGAACCAGAGTTGTCTTGTAGGGAGTTAAGTGCAACAAATTTTTAAAATCGTGCTCACTATATAGTCCAATCCGTTGACTGTGCAAGATAAATCAACTATTTTCTTGGTGATTTCAATAGTCCATCAGCAGCACCATCTAGTCGTGGCTAATTTATAACGTGTTCTTTTCATTTTGACGCATTCGCATATTTTTGTAGTGAATGAACAGACGCATCAGGAGAAATTTTCTTCTGAATTTACGACACTTATTGTCCAATCGGTATTCGGCACATACGTTTGTGTTGCAACGGTATTTCATTTGCGACATTTCTGGATTAGGTGGCTCGGTCGGTCAATCAAGTTCCACGTGATAATGTAGCCAATAGAACGTGACCAACAATATTGGCCACATAAAATAAAGACCATGTACATAAAAAAACATATATTTATTTATACCATACGTAACCGTCATGTTGGTGTTCTTAAGGGTATGGAAACCCTTCCATTATAATTTGTGTATATATATCATATTTCCTCCAACAATTTGACACTGAATCATTGCCAACTGTTGCAATGAAAACTCCAGTATAAATAAGAACGTGTTTATGTACGTAAGAAATTTATAATGCTGTTACCAATACACAAAATCTCCGTAGGAAGCATGTACGATATCGATTTTTGTTGGGAAGTGTTGCTCTCCGATAGGAAATTCAGCCTTATTGGGCACTTCATTCGACTAATACGTCAACCCTTTCCTTTCAATACATATTTCAACCATTTCCCATAAATTCATGAAAATTTGAGAGACGGTATGGTCACCCCACTGCCAGAAATGTTTCGTAATTGGGTTGAGAACCTTTAAACTCCGGCATTTCCGTCTCTTTATCTCAGTCCGTTCACGTGAAAAAAAATCTGTCTTTGCGATAAGGATCCTAGTTTGGCCGTCCACTGATGGGTGTATTGGCCACTCGCTCCAAGTACTTCGTCATACAGCGACAGTAAACAGTAAATATATTTCGAAACTTAAAATCAATTATCTTGTAACTGTACTGTGCATTCCTGGCAGCAAGATTTCATTACATTTTATGTTGTATAGACACTGAATATGGCTTGATCAAGTGGAAATGCATGTTGGATTTTGTAAGCTTCAAATGTAACGACATACTATATTTGGTATACGTAATCTGTGGTTAAAATTTATACTTAGGATAAATATAGCCTTCCTTCTTTAGGTGGCAGTTGGCTTCTGCGTGTGAGTGGTATGATATCTACAGCTTCCTGTGTGATAAGATACACCCTAAGAAGAAGAGGTTGCCCTTGAGGTAAGAGTAGTTTTTCTTTTCGTCCTGCTTCTTACAGTTCTACTTAGATTATTGTACAGTGCGTTGAAGGTAGCTGCCGATACACATTGCACAGCGTGCAATAATTGAATGGTTAGTTAACAATAAATAAGAAAATGGAAGGAAGCACTTGTCGCCAAATTTTGAATGGGGACTAAAGAAAACTACGAAAACCTGAGTAAGGATAGCCAGTGTCCAGCCCGAGATTTGGAGAAGGGCCTCCCGATTAGAAAGCAAAAATGCTATAATTGTGTCTGCGACGCGCGTTTATGTGAGACTTTCTCTTCAACGAAGACATGCAATTTAGAATTATTACTGAAATAAATGTGGCCGGGTAGCGTAGTCGGTATAGCGACTGACCACGGGCTGGACGGTCCGGGGATCGAATCTCGGAGGGGGCGAGATTTTCCGCACCTGTCCAGACCGGCCCTGGGGCCCACACAGCCTCCTGTACAATGGGTACCGGGTCTTTCCCGGGGGTAAAGAGCGGCCGGGGCGTGACACTGACCGATCACTCCCTTCTAGTGCCGCGGTCAGGAAAGAGTAGAGCTATACCTCTGCTCCCCCTATGGGCCGTACGGCCTGTACAGAGCCTCAGTGCCTGTACAAAGGTGCACTTTACCTTACCGTTACTGAAATAAATCGATGAAACTTAGTTTTAGTACAACACAGACGACTCAGTTACATTTTACATGAAGGTGTATATATTGATCGTTACTGAGGGATAAAGAGCCTTGACCTAGACATGGTGGATGCAGGGTCCCCTTTTCTCCAGGTGTAAAGAGGAGAAAAAACATACAGATCGTTCCAATAGCATAGGTCTGTCACTTTCTATTGGTGGCGATTTGTTAGGCGTTAAGTTGTTAACAAACTTTAGAGTTCAGTTTACAGACAGCTCCAACCGTCAGAACACCACAGAAATTTCTATCTCGCATAACAGAATTAACTCACCTTCACGAGACACTACTGCACTTCGGCCCAATGCATTTACTGCAGGAATACATCGGATACTGGTCATATAACCTCGAAGACAAAGTCCAGCGGAAGGGCTCTCGAAGCACCATTATACCGTTCGGCTAAACCTGACCTCCGAATTAGTATTCGCCACTGTTATACGCCCAACGGCCCGACTTCTCCTTGTGAAACCACTGTCAAGTCCAAAGTCATACTTTGAGTCGCCGACATTGGTGACTAACAAGTATGACTTTGAACTTGGTGGTGGCTTCACATGGGGTGTATTTCCGTTGTTACATAGCAACTGGAACATGTGCATTCTGTACACTTTAATGTGCCTGATCCCGTTGGCCGAACGGGTTAACGTCTGGGTCTGCGGCTGCTGGCTTTTTGGGATTGCGGGTTCGAATCCCGCATGGGGCATTGACGTTTGTCTCGTGTGGGTGTTGTGTGTTTTCAGGTACAGGTCTCGGCGACGGTCCGATCACTCGTCCAGAGGAGTCGTACCGAGTGTGGTGTCTGATTGTGATCTCGAAGCCTCGACAATGGGGAGGCCTAGGCCCGCGTACGGCTCTTGAAGCCCAACGCGGGAAGGGGATATCGCATTGTTCTTGCTAATGACTATCAAATACCAAACTACAATTAATTTCGTGAATATAGGGTATTGCCCTCATTGAAACGAGTCAAATTGTGATAGGTTAAATAGTTTGTCAGTATCGTCAGTGATTTAAAAATGACGTCCATTCATGGTGGAAAGAAGAAAAAATATACAGTACGTACTCTGTGGCTGCAGGGCTGAGCAAATTGGTTCAAACTGTAACGTTTTGTGACGTATTCAGTATTAATAAAAATCCAACTAGATGCAACAGTATGCAGTCTGATTTTACTCCAAATCTCTCTACATGTTTCGGGTGTCCACCGCACCCATCATCAAGTGTACTAAAAACTGTAACCGCAGCCTCCCGCACCGGAGGCTGCAGTTAGTTTTTAGTACTCCTGATGAAGGGTGCTGTGACACCCGAAACATGTAGAGTGACTTTGCAGTGAATAAAAATCTGCATACTGTTGCATCTGGTTGGATTTTTATTAACAATGAATTGTGATGCACGGAACCATAGAGCTTAAAAAAAAGTTTTGTGACGTCTATGCAGGAGGTGCATAGCTGTAATTCCGACCGTGAAATCGACTACCCTGACTGACGCTTTTCGTCGTTGTCCTCAGCCCTTCAAGGCAACCTCTGATGTAGTACTTTAAATTATACCACTATGACTTCCTTGCACATAATTTCCAACTCTTTTTTTTTCTCTCGTTATTTAGGGACCGCTAAAATTATTTCGAATTTAAAACACAGAGGCAAAGTATTTTGCGATTAGGGTTTGTTGCTACACACCTAGAATGTGTACGGTATGTGATATGAATTAGCATCTATACCTTGGTCACTCGGCATTCTTGTATCAAGTACTTCTTCAATGACAAGACTGTAATGTACATGGACTCAAGATGTCGAAAAATGGGTAAGCAATTTTGTGCGTCGGTCACTTTCAGTTAAAATTTTTCTTCAGACTTCTAATGCATTCCATTATTTACCGATCAATGAAAGACTTGTGTTGCAAATTTCAATCCAATAGGCTGGCAGTGCGCAGTCAGCCGGTTTTGCCTTCTGGTCACGCTGCGTGGCGTTACATGGCGTGGATACTTCAAGAATATATACTGCTATTATTCTACTCCAGTGCACGTTCTTCCGTCGCTGTGTTCAGTGGTACCTAAACGAATAGTCACCGAGATCGAGTTGGTGGATTGTGTCTAGGTGGTGGTGGCAATAGTGCCGTGAACGTGAACTTCTCAGACGTACGTCTTGAATTAGGTCTACTCGTAGCATTTATTTCCGTGTTTGTACGGTATATAATGTTGCAGCAATTCTGTATTTACAATTTGTGTTACATGTAATGTTATTTCGCTCGTGAAATGTACTTTATATTTTTAAATTAGCGCTGTCCGTAGTATGTGTGAAGTGCCCGATGCGGCTGTTTTTTGCAGTTCCTTAATTTCGTGCATTCTTAGTATGTTGCTCAGGTATTGTCCGAGTGATTTTGAAACAGTTCCATTTGCCTTTTTTATTTCTGGTATCACTTTTCCTTTCACTCTCCGCATGCGCTGAATTTCTATTATGAGGTATTTATATTTATTATTATTATTATCGTCACTGGAATTTATTTCTCTCCGGACTAAAATAGGAAGGTCAGTTTTAAATAGATAAATGAGAAAGCATAGACTCGTACATAACTACTGCACCAAATGGCCTTCACAGTACGCATCAAGGTCTGTACGTGCATCATTATTTGTCACATTCCCCACGTGTTTGGATCACGATCTAGAAGTTGTGAGTTACAGAATAAGGACAATACAGGGTTAGGCAATGAAACGGGAAAAAAGTAAAGAGTGGTTGGGCTCACTGTAGTATAGTGATGAGGTGGAGAACTAGCCTCTCCCCTTCTGTAGCTCCTACCATTTAGTAGCAATGCAGCAGTGGATGGGTGAGGAGCGTGCTTTTGCCGTTAAGGCTTATTATCAAAATGGAGAGAGTGTGTTGCGGGCTCGGCGCACGTTCCGCACTCATTTCAATGTTCCGCGTAACCGACCGGTTCTATAAAACCATGCGATAAACACATGGGTAGACAACTTTGAGGTGAGTGGATCAAAATCTAAAAAAAAAGAGGTGGCAGTCAAAAAACTGTGCGAACTCCAGAGAACATTGAGAGGGTTAGAGAGGCGTTTGAGAGAAGTCCGCGCCGATCTGCCGTGCGACACGCAAACACTCTTGGAATAACTCCCAGGTCCGTGCGAAGAATTCTTCACAACGATCTTCACTACCGCCCGTACAAGATCCAGATCGTTCAGGCTCTGAATACTCGCGATTATGGGGCTCGAGTACGCTTTATGTCACGAAATGCTGGACCTAATCGGCGAAGACGAAGACCTTGTGAATAACATTTGGGTGAGTGATGAAGCACATTTTCATGTAAGTGGATTTGTAAACAATCAAAACTTCCGCTATTGGTCAGAGGCTAACCCTCGCGAACTCCACGAAAAGCCTCTCCATTCCCAAAAAGTGACAGTATGGTGCCCTATGTCAGCATCGGGAATCATCGGGCCCTGCTTTTTTGAGAATGAGCCTGGCAATGCAGTTCCTGTTAATGCGGACCGCTATGTGGAAATGCTGCAAAATTTCTTCACCCCACAACTCGCCCGTTTTCCTGTGAATGAAAACGTGTTATTTCAGCAAGATGGAGCAACAAGCCACACAGCAAGAATGTCAATGAACGCAGTTAATGCTTTGTTCCCGAACCGAGCCGTTTCCAGGAATGGGGATATCCCATGGCCCCCCTCCCCCGACTTAACCCCTTGCAATTATTTTCTTTGGGGGTACCTGAAAACAAAAGTGTTTGAAACAAGGCCAAGAACTATCGCGGATTTAAAACAGCGAACTCAAGATGAAGTGGCTGCAATTCCTGTGGAGATGCTGCGAGAGGTCATGAACAGTTTCAGGCCCCGACTTGAGGAATGCGTGCGTTGAAACGGAAGCTATCTTGAGGACGTTACTTTCAAAACATAAATTTTCAAACTGGCATAAAAGAAAATGGCTATTCATAAGCTTTTCATTTATGACCAATAAACAGATAAAAAATTCATGTGTCGATTTTTTTTAATGTTTTGAAATTTTCCCCTTTCATTGCCCAACCCTGTACATATGCACGTATGTGCAACAGGTAACAACCTAAGCCTGCGTTTCTTCGAACTGTTGACTGGAACAGCTAATTGATATATGACACTTGTTTCTCCATTTTAGGCAAGACATCTCCGTTGTATTTAAATATACTGGTAATAAAGCAGATGTAAATTAAGTCTAAACGCAACTTTGTGTATAAGGAATCATCAGTAACATGTTTCGGCTATAAACGCCATCTTCAGGCTCAGCACCTGTTCATTGTTTGTTTTTGGCGCGACAGACCCACTCCCCCGGGCCAAGACCTACTCATTCACGAGGTTTCTAGATCACACACAACGACGCACCACATTCCGTAGGGCTCCTCTGGACGAATGATAGGCTCGTCGCAGAGACCTCTACCTGACAACACACAACACTCACAACAAACATTCATGCCCCTGGCGGATTTCGAAACCACAATCTCAGCAGGCGAGCGACCGCAGACCTACGCCTTAGAACGCGCGGCCACTGGGACCGGCATATATTCATACTAGGAAATATATACATATTACAATGTCATGACTGTTATGGACAACGAGATGTAAGACGAGATCGAGGTTTCCCTTTCGAGATCTGCACCAAAATTTAGCAACATTTTTCTTTTTTAATTTTTCAGTGTAATTATACATATATACATATGTATATATGTCGCTGGTTCGATCCCAGCAGGTGTCAGTGGATTTTTAATTGATATAAAATCCTTCCGATCGCACTATGGCCCTGGGGTCGACTCAGCCTCTAACAGAAATGAGTACCAGGAGTATTTCCTGGGGGTAAAGGCGGCCGGTGCGTAAGGCTGACAGCCTACCACCATCCTGTGCCGTTGTCACGAAATCTGGGAGCCTTAACTTCCTGGAACCCTCTGGGCCTGTACCAGGCCTGTAATGGGACTGCTTTATATATATATATATATATATATATATATATATAACATGATGTACATCGATATGTTCAGTATCTCTTTCAGATTAGTTGCCCACCGTCTATCGAGCCTACAACATGAAAGAATAATGAAAAGTGCCTCTCTCTCCTATTGGTAAAGTGATGGTTATTTTCATACATGCTAGTGTACGTGTAATGCCCGCTGAACATTTAGAGGATATTCCTTCCTTTTGTTATACAGATAATGGTCATGTTGTCTACAGATTCAGTATGATTTAGTCACAATGTTAAGCGTTAAACGTCGTAAAAAGGACGACAATATCGCTCTAACATTTGCATAAGTACCGTCTTTCTGGGACATGACACAATGCAGTTTGGTACAAATGTAAGGAAGTCCTTCGAATCCTGTTGCCTCCAACTTCAGGGTCAAGTTGCGCCTTGAATAACATTCCAGAAGACCGTATTCTTGGTAAACAATGCTGTGACAATCTCAGACGTCACTTAATAGCCTTTGAGTGTACAGTCGACGGCAGGTGGCCGTGGCTCTTGCGCAAGCTTCGCCTTGCGCGCGGATATAACCATGACTTCAGCGAATGTATCAGCCTTCTAGACGTCAGTGAAGAAAAAAGAATAATTCATCGGACAACACACATCTTATATCAACTTGCACAGGCTTTGGCTACATGTTACGGGAAAAAAATCCATCATCACGCCCTTATACAAGACAAATAGCAGGTCAAAGTAATGGCATGTCAACAAACGGTACTTTCCTTGTATTGCTTATGGGGTCCCACATCACAAGTAACTTTACTGTAATGAAAGTGTAACATCAAAAATTTATTGCTAAGGTTAAAAATTATTAGAAACATTATGGGTATCATGTAAAACGAACAATTAAGATTTCCCGTTGTTTATAGCCACGGGATATAGATCAATAAATATCGTATATGTGTATATACCACAGTCTATGGACGGCCGTGCATAAAAACAGCGACGATAGAAGACGTTTTCTGTCCTTTTGTCACATATCTCAATTGATACAGATCAACAATGCATAGCTACCCTGGATTTAATCCGAAGCATGTAGCCAAAGCCTATGAAAGAGAGTAAAAAGTTGCCTGACGTTTAGGTGACCGTGCATCGTGATAAATTCTTATAAGGAAACCAACTAGATGCACTAATTTCTCTAATTTATTTTTGAAATAAAACTCTACGTGTTTCGGGCAGTTCCTCTGTCCATCATCAGGAGTTTTTACACTGTACACACAGCAATACATACAGGTCTGCTGACAGCTTGCGAGCAGGATCAGGACGGAATGTCCTGATCCTGCTCGCAAGCTGTCAGCACATATATTATTGCTGTGTACAGTGAAAAACTCCTGATGTTGGACAGAGGAACTGCCCGAAACATGTAGAGTTTTATTCCAAAAATAAATTTGAGAAATTAGTGCATCTAGTTGGTTTTATTGTAAGAATATAAGTTGTATTTTCACTGATGATTTATAATTTTTCCTTTATTTATTTATAACACAACGGTACGTGTTCTTTTAAGCCCTTAGGACTATTTTTATCGTAAGCCATAGAGTTAGGTGGTTCTTTATTGAAACAAAAATGGCGCAACAGTAACTTTTTTTTAAAAGCAGTTTTAATTTTCGTTCTTAAAATTCGATACATTTCCGTCTTTTACGTTAATCAATTTTTACTTTTTCAAACAATTTAAAGGGGGAGGGGGTGGCGTCAGGTGTCTGGCTTAGCAGCGGCCCTTGTCTTGCGGCAAACCTAGGTCACTGCTCACTGTTCGGTTGAGCCACCTGGTACACATACAAACACATGCCGTCATGAGAAGCCAACTGTCGCACAACTATTCCGGCTAAGTTTTGTCTGTATTCACTTCTTATATCTTCCATGCTACATTATCCGCCCATACCTTACACCTTCATTTGACCGCCCTAATTATTTTGATGTTTTGCTGCCCGTGCATCTCAGTATAATGTTTTGCTGACCGT
>Ga0136643_10006906_pt1 | contig 16334 bp, 15 predicted proteins | sample TergutLab28metaG_FD_96883 | JGI IMG/M metagenome (GOLD analysis project Ga0136643, IMG submission 96883) | Labiotermes labralis P1 segment gut microbial communities from Petit-Saut dam, French Guiana - Lab288 P1 (version 3) (version 3) | ecosystem: Host-associated > Arthropoda: Insects >... | reverse complement strand
GGTCATAACTCCGTAACCGTCCAAAATCGGACACATGTTTATATGAACTTTTTTGATCACAAAGACCTAGGAAATCACCTCCTGCAGTTATGCCCTAAAGTCGTGAAACACCCTGTATATAATGGAAGTTATATGTTATATAAGAAAACACCACCAGTTTGTAGATCTACATTCAAATATCCATGCTCATAATACACGAAGGAAGATGGATATCCATGTCCAATCATACAATACTGATTTATATAAGAGAAGTATAATAAATATGGGGACTAAATTATATAAAAAACTTCCTGTGTACATAAAAGAAATAGATAGTTATAAGACCTTTAAGAAGGAATTGAAATCACTTCTTCTTTTGCATTCCTTGTACTCAGTGGAAGAATTTGTAGCTTTGTAACTATGTAACTTCGTTAGCTCTGTATCTAATTTAAGCTTTATTACACTATATATAAGCTGTTTTGAAATCATTTGTAGAATACTATGTTCGTTGCTATTGGACTTTTCTCACTTCTTGTATAGTGCTAGAAACTGACAAGTCCACAATCATATGTATGATATTTTGGACTAATAAACTAAACTAAACTAAACTAAACATACACAATCATATTATTATAACCACAAACACCTACATGTTTCAGGCCTTATTGACCCAACCTCAATTACTCACTGAAGATGGGTCAATAAGGCCTGAAACATGTAGGAGTTTGTGGTTTTTATAATGCTGTTGTAAATCTAATACAACTGGGTGAATCTGTCGGTTTACAGTAAACTGACTGAATTGTAATCAGCCGAATGGAAAAAGTGGAAGAAAATAAAACTACTTGTACTTTTTCTTGCATTTATAGCTCATCTGTCATTAAAAGTGAAAAAAAATCATATTACTGTTAAGTTACTAACAACTAACCAACTAACAAACCAGCCAACCAGCTTACCAACCAGCCAACCAGCCCATCAATTGAACGGTCAACTGACTGACCGATCAACCGGTTCAAATTGCTGGAGGGTAATGCTAGTGGAGGTGATTCTGAGCAAGTTAAAGCCATACCACATAACTAAACAATTTCCCTACAACCCATATTATGATATTACTCTTCTGAAATGGTTATACCACACAAACGATGGGTGAACTTTATTCTCCCCTTCACACATGCATGCATACATACATACATACATACATACATATTCACTCCACTCATCCAGTCTCTGCATCAATTGCATCTGAATATGGAACATGTCAATAGACATCAGACAACACAAGACACACAGAAAAATACATTCACAAGATACGACAGTAAAACAAAACAAAACAAACACATTCACAGGAGTAAACCAAAGTATTACTCCACGTTATCATTCACAATGTAACAATTACTTGCATAAGGCTTATTCTAATAACATTTGAAATATTTCAAAGCTCTAGGTATAAAATTTATACATAACTGATATAAAAGCATTTACTACTGAGATAGTCAGCCATAAAAGTAGTTTTTTACTTTATATACGAGGTAGAATCAAAAAGTAAAGGCAAAATACATTTAACGGCTTTAATAGAAGTAAATGTGAGCAATTTTACATATCATTTTTCTACACAGTCCCCTTGCAACACAATGCATTTGTTATATCGTTCAACTAGTTTCTGTATTCCTGCAGAGAAGAAGATTTTCGGTTGCTCCTGTGGTCTTGTGTGCGCGATGTTGATGGCCGACCAGAACGACCTTCATCAGTAACACGTGTTCAACCCAATTTAAACCTTTCCACCCACTCACAAACCTTTCATTGACTCATGGTGCTCTGTCTGTAATGAGTCAACATATGATGGTGAATTTCCACAGGTTTCACTCTTTCTGCCCAAAGAAACCGCACTACACCACGTTGTTCTTCGATGGTGCAATATTGCAAAGGAGGGTCCAAGTTTTCGCCCTCGTTGCTGCCACTCGACTGAAGGCAGAGCGCTGTACTGCACATGGCTGAACTTTTCAACAGGCATTGTCAATAATGCGCAATGCGCCAGCTCCTCTCTGTCCCAGTTACCGCGTAATTTAAAAATTGCCTTTACTTTTTGATTCACCCTTGTATTATCTTTGTCCATCTTGCATTCTAAAAATTCAGTAACTGAATAAAAGTAATGAATAATAAGGTATCTGTATAACTTGTTTTTGAATCTTTTCCTGTCATTTCTATAACTGCATAATACTTGGAAGGCTATTAAAGAGTTTGACCCCAGCATATGAAGTTCCTTTTTTGAACACAAGATAAACTTACAACAGGTAAATATAAATGATATTTGTTTCTGGTGTTTAAACCATGTACATATGCATTAGTCAGAAAGTCTTTTTTATTACCTACTAAGAACAACATTAAAGGCAATATATACTGACATGCAACAGGTAAAATATTAAACTTTCTAAATAGGTTTCTACATGAGGACCTCGGTCCTACACCAGACATTACCCTAACCACTCTTTTTTGTAGTTTAAATACTTGATACGCATGTGTTGAATTTCCCTGGAAGATTATTCCATACTGAAGTACTGAATGAGAGTACGCAACGTAGACCATACGCAAAATATCCGGGTTTAAAGTGTGAATTAAATTCCTTATCGAGAAGCCTGCAGCACTCAATTTAGGAAGAATTTGTTCTACGTGGTTTTTCCAATTCATATGATTGTCTACATGCATACCTAAAAATTTAATATTCTTTACTTCATGTATTGCATTATCCATATAATAAATATCAAAAGCAACATGTTCTGTAGTTTTAGGTATAAATTTTATTGCATTTGTTTCTGTGATATTTAGCACTACATGATTAATAAAAAAAGCTAGTCAGGGCAAAATTTGTTTTCTGTTTAAAGCTGTCAAGATCCTTGTCAGTGACTATGACACTTGTATCATCAGCAAACAATACAGCTTTAGAAACCAGTGTTTCTCAACCACCGGGTACTGGCATAAATTTTACCGGGCTGTGAACAATTCTCCTGGAATTGATATGGAAAGGTACTGACGAGTAAATCTGTTGAGACCAGGCCCTCATCTTACGAAAAAAGAATTTACCGGGCCGCGGTCTCACAAAGGTTGAGAACCACTATTTTACACTTATTGGTAGATCATTAATGTATATTAAAAAAAAGTAGCAGACCTAACACAGAGCCCTGTGGTACTTCTTGCTTCACAATTTCCCAAGTAGAGTAATAAAGTTGGTCTCTATTACTACTTCATTTTGTTCTTTGTCTCCTATTTGACAGGTAAGATTTAAACCAGCTTAGGGTTGATTCCTGTATCCCAAAATGTTCAAGTTTTGCTGTTAGAATATCATGATTTACACAGTCAAAGGCTTTAGTTAGGTCACAGAAGATTCCACCAATATGAATTTTTTTTGTTCCAAGCCATTAGTATATTATCTATAAGTGAGAAAGTAGCGTGTTCAGTTGAGAAACCTCTCCTGAATCCATATTGTTCAGTAGCCAGTATATTGTTAGTCTGTAAGTGTTGATTTAATCTACAATACATTGCTTTTTCAAACCCTTTCGACAACACCGATAACAAAGAAATTGGTCTGTAGTTAGCCATATTTCATACATCACCTTTCCTATGCAAGGGGATTACAACAGCATATTTTAGTCATTCAGGAAAAACACCCATTGTTATAGATTTATTAAAAATAAAAACAAGAGACTTACTAATTTGATTCCCACATAATTTTACTATTTTGGTTGAAATTCCATCATAACCAGATGAATTTTTAGACTCTGGGGAACTGATTACACTTCTTATCTCCCCTTCTGTAATAGGAACTATGTGTATGGGTGGAAATTATTTATTTATTTATTTAGCAGGTTGTACAATGTTTCCACATCTTCCTGCGCCCATTTGACAATTATATTATCTTCTTCCTCCAGTTGCCTCTGTCATTCCAGTCTTCTTACGTGGAAATTGAAATGGATAATATTTCTTTAGCAGTGATATAGGATTATTGTCTTCAGCAATGTGTATGTTTAGATTTTCAGTTATATTCAAAAAGTAATTATTAGAAGCCTCAACTGCTTGTTTAGGGGACTGCTCTATGCCATCTACTTTGAAGGTAGGAGACACATATTGAAAATTTTGAATTTTCCCTGTTAAATTTTTTATAATTTTCCAAGTCATCTTAACCTTATTTTCTGAATTTGCTATTAATTCATTGTAATACAATTTTTTTTACCTCTTTAAAAATGCTGACCAAAACAGTACAGTAATGTTTGCAGTATATTTTTAAATTCCAAGTCATTAGAATTTCTATTGAGAAGACACAAACTTCTTTTACATTGATATGATACTCTGATGCCCCTTGTAATCCAAGCATTGTCTTTATGTTTATCATGATAAATTACAGGGAAACTAGCTTCAAAAATATTGAGATACATTCCCAAAACGTTATTGAAAACTTCATTAATATAATGTTCCTGATAAATCACTTCCCAAGTTTCCTTCAGTAATAACTCTTGAAAGTAACTAATTGTATCTGCTGTGAAGAGTCTTGTTTTGAATTTGCCTGACATTATTTTTTCTTTTTACAAAAAAAAATTTTAAGATTAAACACTAGGCATCATGGTCTGATATACCATTATATATGGGTAAGATACTGCATAGATGTAATCATGAATTATTTACAAAAATATTATCAATGGCTGAGCTGTGGTCATTTTGGAATCTTGTGGGGAAATTCACCATATGCAACACGTTAAATGAACCCAACAATTGTGAGAGTTGTTTCCTGTAGCTATCTGACAAGTAATCTATATTTACATCTCCACAGATAACAAATTCAGTCTTAGAGACATTAACATTATTTCAAATAGTCTCAATAACTGATGAAAATTTTCAGATGGAGATCTGTATACACACACACTATAATTTGTTGATTAGTCACAGATTCTATTTGTACAGCACATATTCCTAAACTTTTTTCTTCACAATACCTAATGAGATCAAGGCTTTTGTAATATATGTCTTTCCTAACATATACACAGAAACCTCCTTTTTGATAGGTCTGACAACAAAAGCAAGAGCCTAAATTATAATTTTCAATATTAATTAAGCATAAATTGGACTCTGACATGTGATGTTCAGAGAAGCACAAAAACTGAGGGTTAATATTATCCAGTGTTAACAAAATAGTGAACTCAGAAATTTTGCTAGATAAATCTCTTATATTTTGGTGAACAAGTATTAGTGAATCATCCAGTTCCTCATACCTTAATGAGTTATGTCCACAAAAAATCACCATATCTTGACCTAATATTCTTCTTTGTTCTTTTTGATGCTCTAGATTGAAGTTCATCTCCTTCACTTTCACTTTCACTTTCCTTACCTACTGTATTTGTCACTGAATCACTTACACCAATTACATTACATTGATTATTGTTTCCTGCCAGCTCGCTATTTCAATCACTTTCTTGAATGGGACTTTTTCCATCCTTCTTCTACACTTCTCTCTTTCCATGGAATATTAATAGAAGCTAATTGATTCCTTTTATAGAATTTCCCAATAATCACAGCTAATTTTAGGGCAGTTATTTCTTTACCACATAAATTTAAGTGCTGACCATGCCTAGTAAAGTGTTTCCTGTTGAGATATATTTCTAATAGTTGTACATTTGAATGAATTTTCATTATCTTTTTTACTTGTCTGTTAAACTTTACCACTTCCTTGTTCACACGAAATAAGTTAGATAATGTCTATGTGGGGAGTTTATTAACACAATATTTACTCCTTTGTTTTCATTCACAAATTTAGACATATATTTTAAAGCTTCTTGCACGTTGTTCCCAGTTATATCATTTACCCCTCCCCACACAACCACTAAATCTTCACACTTCAAAGTGAATAATTGGACCTTCTGATTTCAAAATAAACACAGATGTCAATTATTGCTTACCATCAACCATCCATTCTAGTCGGAACCCAGGGAAGGTGCGAGATGAATCTGTGACAAAGTGAACATACACATGATTTTTGGAAGAGTGAATGGGGTCTGGAATTTCAGATCCACACCGCCTAGACACCAACGTTGTGTCTGGGGCTGCATTGTCTGGTCCTTCTTTCAACTGTAAACACAAATACATAACTAGTTTAGTGCTGAAGTAGTTACTTGTATGCAATAATAACTGGTATCTGCACAGTAAACACTCATTATTATGCAGTTTTCTTGTACCTCCTTCCAGACCAAATCGCATTTTACACACACAAAAAAAGAAGTGGGCAAATCAAAGTATCTTATGGGGAAAACCACATCTGCATACACACATTAGTGCTGAACTCAGTAAACAGATATTGAGAAAATTTTGTATAAAGGAGTCTCAGTAAAATAGGAACTTGAAAACCAAACTTTCAGGTCATTGCAGTCAATCACATTTGACACTTTGCTGTAAGAAATATCTATTACAGCAGAAAGTTTCAGATGAAAATTATACATATTGCTGATGCAAAAATTTTATGTGACAGATGAAACATAACATAAAGAGATAAGGTATGATGAATCTGAAGGAAATAAAAGTAAAGCTTTGGGGAAAATGGACCATGGCCTATTTCAAAATACTATTCTAACATTTTCCTCTATGAACTGAAGAAAACCTTGGACAACTATGACAAACCTGTGCCAAGATGGCAAGTCCCCAAGTAGTATTCAAAATAGGCACCACCATAACTGGTGTCACATTCATTACCATTCGTTACCAGCGACATGTACAAACACTTTACAGAAACTTTACTACATCAGAAATAAGACTACACTCTTCTGGGTTATGATGTCACATAGACTGATAAATATATCGTGCCATAAAGTCTGGCTAATTGGTACCAGCATTTCAGCAGAACCTGCAGCCCCTATCTATAGGGTAGATGTTTTTTGTAACCAAGGCAGCAGATTCCACTGAAATAGTGATGTTAATTTACCCAACTACATGGCATTACATAAAAAAATAGCATAATATCAACATTCATTGCCAGAACTTGAAAAGCAATGTTAAATGAAACAAAGTATGGAACAGGTAAATGAGCACCATGCTGCTCCATAAGATTTACTACAGGCTCTAAGATAAAATTTCATAATTTTTCAACCTTACCAGTAGACAAACATGATCTAGCCACCTTACATGTGCAGCAAGTGCCAGTGACACACAATGGAATGAAGACTGTGTAAGAATAACTTATCTGGTTCAACTCATTAGACATCTTCAGTCAAATTATTTGCATACTGCTTATATGTTTGTGTGATTTAGATGAGTTTACTTTACACATTCCACACCTGGGACATCTGTATAACCACATGGTCAAAATCTGAAGTTTCTCTCATAAGAAAATCATCATAAAAGAATGAGTTGACTACAAGTAATTTTTTAATTCTTTTAATACTTTGATCAGTAACATAAGTAGTGCATATGCTACAGACTGGACAAACTGGGTTTGACAGGTACTATCCCAGAATATGCCTGAAAAAATAAACCAAACAATCACACATGTTTCGTTTATAGCAGTAGAAAAAAATGTCAAATACCCAAACACCCAAATTTTTGTGTGTACACGAAGAAACAGACACTGGCTGAACTTCAAACACACTTCACACTGAAAGATTCAAGGTTCTCATTTTAAGTGCTGACAAACATTCAAGTTTTCTGGGATGTTATGCCACTTGGACTGGTAAATGGTTACTGAAACTTTGAAAAAGCACTGTGACTTCATCTTCAGTATCAAACGGTCCAAGTTTTCTTCAAATGCTTGAAGCTTGAGAACTACAAACTTATGGGCTATTATGTGGTGAGTAGTGGTAATTCCTTGCCAATGTTTCAGGACAACCTGTCGACCCATTTTCAAGGGTCAAGGTAGTAGCACAGAGGAATGAAGCTCTTTTCTACTTGACAGCAGAAGCCTGACATCATGCATGAAGCTCCCTCCAATGTCAGTAGCTATTTACCACACTACAACTTCCCAGAAGACATTTCTATCATAAAATCACATATCACAGTACTGTACCTCAACATAGTCATATGAACAGTCTTGTGAGCTTTTTCTCCATCTCCAAAACCAATAGTTGTCCTCCAACTCAAAGTGCGAGAATGTGGCATTGATCTTGTTCCCTCTGGGTGCTGTAATATTCCAAGTGCAATCCAATCCATCAGGATAGTCAGAGGGGAAGTTAGGGCTCTCAATAACCCCACTGAAACCACTCACAACAGTGTTGCAATCTGTCACAAAAAGAAAAAAGGTTACTTCAACTAACAGCAAGTGATAAACAAGAACTAGTACTAATCAGCACTGAGCAGCAACATAATGATACTACTGGCCTGCATATGTATGCATGAACCATGAAAATTAAAAGCCCTGTCTCAGCAAATGATGGTATAAGCATATTTCAAGAAGGGGAACATTCAGTGATAAGATAAGCTACAGATGATCAAGCTCATAAACTTTAAATTCCAGCTTTTACTCCATATCACGAGAACCTTTACACTTGGTCATCATGCAGCTAGGCGTATAAAGAATACTACCATCGTGTACCCAAAACATACATCTTACGGCAATTCATCCCCATTCTGTTGGAAGTCACTTAAAACCAACAAATAATCCGTCAATGCAACGTACATTGTAAACACTACCAATGGCTACACGTTTCCACTACATTAATAACCACTGTCAGGCTGCATAGACAAAAATAAGAAGTTATGACACATAACTGCAAAAATGTAACAGTGGGTATGGTATGGAATTACCACTATATGTTGCACAATATCCCAGAAGAACGCAGATCTCATATAGTAAGAAAATTGACAATTTACAATGAAATCATTCACAAAATCAGTGTAAAATAAGTGATCTACAATAAAATTGGCTGTATATACATTTAAAAAACACACACATACAAGGGCAGTAGAGTGTAACTGTGTGATGTAGGTAGAAACCAAATATTTAAGCAAATTACTTTGTATGCTCTCTTAAGGGTGGCATAATTTGAAAGGACAATGTATGTGTGGTTTCTTATTTGGGATCCTGTGGTGAACTCATTATAGTTGGTGATATGCCCATTTTTTTTTTGAGTAGTTCAAAGTTACTTAATTAATGAAATCCATTTTGAATATTTTATAAAAAGGTGTAGAGGTGACCTGTGTTCTCCTGTATGTCACTATTACACTATGGTTTGATTCTGAAGATGTTACATGTATACTCCTGCAGAATTCTGGTTCACTAGATCACATATATCTAGCAGCCTACTCAAACAATTACATAACTGTGAACTATTCCAAAAAATTCCAAAATATCATCAACTATAGTAAGTTCATTCACTGCATGATCCCAAACAGGAAAACACACACACACACACACACACATAAACCTTCCAAATTATACCAAGTAAAAGAGTATCTAAAAACTAATTTTAACTTAAATACATAGTTGTCACCTACATCACACACAGCTATGCACTACTGTCTTATACATGTGTGTTTTTAAATGTACATACATTTCATTTTATTTCAGACCACACATTTTACACTGTTTATGTGAATGAATCCATTGTACCTTTTGGGATCTCTTACTACACTGCAGCTGTATGTCAAAATAATGATCACTATTAACGTACCCAAAACATGCAGCTTCTGTTACCGTTTACAACACATATTGCATTCACAAATTATTTGCTGGTTTTATTCAAATTAGACATGTTTAATTTGGCTGTTTGTAAGTGGCATAAAGTCAATTATAAACACATTTAGAAATTCTCTTAAATTTTTCTTGAGATTTTGAAGAACAGCACACGACAATAACATGTACCTTATTGACTTCTACTTGGTACTGTCGGTCAAAATGTCTGTTAATGTGTTATGAAGATCAGAGCATATTTTTAAAAATTCTACACAGGTTAATTTTCCATACCTTCTTGTGTACAATTTCAGAACAATCATTTAACATGTTACTATTCACCAGAGACATTTTTCTTCATTTTTGTAAAACTCAATTAGCTCAATGAATGTGACAACAATGACATCTGTGTGTTCGTAACATATCATGTTGTAACATGAAAGGGCAATGCCAAAACTCAAACTCAGTGCCACATAATAGAACAGAATTCATTTACATTCTGAAGATCCTTTACAGCAACAATGTATACATGGTCGGATAATAAAGTTCGCGAACTCATCGCGGTAAAAGTGCTACAAACCTCATTGCTGAATACCACCATTGTCGCCTTCAAACTTTTCCCTTTGGGAAGCTATGCACCGATGCCAGCACCTAGTCCACCCTTCAAAACAATTTTGGAGCTGGTTTTGTGGAATGGCCTTCAGAGCTGCTGTTGTATTACTCCTGATGTCAACAATGTCATCAAAATGCCTTCCTTTCAATATTTCCTTTATCTTCAAGAACAGAAAGTCATTTTGGGACACATCTGGTGAATTGCAGGGTGTTCCAACACAGTTATTTGTTTAGTAGCTAAAAACTCCCTCACAGACAATGCCATGTGAGCAGGTGCATTGTCATGATGCAAGATCCATAAGTTGTTGGCAAAAAGTTCGGGTCGTTTCCATCTAACTTCTTCACGCAGCCTTTCCAGTACTTCCAAATAGTAAACTTGGTTGACTGTTTGTCCATTTGGTACAAATTCATAATGAACAATCCCTCTAATATCAAACAAAGTCAGCAACATTATTTTGACTCTTGATTTAGACTGACAATTTTTTTTTGTCATGGGGAATTGGCAGTCTTCCATTGTGCACTTTGCCACTTCGTTTCAGGGTTGTATTGGTAGACCCATGTTTCATCACCTGTGATGACACGGCCTAAAATGTCATCTTACCTCTCCAAAAGGTGCAAATTGTGACTCTTCTTTGCTTTTGTTCTATGGTGAGTTCCTTTGGGACCATTTTTGCACACACCTTCCTCATGTCAAGATCTTCACTTAAGATTTTCCTAACTGTTTCTCTGTCGATGTTCACTTGCTCTGCTATGCCCCTGACAGTCAGCCGACGATTTTCAAGCACAATTTGACGAATTTTTGCAATGTTTTCTTCAGCTCTGCTTGTTGCTGGCTGTCCTGATCTCTCTTCGTCAGTGACACTTTCTCTTCCCTCAGACAAACGTTTCACCCACTGTAAACTGCTGTTTTCTTCATAGCATTACCCCCTTAAACTTGCACTAACATCTCTCTGATTATGTTTCCACTCTTTCCAAGTTTAACAAGAAATTTAATGTCTGTTCGCTGCTATAATTCAAGCTCCGACATTCTCGCGGCGGCACACCAAAACACACGCATACAGTAATAGGTGCCACTCAGAAAGAGACTGCCATAGATCAACAACAACACAGCTGTGAAACGCTGATATGTCAACATCATCAAACCATACTAAGGCTTTTGTCCAGTGCTGCCACGGCAAGCACACGGTGGCGAGTTCACGAACTTAATTGTCTGACCACAGAACATGTTATACTATAAGGTGATTCATATAGAACACCCAGGTTGTTGAACCTGGTGATTTCACCATGCATGCATGGAATGAAGTGACTCTATGGTGACAAACACATGAATTCATGAAGAACTGGATGACTTTACATCAAGTAATGAAAATGGCTATCACCCTCCAGACACAACTGGACATGACGCATGCTGTCTGCCATTCGCTGCAGAATATTGTTCTAAATGTTGGTGATCTCCAGTTGGATGCTGTCTTTTACGGCTCTTATGGTGCAAGTTTTATTCCTGTATTACTTCAGGTAGCACCAAGGAAAGAAATCAGGAAATGTCAAGTCTGGCAATCAAGTGGACCACAGGTTCTTTGAAATAATTCTGTTATGGAAAAACTCTTGATAATTGTTGTATTCTTTCTTTTGAGTGATCCCCCGGCATCTGAATTTAATATGCCGACATTTCGGAACACTCTGTCTGTTACATCTTTATAGGCAGTTTAAGATTTGATTTTAGATGCAAGAGCTTTATATAAAACGGTTCCCACACAGCATAACCTTTCTAGTAATGACGTTTGCATTTGGCACATGGAAGTCATGTTTACGTCTTGTATTTAAACTGTGGCTTTACAAATTTGTTTTAAAATTTCCATTTTATCTACAATGAACAACAGTAATGAGAACAGATATACACTCTCAAGGTGAAGTATATTACATAATCTCCTACAAGAGACTCCTTGCTTTACACCTACCATTAAACTAAAACTTTTTATTTGACTGATGCATTACCTTACTGCTGTCTGTTGAATTTCCCCAAAAGATAATTCCATAAGACATAACAGAATGAAGTATGCAGAGTAAAACCAACTGCCATGACTGGTGCGACCACCCTCATCAAAAAGCATGCCAAAATAAGTGCCAAATACTGCCTGTGTGAAATTTGTGATATTGTTTTTGCTTTCCTTCTCCATTCATCCAGCATACAGAAGTAAATTTTCTCAAGCACAAATAACACAGCAAGTCAAATATATGATAGTAATCTGACCCTTACCTGTTTGGTAACGGATATGGAAACCCCGTCCACTAAAAGACATGTCTGAACGGAATTTGATGAACATGTGATTTGATGTTGAGCGTAAAATCAGTGGAGTGGAAGAGCAATAGCGACCAATCTTTCTGGAAGATGTGTCCATCCCATCATAAACCTACAACAGCAGACAGATGCCATTAGCACCATAGTGTCCAACCATTCTAGAGTTAAATCCCCCCTATTGCACACCTGCAATCAACAGTAAAACATCAGCTGCATGAAAATAAATTGTTGTTCACATTAATCAGTAGGCAGAAACTGAAATGTGTTTGAAGAAGAAAATACAGAAATATGCAAAATCTTTTACATCAACAAACCGTTACACTTGAGAAAAACAAGATATTTTGCAGTACCTTCTCATAATGATTAATGAGTGCAGCCTCAAAAAGGCATAGTGTAAAAGTCCTTGAAGATAAATGAGTATACATGAGTATGGAGCAATGGTGGGATGACAATAATTTAAGGCACTAACTGTCAAACTGTGCCTACTGGGCGTGCTCACCTCAATATAGTCATGCAGGCACCTCGGATGACTCTCCAGCTCAATGTCAACAAACACAAGTTGTATCACACTACCTCTGCTCACAGAAATTTTCCAGAAACACTCTCCATTGTGCCCGTACGGCTGAGGATAGTTGGGAGAGATGATCGATCCAGTTGGAGCAGTAAGGGTGCCCCCACAACCTTAAAAATTACATTAACCAATATCAGTGTTGCTTGAGGACCACAAATAAGCATATATGGTAGTTCTTCAATTGTAACATTTTCAGGGTTAATTGCTCTGGGCTGGTGATTGTACTGACACCTGCAGAATACCTCAGAATCACAAATTTCAGTCAAAGAAACACATGGGAATCATTACCATACATTCAACTACTGGCTGTAAGTCATGGCATGTGGTGTATAGTTACAGTCTATCCTGAAAAGAAAATATAGATTTTGTGTCTGTGCAGCCACCTCATCTTCAAATATTTTAAATTAAAAGAACATAATAACAAGAAGATTGTGTAAATGTCAGAAGTTCATGCAAATCATGGATTATTTAACAAATATTCCTGATATGTTACAGTGACACATATTCAAGACTTATACTCTTTGTCACTGCTAAGTGAGTTGAACTTCAAGTCACAGAAATTAACTGGTCTGTGAATTCAGTTTTCCTCTTGGGGCTGAGTACAGATAAGGCTCTCAAGCATGTACTCGTATTTCCAACAAATTCTGAATCAACATTAAATAAAACTTTTTAATATTTATTTTGCCATCACAGGATGATACTATGTAACAAGAAGGCCACACCAAAAGTCATTAGCATCGTGGTGTTATGAACAAATGCCAGAGAATATTTAAATGCACAGTATATAATGAACAGTTACACCTATTACATCACACCGGAGTGAAAAACGCATTGCTGGTCCCCATCATGCGGTCATACCTCAGTGCTAGTAAATGGCCGGCAAGAACAAGCCATTTTAATATGCAAATAGAATTTCTTGTTAAGAAGGACATTCAAACATGACTTGAACGTGCACATGGAAATGCCTGCATGCATGTTAGCAGTGTAGGCAACTAGCAAAGCATTTTAAAGATGTGAACACAGACACCACCAATCAGCCCATCTGTGAACTGCCTCTACCAATATAAACAAATGAAAAGTTGATGATCTCATCAGAGAAAATTAATGTGTGACAGAAAAATGGCAGCACAGAATGTAATAGGGTACTGTGTGGTTCAGAAGATGGTGGAAAATTTGGGATACAGGAAGTTTGTGCACACTGGGTTCCTCACTTGCTAACGGAAGAGCACAAACTTCAGCCAAAAAATTTTCCTCTAGTTGCTGCAATGATATGCCATCAAAGTGACAACTTTCTTCAAAGCGTCATGATGAGGAAAGGCTGGCTGAATAGCTTTGATTTCAAAACAATATGATAGACCATGGAATGGTATCACACAACAATGCCCAACAAAATAAGTGGCAAACAATTCCCTCAGCCAGTAAAACCATGGGCACTGTTTTTTGGAATGCTGAAGGATGCATACTGGTCAAGTTTATGCCACATGGCAAAATCAGCAATGCTGCTCATTACCTTCATATAACTCAGAAGCTTCAACATGCACTGTGTGACAAATGTCCAGGGAAGGAAAATATCACCCTACAACAGGACAATGCAGGGTACCACACTGCTGATGGGTGCACGAACATCATAAAAAAGAATGGCTGGGAACTTCGCCCCACTTGGACTACTACTTATTTGGGCTTGTATTGGAACAGATGCAAAGCCAGCAGTATGCAAACAATGAAACAGTCCAGTAAGTGATGTGTCAATGTTTACAGACTGCTGAAATGGAGTACTATGGCAAGGAGATAAATGTCTAGAATGGAAACAAAATACATTGATCAGGATAGAGATTTTGCAGAGAAGTGAACAGACTGCACAGATTTCTTGAACTTCCATTGAATTTTAATGCTATGGGTGTTGTAAAGTTCCCATTTAATGAAATGTAGATGAGGATGAATTTAACAAGTATTATAAGATAGAAGCTTATTCATTTTGAGTATAGGGAATAACCACTCAGTTAGGAATTTCTTGTTGTTTATTTCACGTACCAGTGGCAGTACCATCCCAAGTTATGCGGAAGCCTTTACGCCTGCCTGAACTGTCTGATACAAAGTGCAGAAATAGTTGGTTGCTGAACGATGGAATGACTGTGGGAATCGTGGTACCACAATATTTGCCAATCAGTGGTGTTAGGTGTGATCCTCCATTCCTGTGTGAACATTTCAACACAAAAATCACTCATTCCATCTGTCCCCAACAGCAACTGCTACTCTATACATTTGGTTCAGTCTTTTGGTTCTGTGTTCATTTATTTACACTAGAAGCTTCAATCAAGACTAAAAGTTGATGATTGAAAGTAACATCATTCACATACTGTATTCCCATAAGTATCTAAGAAAGCTAGGTTGACTATTGCATATTACCATCAGTATTACCATCATCATCATCACTATTACTAATATTTTGACACGATGATGATGATGATGATGTTGTTGTTGTTGTCGTCATCGTCATCGTCACCATTGTCGTCATTGTTGTTGTTGCTGCTGCTGTTGCTGTTGTTGTAGTTGTTACAGTTTCATTTATTAATAATAAAGTACCTAACTCCACGGGGCAGTATCCTTCCTCGTAATCTAATACATTCACAGCAGAACCTGTAGATTTATTACTCTGGTCACATGACCTCATTACCCTAATATTAACCACATTAATCCACCACTGAAACAGTCCACAGAAACACAATTCATAGCCTTTACACATTCAATTTTATTTTCTACTTCATGTTTCAATCATATATTTAACCATCATCAGGTAGAAAAATACAGGTACAGAAGGAAGAGGGCTAGAGGAGAGGCCTCCCCTTCAAAATAAATCTGCTAAAAATACATCAGATATTATTCTCAAATGAGGAATAATAAAACATAAAAATCAGTAGAAATTTTCCACAAAATTTACACTAGAAACGAAAATGTCATAGAATGAAGGTAGAGATGTTTCTGTATATTGTACTTCCACTGTAAGGATATGAGCACACAAGTGGCCCTAATGAGGCAACCTCAATTATCTGTGTGTTAGAAGTATGATTTATTGGTGGTGGTGTTGGTGATGGTGGTGGTGGTGGTGACGGTGGTGGTAGTGGTGATGGTGGTAGTGGTGGCGGTGGTGGTGGTGGTAGTGGTGGTAGTGGTCGTCGTCGTCGTCGTCGTGGTGTTGGTGGTGGTGATGGTGGTGGTGGTGATGATGGTGGTGGTGGTGG
>Ga0136643_10006905_pt1 | contig 16335 bp, 9 predicted proteins | sample TergutLab28metaG_FD_96883 | JGI IMG/M metagenome (GOLD analysis project Ga0136643, IMG submission 96883) | Labiotermes labralis P1 segment gut microbial communities from Petit-Saut dam, French Guiana - Lab288 P1 (version 3) (version 3) | ecosystem: Host-associated > Arthropoda: Insects >... | reverse complement strand
TTTTTTTTTTTTTTTTTTTTTTTTTTTTTTTTTTTTTTTTTTTTTTTTTTTTTTTTTTTTTTTTTTTTTTTTTTTTTTTTTTTTTTTTTTTTTTTATTTTTTTATTTTTAATTATTTTTTAAGATTTTTTTTATTTTTTTTTTTTTTTTGGAATTTGCTTATCAAAATTTACCTAGGTTTTTTTTAGGATATTGTTATGAAGTTACCTGTGTAGTTCCGGCTCAAGTTTATGAACACGAATTTATCAAGAATATTAAAAGTCAGGCCCACACAAAAACTGTACTTTTCTTGCGATTTCATGCATAAAATAATAAAGGGTAAAGCAGTCCCATTAGAGGCTCGAGTGGCCCAGAGGATTCCAGGAAGTTCAGGTTCCCAGATTACGTGACAACAGCACAGGATGGTGGTAAGGTTGTCAGCCTTAGGTGCCGACAGCTTTTTACCCCCAGAAAATATTCCTAGTACTCATTTCTGTTAGAGGCTGGGTCGACCCTAGGGCCATTGTGCGATCGGAAGGATTATGTCAATGAAAAATTCCAATGACACCATCTGAAATGGAACCAGCGACCTTCCGATTCGTAGCACAGCACCTTAACCACTGTGCCACCGCGGTCCCCGCATAAAATACTATTTTACCATATTACATTCAACAAGTTCTGCATTTAATTTTTCTTTCACCCCTGACCCTTATGAGTTGTGAACTTGTAATTCCAGCCCACAATTATATTCTTCATCACAAAAATAACAAACTGACTGTAACTCCCCGTTGTGTGTTACTGCGTTATCAATTGCGCCTTATTACAGGGGTGGTGATAAGTCCTTAGCCCGAATTGATAATTCTTACGTGAAAATTAAACATATAAGTTGCCTTTCATCCCTCTAAAGTTCTAGAGAGTCTGCAGGAAGCATATATTATTTGATTTGAGCAGTAGATTAACTTCCAACGACATTATCGATTCCGTCCTACGACATCGGGAAGTAGGTCGGGCTAAGGACTTATCAGCATCCCAGTAGGGTGGTAGGAATATTTTCCCAGCACACTGCATAACGCAGGCGCTCAATTTTCAAGTTTATTGCTTATCTACACACACAACAATTATATCATCAGCATATTCCATTCCTTCCTAGCCCGATGACGCTGCTCTGCTCCATCGCAGTGTTGGGGCTTGCTGTCAGATTCTCCGCCAGCCACACCCAACACCTGCACCCTCCGGTGGAGATCGACCCTCTACCCCCAATTCCACAAGTCAAGATGCCTCATATGCAGCCGACAGACATGACAGCATTTATCTCTCAGGCAGAGAGCGCCATGTCCGATCGCTTCGAAAAACTTGAGCCAGCCATCTACAACAAGGGTAAGCAGTGTTTTGTTTTGCAGGGACAAGACAATAGGATGAAAACTCAAAGAAACGGATATTACAGTAAAAAACTAATGCTCAGTATTATGCCCCCTATGTCTAGAGGCGTGTCAAACAATAGGGAAAAATTCTCATCAGGAAATACTTGCATAATGAGCGCAAGCCGACGTCTATTGGTTCATTTAGCCATACCTGCTGAACGAATGCATCGCTGGGCTTGTGATATGGACACCTGATAACCGTAACTGGGTTGTGCTTACGCTAACGGTTTTCCAGTCTTGGCACAGGATCTTGAGTGGCCACACTAAGGACTTGACCTGCAAGTGACAGTATGTCCCTTTGGGGGCGAAAGAGATCTAGCTGAATCAATACACTTGCAGACTTCTCCTGCTGAAATTCACCTTCCCGATGTTTGTGCTTCCAGGGGTGATGCAGGTTCCTGGTACACCCGCATGGTTCATGGCGGTGTCACACTCCACGTCTTCCTCGGCCAGGAACCTGAGTCGCGTTGCTCTCATATCTGAAGAAGCTACAAAATACATTGCACACGCGTAAGTTCACGCACTTCATCGAATGATCGAGTCATTCATGTTTCAGTTGAATTAATATTATAAAGGTTCATAATTTGGTGCATAATGAATTCCCTGATAATAGTAATGCCCTATACTTTTTTACTATAAATTGCTAATAATATGGGCGTAATTTACAAGTCTAATTCTGTAGGTAATTTCCAGTATGACTTCTTAATCTTAATACTTTGTAATAGTGACAAGTTTTGGGAGGCTGAAATGTTTAATGTAAGGTAGAGCCAACCCATTACAGGCCTGGACAGACCTTTAGGGGTCCCGGAAGTTGAGGCTCGCACAATTTCTAGACACTCGGCACATGAAGGTGGTAAGGTTGTCAGCCTTATTCACCGGTCGCCTTTACCCCCAGGAAATATACCTGGTGCTATTTTCTGTTAGAGTTTGGGTCGACCCCAGAGTCATTGTACGGTAGGAAGGTTTAAATCAATTAAAAATCCCAGTGACCTCACTGGAAGTCGAACCTGCAACCTTTCGGCTTGTAGCACAGTGTCTAAACCAGCAGCGCCACCGCTTCATGTAGAATGCAAGATTCCTCAATTTTTTTGTTGATGTTTATGAAAATTACTTTTAGCCTTCCTATCCATTTCTGGTCTTTTGTAAAGCTGACTTTATGTGGGATTAGTACGGCTGCATATCGGGACTGCCAGAGAATTCCTAGTGTAAATCTCCCATATGAAACTGGGAAAAGAGCAGTTCAAAATCGTAGGCTGTCTATCAGGTCGCAGACGTAAGCATGAACACATGCGGCGCTATTTTTCTGAATAGAGGACGCCTAAAAACTGCAAGGAAGAAACTTTAAAGTATTGTAACAGCATTCACCAGATGAGAAAAAAATCGAACGTTTTCAATGGGGATAGTTTTGTTTTTCATATCTAGTAAGGAAGTGTTCGGGGCCCTAACACACGTGTGCTACAAGAAATTTCTCAGAAATTTCCAAGACATTAATGGGAAGATCTAAGCAGCTAACTGAGCGCGAAACTTGCCGCCAGGTTCAAGCTCTCCCGTGACCAGGTGAGCTACGGTTTGCCGATGATGGACGTGAGAGATACCTCGCTGGGCGACAGCTGTCCGCTAGAGGTGGACTTCCCCTGTCAGCCGCGCAAGTACCGTGCCTTCTCCGGTTACTGCAACAACGTGCAGAGCCCGCACTGGGGCAAGGCCAACACGCGTTACTTGCGGTTTCTGCCCGCCGAGTACAGCGATGGAGTGAGCTTGCCTCGCGGCATTGGCCACAGCCTCCTGCCCAGTCCACGCGAAGTCTCGCTCTCCGTTCACAAGGACGAAGATCTCCCTCACCCTCACCTCATGGCCATAACAGTGGTCTGGGGCGAATTCATCTCCCACGACATGGCGCACACTCCACAGATGACAGGTATCAAGACCTTGGTGCTGACCTCATGTTTTTCCTTCAGCAAACAGAGCGGTGTTGCAGCACAGTTTTATACAAGCGGAAAATAACGGAGTTAATTTCATTAAAAATACTTCCGTAAACTGAGATTCAAGGACAATTAATGACGAAATGAATTTTTAGAATGAATGTTGTGGCCTTCTGTCATAACAGTTCTTATATGTTGAGAAGTTTTACTGCAACATGTTTCGGCTCATATATAAAGAGCCATCATCAGGGTGATAAGGTACCAAAGAAAATTTGTTATGTACAAGTGTAATAATGAAGTTGTTGTACTGTGAATATTTTATTGTCCAACTTATGCACAATTATATAACACGTAGATACAGTTGAAATTATAAAATATTTAAAAGTGTTCCAACATGTTTCGGATAACAGAGGATCCATCATCAGGGAACCTTATACGGTGCATGGCTAAAATTACAAGAATGGTTCTATCGTGTCCGTTGACATGGACGTGGTCGGTGTTATGGCAGACCGTCTGTTTAGAAACAGATCGTCCTTATTTTATTTAATTACAGTTATCATATGCTGCCATAACACCGACCACGTCCATGTCAACTGACACGATAGAACCATTCTTGTAATTTTAGCCAAGTACTTAACACAAGGCTCCATGATGATGGATCTTCTGTTATCCGAAACGTGTCGGAGCATTTTCAGATATTTTATAATTTTAATTGTATCTACGTGTTATATAATTGTGCTTTTGTTGGACAATAAAATATTTATATGTCGATGATGCACGGTGCAAATATGAAGATTATTGTACTGCACGTAACTTTTCTGTTGTACATTTTCAGCCTGATGATGGCTTTGACACAAAAGGTAAAAATTTTCAACACATGAAAAATTGCTGTAATTGACGATTACAACCCTTAAATTCTACGTATTCTATCGCAAAGGGATGTTCCACTTAAAAAGAGAAACGAAATTTGGCAGGCCCCGGGTGTCTAGCTACTCACCGTTCTGCTACCCTGCGACACGTTATAACGTGAGGTTCAAGGTAGCTTTTTTTAAAAATCTTTTTCAGGATACCAAGGGAAGCGCCTCAAGTGCTGCAGTGTTAACTTCAGCGATTTCCACCCGGAATGCTTCCCAATTCGTCTCCCAGATGATGATCCTGTTCACGGGAAGAGAGGAGAGAAATGTCAGGAGTATGCGCGGTCCGGGACAGCCCCCCGGATAGGCTGCACCTTAGGTTAGCTCAGGTTACACGTCATATGCTAGTACTATCTAGAAGTACTAAGTAGAGATCTCGGCAGGAATTATGTAATGTCAGTCCAGAGAACGTCGCTATTTAGACCTTCAGAGTCCTGCTTCCTTTGTTAGAGGTCCAAAGTTTCATCCGTGTCCGGAGACAGGCCGTCCTAACTAGAACATTTTGAGGATTTCCTCACCCCTTCCAGTCGCATCCTAATAGATTTTAAAACGAACGATAATATCTTGAATCAAGCTATTTTTATTTATATTCATATTTTCTGTTAATTGTGTGGTATTCAGTTGGCATAACATCAATAATAAACACTACAATTAACAAAATCTTAATATTTTTTAAAAAGTTTAAAATCCAAAGGAAATAAATACGATTTGCATTATTAGGAAACAGTTTGCGACAAATAAAATAAAAAATGCGTATCACAATTATATTTATTAGAATTTGAGGTTAATGATATAAAAAAAAAGATTCCATGAATGTTAATTCTAGCACACCTCTTCTCATGAATCGGCTACAACGTTAAAAGTGCCTCAGTCGGTAACAGAAGTGTGGCCTGTCCAAGTATTATTACGGAGTCGCATTTACGTTGCAATTTAATTAACCCTCATTATTATTACTAACCTGGTTTTACTAATGATTGCTATAAATTTTGCCTGTCAAATGAGTAGGATTCTTGCTAAATTTTCAACTGGAATTGCCTTAGTATTATGAATATTCTAACTACGGGTTATGTGCGGCAGGACCCAGAGAGCAATTGAACCAAGTGACGTCATTTCTGGATGCATCCGTGGTTTATGGGAGCTCCAGGGATGAAGCAGGTTTGTTGCGAACCTTCAGTGGCGGTCGGCTGAAGACACAGACTAGATACGGAGGAGGAGAGTTGCTTCTTGCTGAAGATAACAGTGCCGACTGCAGGCTGAATGGCACTAACAGGTGAGAAGAAGGACATAACGGTGTCTGCCATTGCGGTTTCTAACCCTCTTTAGCTTCTTACGCACACAAATTTTCTCTACATATTGTCGAAAATTCTCAAATAATCACATTTCATGAAAATCATTCCAATGTGAGTCGAGTTTTTGCATGCGGACAGACGGACGGCCGAACAGACATGACGAAGTTAATAGTCGCTTTCCGTAATGTCTGAACGCGCCTGAAAAGATTCAGGGTGGAGTTTCTTATATTCAAAGCCCTCAGAAACTATTCTACACGAAAATTTAACTGTTATTATTAAATTTATTGGACCCTACCCATTATTCAGAAACCCAGTTCGTGGTACAAAATACGGTGTTTTAACACCGTATTTTGTATGAAAGTTTTCAAAGTAATATCTGCGCTATTAGTTAGCTTTGTGAACGGTGTTTTGTATTTCCAATATATAAATTTAAGGACGAAATATTAGACAGTGCCATAGATCATAATCTTAATGGACGGCCTCTAACCCCAGAGGCAGGAGTTCGATCCAAAGCCAGCCTCTGTGGGATTTGTGGCAGAAAATTGAGACTGCAGTAGATATTATTCTGAATACTGTGATTTCTTACTGTTCGTAATCATTTAACAAGTGCTCTATACTCATATTTCACGTATCAACCCCCAACGCTATACAATCGTAGCAAATCAAGACGTCTGTAAACAAAATCTGTTTGTTGCTTTGCAAAAGTAGTAATACAAAATCGCATGTAAAATGCAATCTAATCCAAAATGTAAGTCTGTTTTTCGAAGATCCTTTTTGTGTAATAAAACTGAGATACCCGCTGCGTTGTTGACATAAATGTACTTCGGATTTTCCTTTGTAACAAATCGCTAGCATGTCTGTTTTACACAAACCCTAACATTTCAGCGGTTTTGTGAATCCCTGGTCTCCTTACTCTTAGAGACGTCTCTGTATTAAACATTCCAGATACTGAGAAAAACTGTCGTTCAGGGCCCTCGAATATGAAATCCAGTTGGAGTACAATGTAGTACCCATTCGTTTCAGTTCAGCCAACCTGATTTACCATTTTTTTTTATATTCATGGGTCCGTGCATAGTGAATCAAATTTAATAATTGTCCAACAAGATGCGAGAATATTCAGTTTATTATATTTCTGTAGGCAGCTCTACATGTTTCGAGTGTTGACGCCCATAATCAGGAGCTTAATTACAGCTTCTGGCACTGGTCAACCGGGTCTACTACCATCAGCCCTCGTTGTTGAGTTGGAACAACTCAACAACGAGAGCGGATGGTAGTAGACCCGGTTGACCAGTGCCAGAAACTGTAATTTCAGTTGTACAAGCTCCTGATGATGAGTGTCAACACCCAAAACATGTAGAGCTGCCTGCAGAAATATAATAAACTGAATACAGTCGCATTTGTTGGACAATTATTAAATATGTTTTACCAACTCCGTGGAAATAATTCTGCTTAAGAATCTCACGGTACCTCTGTTGATCAACCATGGAAACTGAACTTAATACGATGTTCGCAAGAATCGAGAAATGGTCAGTATTCTGAAGCTGTAAAATCCAATTCACCCGCTTACAGTATATTTAACTTAATTCCATCCTCTCTTCTACTCATAGGTCTCTGGAGTGGTCCACTGTTTTCATTTAAAATTACCCCATTTCTGGAATTTTTCCATGTCTCCTATTTAATAAAATATAGTGTTCCAAGAAGACATTCCATTTTCGAAAGTGAGTGTTCTTTCTTGATGAGAGAAAGATGGACTAAGCCCAAAAGTTCAGTAACCCTAAGTTTCACTCATCATTGTCAGAAACCTTCGGAACTGATCTCTTCCTTCTCTGGCCACGACTACCAAAAGGTTACCATTTTTCACTTGCCGTTGCCAGACTTGTCCCAACTAATCTCCATGTGTGTGCTTGTCGTTAGGTGTTTCAAGGCAGGAGACGTGCGTGTCAATGAGCACGTAGGGTTGGCTACGTTACACACGTTGTTCCTAAGGGAACACAATCGCCTGGCCTCCGCCCTGCAGCGTCTCAACCCTCACTGGGGAGACGAGACTCTGTTCCAGGAGGCACGACGCATTGTGGCGGCAGAGCTGCAGCACATCACGTACTCAGAGTTCCTGCCTGTAGTGCTGGGCCAGGTACGTCTTCTGGGAAAACATCGGGAAAATACAGCCTTCACTTATATTCACAAAAAAGCATCGGGCCGTGTGGAATTTTTAATATTAGGCAAATACAAGGAGAAGTCAGAAGTAGAGTAATTTTTCGATTACCTCTTCACCAGCGGACTGAAAGTCGCTTTCGAAAGATTAGCTATTTGCTTCACACTGGGAAGTTTCCCGTTCAATTCTCGAACCGGATACAAACTACTCTGACTGAGAATGCTGGTGGTCTTCCTCAGAAGCTTCTGGTAAAAGCTGGAGTTGTACCTTGAATTGGGCCACGCCCGCCTTCTTCCGTATCCCTTCCTGTTCATTATTCACTAATCCCATTATTCGATGCTATACGCAATTGGCAGTTCAGTGTGTCACTGGCGAAAACAAGCATAAATACATTTAATCTGTAGGAAAGGTGGCAACACTGGACATATCGCTCATGTAACAGCCATTTGTCGTAACCCACCGACATAGCTTTACAGGAGGCACGATAAACTTGGCCGATACTCAATAAACAAACACTTAAGCACGCTGTGTTTTACGGCAATATAAGGAGAAGACTTTCTTTTTGATGGACACAGAATTTTGGCAGGAGATGTGTTTGTTACCGAGCTGTCCAAAAAACGGGAATCTCAATTTGACGATTTATATGGGTTACGAAAAATTGCTGTTTCATGGACCATATAAACATGAACCTAATTAAACTTAAACATTTCAGTTCTCATTGTTACCTAACATGGTTGGTCGATTGTTATCTTACACTACAAAATAACAATGATCAATGACAAGATTTGTGTGGTCACTGGGATAAAGAAGTGTCAAATTCGTACGAAAGATAGTTCACTGTCATGGTAACATTATGACACAAGGGGGCGGGGGGAGGGGAATTTTGCGAATATGTGGAATGCTCCAAATTTATGTACCTTCTAGATCACTGGCGAATCCTGATCCGGATTTCAGGTCTAGAAAATCGGTAACATTCCTCATTATGTCCTTTCCGCTAGACGTGTGCTCCGGATCAGAATTCGCCACTGTTCTGGATATCCATTTACCATAATATGTGTTGAGGTTAAAGAGACTTATTACATATGTGTTTGCAGAATAGGATGGACCAATATGGACTGCAGCCTCAGACCTCAGGTCACTTCACAGGATATGACATCAACGTTAATCCCGGCATCGCCAACAGCGTGGCAACAGCTGCGTTGTGGTTTGTTGCTTCTCTCATACCAAAGAGTCTCACCGTCTTTGACACGGTGAGCCCCTCCTCTTTCAGCCTGTTATAGCATTCTCTATGGGGAATTGATGGCCCTGCATTGAACGTTTGGCCTTTCTAAAGACACAGAAGAGCCTTCTGGTTTCTGTAAACTTTAGCGTCAATTTCTCAGGCCAATTTACAAAATGAAAACCCTGTACAATGAAATTAGGATCTTAACCGGTTTGGCATCATTTGGGCAGCTGCCAAAATAAACACTCTGTGTTACGAAACCAAAATATATTCTCAGTTTTTTTAAGCTCATGGTTCCGTGCATCACAATTCAATATTAATAAAAATCCAACCAGATGCAAAAGTATGCAGAAATTTATTTACTGCAAAATCACTCTACATGTTTCGGGTGTCACAGCACCCATCATCAGGAGTACTAAAAACTGTAACCGCAGCCTCCGGTACATGTCATAATATCGGTACAACTACTTCCCTCCAACGTGGCCAGATCGGTCCCAATCAGCTCAATCACTTTATTACTCAAGGTAATTATAAGGCTACATGTAGCCTTATAATTACCTTGAGTAACTTATAAATATACAGTGTGCAATTTTATGTAAATGTAGTTTCTATAGTTATAGTGGGTTCGTAAAGTCTTAGATCAACAACCCACTATAACTATAGAAACTACATTTATATAAAATTGCACACTGTATATTTATAAGTTAAGTGTACATATACTATAATTTCTACAAACATAAGATGATACCGTAGATCTAACTATATTAACCTAGACATAGCATACAATAGCAGAACCCATGTACCCACTGCACCCATCCTACACAACACATACGAGATCTCGTGCCCACCTCACCTCTTACCTCCCCACTGTATACAACCCACACAGCTGCTTACTAAGTTTTTTTCATTTCTCAACCTGAAGATGGTCAATTTAAAGTGCCGAAACATGTAGTTGTTCTTTATGTAATAAATTCTATACATATCTCTACCATCATATACTTGTGTTAGACAAGTACATACACTCCAGTCTAGTTTAATTATAAACACAACGGGGATGACGAACCTTATGATTATATATATATATATATATATATATATATGCACAGTTTAAATGCGTGCTTTTGTACATGTTCAAAAGAGAACATAACATTACATGACTCGAAGTTGCGTGCTTGGTATTCGCATTAATTCTAGCCTTCTACCAACGTGTCTACTACTGAATTTTGTACGTTCAAGCGACGTCTTGGACAAGTAATTTGTATTAATATAAGATTCTCTTAAAATTAATTACACGTACTGATCTGTTTGCTTAATCGATATGTGACATAGACAGTCATCAGTTGCAGGAAGCAAGAAAAGCTACAAATCGACAAGTAGTGTACTTGTATACTTGTGTGTTTACGTCACTTCCATTTTCGGATTATGAAATCTTGAAGGACTGAATTTTTGTGCACGGACTGCGCGTTATATGGGGCCTCAGTAAATCTTTAAGTACCTTAGACATTTTTAGTTACTGAGTTATTGTGTCAGGTAGGTACGCGGTGCGTCTGTTAATGTGTTAAAGTACGTTCTTTGTTAGAGTAGTTAGTGCGTATTGTAGTAGAGTAAGTGTTAACTGAAGAATAAAAACCAACCAGATGCCACTTGTTATTTTATTGTACTTCTCATACACTCAACATGTTTCGGGCATTACTATGCCCATCATCAGGAGCTCGCGACTATGATGTTGATTACCACATTGGTCGTTTCGTTCTTGGTTTGTTGTATGTTGGAGGTTAGGTGCGGTTAGGCTGGAGTAGTGTCCGGGCTGCAGCCCGGACACTACTCCAGCCTAACCGCGAGCTCCTGATGATGGGCATAGTAATGCCCGAAACATGTTGAGCCTATAAGAAGTACAATAAAATAATAAGTGGCGTCTAGTTGGTTTTTATTCTTCAGTTATCACAAAGATGCACGGTCCAATAAACATTAGAGGAAGTGTATTTGACATTATGATAATGCGTTGTCGATTTACAATGCCATAGTAATGTTATTATTGAGTTAATATGACACTTAGGTACTTTGTGATATTGTCCGTGTGTTTCTTTACAGCTTATATTAGATTATGTCACAAAGTGTGTTAGGCTACTTATTGTGTGTACGAATAAGCTAATTATTGGCGATGTACTGTATCTTCAGCAAGGTTAGCGCTTTTGTTCAGTACACAGTCTTGTTCCGGCCAATGGCCACATCTCGTCGGGTAACTTAGCGCAGAAACAACGGATCCCTATATCAATCCCTCCTTTGCTGACATCATCGTTCTAAATTCACATCTGAATCCAGACCTTACATGTTCATCACAGCCATCAGAGCCATAGTTAGCATATTATATTCTTCGTGACGTCTTAACACTGTCCGGCTCCTGTTTTAAGTAATATTCAAGTAAACATAATTCTAGGGTTAAGAGTCAACTTCTATCGTTTGACGTACATTTAGTAAATTCTCACAATATATTGTCGTTACAGGTGGGTCGCATTGTGACTGACAAGTCCATCATGTCCTCTTTCTATGCCCCGTTTCAACTGTATGAGCCAGGTGGCCTGGACAGAGTCCTGCAGGGACTTTTGCACGCTCCTGCGCAGAAGGAGGACGAATTTATTAATGAAGTCATGACAAATCATATGTTCCAAGACTCTAATGAAGGTATAGAAGTCATTAGTACCGAGAATGAGATCTAATTTCCTACTAGATAAAGTAAATATTACAGATATGCGTCACTTAACGACGTTCCGAGGAACGCGTAGTTAGGCGATTTCGTTGTTGTGCGAACGTGTGCTTATACAAATCTAGATAGTATAACCAACTACACACCTGGGCTATATGGTATAGTCTATTGCTCCTAGGCTACAAACCTGTATAGCATGTTACTGTAGGCAATTATAACACAATGGTATTATAATATTATATTATAACATTGTAATCTTACGGGACTACCTTCGTATATGCGGTCCGTCGTTGACAAAAACGTCGTTATGCGGCGCATGACTGTATTTGGTAGGAATTTATGCTATTTCAGAATTTTTTAAAATTTTTTTATATTCAAAGGTTGGCCACATAATGATTAATTTTGTCGAAACATGTTCCTAGAGTTAATTGGCACATAGTTTATTAATAATAAGTTGTGTTTTACGGAGTATAAATACCATTTATAATGCAGTAATACAACGAAATGACAAGCATACAAAATAAAGAGAAAATGGGTGCCTTGATAATGACTTTTTTTCTCCCAAATGAGTGACACGTTTTGAAGAATTTCTGTTCCATGGCAGTGGTTAAAGGCAATGTTCCCTTCTGCCTAAGCAACATTTCATAATATTGTATTTCCATAAAATATTATGAGATGGAGATAAAACACACATATTTATAATTTCTTTGATTGATTCAGGTGGTGGCCTGGACCTTGCGGCCCAAGTCATACAGCACGGCAGGGACCACGGATTGCCTGGATATGTCAGATGGAGGCAGTTCTGTGGTCTACCTTCTGTGACCAGCTTCCATGACCTCACCGATGTGATGTCAGTTCATGTTGTGTCATCACTCCGTAAAGTTTACAGGTACTTCCGTTATATCAGGCAGCACATAACCTTGGTACCTGATTTCAAATGTAAATTGCCTCTAATTCCAAAGTCACTGTCAAATGCTAGTTCCACATTTTAAAAAAAACCAGCCATTAATTCGCTTGTTCCCACAGTCAGCAAGAGGACATATACAGGAGGAAATGAATGAAGTACAATCAACACATTACTCTGTGAAGTGTACTATTAAAACACTGGTTTGCATGTAACACTGACAAGGTGTTTCCAAGTTTCTTCTCAACACATTTTTGAGTTTGTTATGCTCAAAATGTAGTATAGACAGAATTTCCTTACTTCTGATATGAAACTTGTTGGATTTATGCTGTGCAGCAAAAGTGCACATTCCATATTTTTACTCTAGGAACATGAGTGACATTGACTTGTTCACTGGAGCTCTTGGAGAAATGCCTACTGAAGGATCAGTTGTTGGGCCCACGTTTGGCTGTCTACTCGGTCGACAATTCCACTATCTCAGACGTGGTGACCGCTATTGGTATGAGAATGACCTGCCTCCCTCCTCCTTCTCCAAAGGTAAAGAGTCATCTAAACAAAATCACAGTCTTGTTAAATATTTCTGGTAGCTCAATGTAGTTGTGAACCTTGGTTTGTTGGACGGAAGGGAAAAGTATGAAATGGGGCACTGAGGAGAAAATTGGACTCAAGAGGGAGTAAGAAAGTGTTGGACAGAAATGTATAATGAAGAGCTTTATAATTAATTACCTTTATCAAATGTTATTGGTTTATTCAAATTAGGAAGATGAAGTGAGTAAGCGATGTAGCACACATAGGTACTATGGGAAGTGTGATGAAAACTTTTGTCAGACTATGAAAAGGCATGCTAAATACATATGTATTGAGGATACTGGCTGGATTCAACAGGTTGAGAGTACGGTCCAGTTTGTGTGCTCTCTTGAGCAGTGTAATGGACCACAGGGTTCCAATAAAGACCAGCTGGGCAGTAATCACCATCTTGAGACAAATTGCTTTAAGTGCATTTAGTTGATTTACACATCATCAGAAATGGAATGCTCTTAATGAAAAAGTTGCTTTTGTTCCATGCCTGATGTTTTCCCATTCCTTTTGAGATCAGCCTACACGTAGGCCTGCAAGGAGCCTGAAAGTAAATTCTGTCGTAAATAGTACACAGATTGCATACATTAAATGTAAGTTCTCATCACTTTGTTCTTCCATAGACTTCTTTGGATTTTTAGACCAGAACAAATTAGGTTACAAAGCAGTTCTTAGCTGTCTAAATCCTTACATGCCTTCTGATTTTTAGAACAGTTAAATGAGATCCGTAAGACCAGTCTGGCTAGGGTCATCTGTGACAATGCTGATGACATCCATGAAGTGCAACCGCTCGTTTTCCTCGACAAGGATCCATTTTTGTAAGTAATCTTCTGTACAGATTTCTCCAAAGTATTGGGCAGCAGTCTGCACTTAACTGTAGGTAGATGCTTGCCCATCAACATGACGTCATATCTGTCATAATAGACTTAAAAATGGATTGAACTTTTGTGCGAAAAAAGAGGTAGCGATCTCTTTTAAGTTACTGCCCAAGCATTTGCTTGATAAAACTTGGGAAATCATTAAAATGGCAGCATTATGGCATTTTTAGGGGTTGCTGATATGCAGATATGATTGATTTCAGAAATGCTATGGGAGTCTGTTCAAGTGCAGTAATTAACCACATGGACTTGAGCCCCTGGAGCACTAGCAACCCACATTTCATAGTGTCAGGGACTTTGCTAGCGGACTCCGTGGCTCGGGCAAAGAAAGACGTTCACAAAATATTACAACAGGAAATGGACCTCTGGGAACAACGTATGTTTACTTTATGAAATTTTGTTCAGAAAGGTAATGCTAGATCTATGTTTTGGGAACATGGCAGTTCCCTTGGGCAACAAATTGAGAAATACCCTCCAGCCAGTGGCGTTAGTTAAGGCCCCTGCGGAACCCGGGATGCCGGTGGACCCATGACTTGGGGGGGCCCCTAAACATACAAAACACCAAAACGTGTTGTGAGGTCTTTCAAACCAGATTTTGTTCTCCTGGCACAAGGTGGTATTCTGAATCTGCATTATGAGATGTGGGAGCAATTTCCCTCATAATTATACAGGGTCCCCGATTATAAAGTCGTGAGGGGCCTAACCGGTTATCTACGCTACTATCTCTAGTCCTTATATGGCCAGCAGTTTCACTGTCACTGACGACAAAGACATTCACTGATAATGATCCCAGACTAGATCCACCTACTTGCTGTCTTCACAGTTCAGCTTCATTAGATCTATCTCAAAGTTATCCTCCCATATTCTTCAAGTGGGTGTTTTTCAGAATATTTATTCATTAAAATCCTGTATATTCCTGGGTTCCCCATCACGGTCCTGTACAGAACCCTGCCTGTTGCTGCCTCCTGGATTGTCGTATCAAAACAACACTTACTGAATCATAAGATTGCCTTTATTTGTTATGTCCTAATCAAACTGATCATTCACTTTGTCCTTTCAACATACAAATGGTTTCTATAGTACCTCATTTTCAACCATTTGTCATTTTAATATTCCCTTAAAACAAAAAAAACACTGAGAATATCTCCTTCTGTTCGTAGCAAATGGTGAGGAATGTGTAGTTTTTTCAAGAAGAAATCTGCTGTGTCTAGTTACATAGTTATGTTGTTAGGTAGGTAGGTAGGTAGGTAGGTAGGTAGGTAGGTAGTTGTTTCACTTATATGTATACATTTCCCAGTAGACTGAAAACGTTCATCAATTTTTTCACTTGGCCCATTGGGTAATTTAGCTGTGTGACACTAGACAAGTCAACACAGTCCTACACATCATAATTAAGCAGCAACGTTTCAAAAATGTGATTTAAATATTTCTTCATAGCATTGCATTTGTGTGTAATACAGGTCGAACTGCTGACCCACTGTCTCCAGTTGGAACAGCATTCAGTTTCAACCGCCCAAAAAGACAAGCAGCTGAAATAGCCAATACATCGCTTGTACTTCAGTTTGCTTCAGCTAGATTTGTGAACAGTTTCTTGCAGGGGTAAGCAGCATAACCATAAAGACTTCTCAGATATCTTCTTTAAGTTATTAGAGGGTACAATTGGTAATTTAAATTGTCAGACTGTGTAAATTCTATTATTATGTTAGATTTTGTACTTGTCTCCATACATTATCCACACGGCATATATTTTGCCATTGGGCTATTATCCATAGAGCAGACAATATCACTGCATACTCTGCAGTGCTTAGTCTGGTGATATAAGTGTTCTCTGTATCTTGAAGGTGATAAAGCCCAGTGAGATGGAGGGCCTCCTATTTTTGTGGATTTATGAATACTGCTTGCAAACATGTATTTATTACAAATTCTTAGACAAAGGATCAGTCCTTAAAAAAGTTTCTACTGACACAGGACAATAAAAAAACAGAAAAATAAGCAAATATCACTGTCATGCCACTGAGTCATTCAAACCCATATCTCATTTTTTTAGTGGGAAAAGATAGTATGCATCTTAGATAGCACAGTAATATCTAGGAAGTGTGTCATCCCCGTTGTGTGTGTGAAACTAGGAAAAGGTATGTAGTCAAACACAACTTAATCACTGAGGTGTATTTAATGACTGTGATGGAAACAACTACATGCTTTGGCCTGTATTGGCCATCATCAGGTTGTCTAGGGAACTTAAGGGCTAGCTATATGCATGCGCGCGTGCGTGGTGTAGAGATCTCTACATACGCATAGCTTGACAAACCGAATCAAAACAGGGGTCAGATAAAACACTAGGCAAGGACACCTGCCACCAAGCCGCTCGGAACAAC